>JACCDH011410355.1_pt1 | contig 25177 bp, 22 predicted proteins | sample 7442481 | NCBI WGS metagenome assembly JACCDH01 (sample SAMN15323433, study PRJNA562643) | freshwater metagenome | isolation source: river surface water | place: USA:Blue River Watershed | collected 2017-08-15 | reverse complement strand
GAGCCGAGGACCCGAAAAATCCATTCTCCGACAGCAAGATCACGGACATGCTGGCTGAACAGGGTATGGTCGTTGCGAGGCGCACTGTCGCCAAATATCGCGAAGCCCTCAAGATACCGCCCGTCAACCTCCGCAAGTCCCTGTAGTCTTCAACGTTTTTCCAGTTTTTTCACCGTTGCTGCGTTCCGTCTGGCCTGCCGCCGGCGGTCGTGCCGGATCCTCCAGCGACGCTACGCCAAGGAGTGCTGTGTATGAACCTGAAAATCAGCGGACATCATCTGGACCTGACTCCCGCCCTGAGGGAGTATGTGCAAAATAAACTGGAACGCATCAAGCGACATTTCGACAACGTGATCGATATGTCGGTCATCCTCTCCGTCGACACCCTCACCGAAAAAGAAAAACGCCAGCGCGCAGAAATCAATCTGCACACGCGCGGCAAGGATTTTCACGTCGAGAGCGAAGCCCAGGATATGTATGCCGCAATAGACCTGCTGATGGACAAGCTGGATCGTCAGGTGCTCAAGCACAAGGGACGAATACAAGATCATCAGCATGAAGGCATACGCCGCTACGAGGGGCCGACCACAGAAGCAGCCTGACAAGAACTGTGAAGGAATAACAAGGGCGCACTAGCGCCCTTGTTTTTTATGGTCAGTGCTCTTTTACCTCTATCAAAGACCGGCTTTCCGGGTTTTGAATCTCCCGCACAAGAATACCGATACACTTCGCCTTTTCAACCGAGAATAAGGGCGAGCGACCTGCTGCCTGCCAGCCCGTAACGCCCGTACCGAGACATGACCGAATTTGTACAGACCCACGTCAGCGGCCGCACCGGCATCATCACGCTGAATCGTCCTTCAGCGCTGAACTCTCTATCGCTCGAGATGGTGCGCGCAATGACCGCCGCCCTGCATGCCTGGCGTGATGATGCGTCGATCAATGCAGTATTCGTGCACAGCACGAGCGAGAAAGCTTATTGTGCCGGCGGCGATATCCGTTTCTTCCATCAGAAAGGCATCTCCAGCGCTACTGGCGGAGCGGCACTGATTGAAGACTTCTTTACCGAAGAATATTCACTGAACTATCTGATCCATCACTATCCCAAACCGTATGTCGCACTAATGGATGGCGTGGTGATGGGTGGCGGCATGGGTATCGCCCAGGCAGGCCCCAAGGCACGACTGCGGATCGTGACTGAACGCACAAAAATGGCGATGCCCGAAGTCGGCATCGGCCTGTTCCCCGATGTGGGCGGTGGCCACTTCCTGTCGCGCGCGACTGGCAAGCTCGGCACTTATCTCGGCGTGACTGGCGCCATCATCGGTGCAGCCGATGCAATCTACGCTGACCTTGCCGATGTATTCGTGCCCTCCTCTGAGCTGCCTGCATTGCATGCGCTGATTGCAGAAGCCAAAGGCGATTTGCGCGAGGCGGTACGCAGCTTTTCTTCTGCATTTGCTGTACAGGCTGATCCGGCGAAGTCCTCGCTGGCCGTCTCGCGGGACACGATTGAGCATCACTTTGGTGCCGATTCGGTGCCGGCGATCATGGCGTCACTGGCGTCGGATGCTGGTGAGTTCGCCAGCAAAGCTTTAGAAACGATGAAGAAGAAATCCCCGCTGATGATGTGCGTGACGCTATCGCAGCTGCAACGCGCGGCGACGATGGATATTGCTGATTGTCTGCGTATGGAGCGCACGATGGTCAGACGCTGCTTCGAACACGGCGAGGTGATCGAAGGCGTGCGTGCGCTGGCGATCGACAAGGATCATTCACCGCGCTGGAATCCGGCCACACTCGATGAAGTCAGTGCCACCATGGTGGAGCACTTCTTTGAATCCGCTTGGCCGGACTACGCGCATCCGTTGCGCGATTTGAGCTGAGAATCTCCTTCAAAACAAGCATCGCAACGTGACGCGGTCGCTGGCAATACGGGGACGCCGCAGACAGTACAGACGTACGGCAAGGCGACCCTAACGCAGCCAGCGGCAATTTATTGAACTTCTATATTTTGATCAGATCTCATCCACTGCAAACAAGCGGCGATACTCGCGCATTGCGTAGCGATCAGTCATGCCGGCGATGTAGTCAGCGACCTTGCGCGCCTGCTCAAGTGTGTCGTCGCCCTGCAACTGGTAGTCCGGCGGCAGTAACTGCGGTCCGGCGAGAAAAATTCCGAACAAGTCCGTCACGATGCGACGCGCCTTGCTAGTCATGCGATTGACCTGGTAGTGCTGATACAGATTCTTGCGCAGGAAACGCTTGAGTTCCTGTGCCTCAGCCTTCATCGCCTCGGAGAAAGCGATCAGCGGTGGCGCATTACGGACATCATCAATCGAGTTCACGCCGGCATCACGAATATTCGCGCGAGATGTCCTGATCAGATCCTCGACCAGCGCATTGATCATTCTGCGCACTGTCTCATTGATCGCGCGGCGACCACTGATGCCGGGGAACAGTTGCTCAACCTCGGCGTGGTAGCGCGCAAACAGACTGACCTCACTCATCTGCTGCACGGTCAGCAAGCCTGAACGCAGGCCGTCGTCGATATCATGATTGTTGTAGGCGATCTCGTCGGCCAGATTGGCCAGCTGAGCCTCCAGACTGGGCTGCTTCTTTTCAATGAAGCGGCGACCGACTTCGCCCAGCTGCTGTGCATTTGGCAGTGAACAATGCTTGAGGATGCCCTCGCGCGTCTCGAAGGTCAGATTCAGGCCATCAAAGGCGCCATAGCGCTGCTCCAGGGCATCGACCACGCGCAGGCTTTGCAGGTTGTGCTCGAAGCCGCCGTAATCTTTCATGCAGGCGTTCAGTGCATCCTGCCCGGCATGGCCGAACGGCGTATGTCCCAGATCGTGTGCCAGCGAGATCGCTTCGACCAGATCTTCATTCAGCATCAAATTGCGAGCGAGCGAGCGAGCAATCTGCGCGACCTCAATACTGTGAGTGAGCCGGGTACGGAACAGGTCGCCTTCATGATTAACGAAGACCTGCGTCTTGTATTCCAGGCGTCGAAACGCCGTCGAATGAATGATGCGGTCACGGTCGCGCTGATATTCGCTGCGCGTAGCGGAGGCAGCTTCACTGAAGCTACGCCCGTGCGATGTGGTGGTGCGGGCGGCATACGGAGCCAGATGGGCGTCGAAGTCAGGCGTCATGGGGTATTTTATGCCTCTTCGTTCACGGTCAGTGGCTGACGCAGGCTCTCAGGGTGGCTTCCAGCGTGTCCGAAGGCACACCGGTAATCGTCGCAGTGCCGAGCGGCTTGAGCAGGATGAAACGTATCTTGCCATCCTCGTTCTTCTTGTCGACTTCCATCAACTCCAGCCAGCGATCGATACCCAGATCTGGCGCGACGATGGGCAGGCCTGCAGCGCGCACCAGTGCAATGATGCGATCGCGATCAGCCGCATCGAGATAGCCAAGGCGGACAGACAAGTCAGCTGCCATCACCATGCCGCAGCCGACGGCTTCACCATGCAGCCATTCGCCATAGCCAAGTCCTGATTCGATCGCATGGCCGAAGGTATGGCCGAAATTCAGTATCGCGCGCAAGCCACCCTCACGCTCATCCTGGCGAACCACATCGGCCTTGATCTCGCACGAGCGGCGGATCGCATACGCCAGCGCCTGATCGTCGCGCGCCATCAGGAGGGGCATATTGTCTTCCTGCCAGCGGAAAAATTTAGTATCAATGATCGCGCCATGTTTGATGACCTCAGCCAGCCCTGCCGACAATTCGCGCGGCGGCAGCGACATCAGCGTGGCCGTATCTGCCAGCACCGATTGCGGCTGATAGAACGCGCCAATCATGTTCTTGCCCAGCGGATGATTGATGGCAGTCTTGCCACCGACTGATGAATCCACCTGAGCGAGCAGTGTGGTGGGAACCTGCACGAAGGGGACACCGCGCATATAGGTTGCTGCTGCAAAACCCGTCATGTCACCGATGACACCACCACCCAGCGCCAGCAGCGTCGTCTTGCGGTCGCACTTGTTCTGCAGCAGCGCATCAAAGATGCGCATCAGATTGTCGACGTTTTTTTCTTCTTCACCATCCGGCAGCACGACGGCGATGCAGCGCTTACCGGCAGCTTCCAGCATCGCGGTCAGCTGATTCAGATACAGCGGTGCTACAACGGTGTTGGTGACGATCGCCACTCGCTTGCCGGGTACGAAACGCGCGAAATCAGCGTTCTCCAGCAGATGGCGACCGATGACAATCGGATAGCTGCGCTCGTCGAGTGCGACGTTCAGTTCGGCAAAAACTTGGGTGTTCGGCTTCATGAGTGATCTGCGGCACTTTCATCACCGGACGCGGCATGTACCTCGTCCTCAGCAATGGGATATTTTTCAAGCTGGGCGAGGATGTTCTGCACCACTGACTGTACATTCGGGCGGCCCGTCTCGACGGTGATGTGCGCGACTTCCTGGTACAGAGGACCTCTTTGCTGTGACAGTTCTTCGATGCGGGCTTTGGGGTCTGCTGTCTGTAGCAGCGGACGGTTACGATCATGACTGGTGCGCTGCAAGATGCTACTGACCGATGCTCGAAGATAGACAACGATGCCACGCTCTTTCAGCAGCTGCCGGCTGTTTTCGTTCAGCACTGCACCACCGCCCGTGGCCAGCACAATGCCCTCTTGTGCGGTCAGATCGCGAATCACGTCAGCTTCACGCTGCCTGAAACTGGCTTCGCCTTCGATTTCAAAAATCAGAGGAATGGATGCGCCAGTGCGCGCCTCGATTTCATGATCGGCATCAACGAAGCGCTTGTTCAGCCGCTTCGCCAGCGCACGACCGATGGTGGTCTTGCCCGAGCCCATCAGTCCGACCAGAAAGATATTGGTTGTTGAATTCAGCATGCCAGCCGGCAGCGTGCACGCACGCCGGAATTTCCGCAGGAAAAGCGACAGTTTATCTCATTAGCCCGCTTCAGCCTGGCTGGCGAAGCGACTGAACAAACAGCGGAAAATCACTGCGTCGCTGTCGGATCGGTGATAACTCTGGGCGTAATGAAGATCAGCAGCTCGGACCGAAGCCTCGAACGGCTGGTCTTGCGAAAAAGATGACCAATGAGCGGAATGTCGCCGAAAAACGGTACCTTGTAGCGGCTCTCCTGTTCATCCTGAGTGAAGATACCTCCCAGTACTGCCGTGCCGCCATTCTCAACCTGCACATTGGCTTTCACATGTTTGGTGTTGATTGCAAAGCTGTTGCCCACCGGCGTGCCGCGCGAATCCTTGGCTACATCGACCATCAGAATGATCTGCCCGTCGGGGGTAATCTGCGGCGTCACCTCAAGTTTCAGGTTGGCTTTTTTGAATTGCACGGAAGTCGCCCCGCTGCTGGTGGCCTGCTGGTAGGGAATCTCTTCACCCTGCTCGATCACGGCCGCCTGCTGATCTGCGGTGACGACGCGCGGGCTGGAAATGATCTTACCCTTGCCCTCGGACTCCAGCGCCGACAATTCGAGGTTCAGGAAGCGACTCGCGCCAGCAGAGTACAAGCTGACGGCGACATTCGCGGCTGTCGCGGTACCGATGCCGTTGGCAGGAAGATCAACGAACTGTGTATTCGGTATGTAGCTTTTATCGGTCGGCGATGCCTGCCGGGTTTGCTCGCCCACGCCCAGATAGTTTCCCGTCACCGCGAGTCGCGTAGAGCCAGGGAGGTTGATGCCGGTCGCTCCGTTACCGCTGGTGCTTCGCAGATCAACGAAGCCCAGTTTCGCGCCCAGATTCCGGTTGAAGCTGTCATCTGCCTCGACAATCCGCGCCTCGATCATCACCTGGCGCGTGGGCACGTCCGTCAGCTGTATCAGCTTGCGTACTTCTTCAAGACGGCTGGGCGTGTCCGTGATGAACAGCTTGTTGGTGCGCGGTTCAGCCGATGCACTGCCCCGGCGTGACAGGATACTTCCGCGACCGGCCTGCCCATCCAGTCCGAACACCTGACGGAAGGCATCGGCTTTCTGGTAATTCAGCTGGAACGTCTCGGTCACCAGCGGTTCGAGTTCTGAAATCTGCGCCTTCTGCTCCAGCTCCAGCCTTTCCTTGGTCAGCAGCTCATCCTTGGGCGCAATCCACAGCACATTGCCGTTGCGGCGCATGTCGAGTCCGCGCGCCTGCATCACAATATCCAGCGCCTGATCCCAGGGCACGTCCTTCAGCCTCAGGGTCAGCTGCCCGGTCACGCTGTCACTTGCCACGACATTCAGCCCGGTGAAATCTGCAATCACCTGCAACAACGCTCTCACTTCAATGTTCTGGAAATTCAGTGACAGCTTGTCGCCACGATAACCACGACCGCTGGCTGAGGTCTTAGCATCATCAGGTCGCCAGGGACGAATCTCGACCACCAGCCGCTTGTCTGTCTGCCATGCGGTGTGCTCCCACTGTCCTGCGGGCTCCACCAGCATGCGCACCGTGTCGCCCTGCACGCTGGTACTGATGCTCTGCACCGGTGTGCCGAAATCTTTGACATCGAGCCGTCGGCGCAACAAATCCGGCAACCGGGTCTTCATGAAATCAATGACGAGTGACTGACCTTGCCGGCGAATATCAATCGCCGCTTGTGGCTGTGACAGATCAATGATGACTCTTCCCGCATCATTGCTGCCGCGTCGAAAATCCACATCGAGAATCGCATTGCGTTCAGTCGCGATGTCGCTGGTCTCGGGGGCGCCAGCACCTGAAGGCGATTTGTCGGAAAAACTCAGGATCAGTGTTTTGTCTTGCGCGCGACTGACATAGGGAATAGCGCGCTTGAGCGCCAGCACCAGGCGAGTGCGTCCGGAGACTTGCACGATATCGACATGGCGCAGATCACCCAGATCGAGCAGTTGCCGGGCGTGTCCCGTGGCATTTTGCGTGTCCGTGAAATCCAGCACCAGCCGGGGCGGATTGGGCGTTGAGAAGCTTGAGGGCTCGGTGGCAGGTGTGCGCCTGAAGGTCAGCCGGAGTTGCTGCTGCGCCCCCTCGCGAACCGCTTGGATGTCCGTGATGGCATTTGGCTCAGCGTGTGCCAGAAAGCTTTGCATAGCCAATATCAGCACACACAGCCAGGGGGCGGGTAAGTAATGAAAAAAACGCTTCATCTCCCAGCCTGAATCAAGAGTTGAACATTGCGCGTCACCCACGCCCCGGCAGATTCCTGAACGATTTCCTCAATGTCGATCGCCGCATCGGAAATTCCGATCACCTTGCCCTGATCCTGTCCAAGATGCTGTCCTCTACGCACCTGATAGAGCACCTTGTCGGCCTGTATCAGCGCAACAGCCTGTCCATGGCGCTGCAAGGTACCCACCATGCGCAGACTATCCAGCGGATAGGATTCCAGAGGCTCCCTGGGTCTTTGCATGTCTGGGTGAGGGCCGCTGCCAGACAACGTACTGCTGATTGCCGTGATCTTCCCGGCATCGAACGGATCAGAAAGACCGGTCGGGTCATAGGTCACGGAAGTAATCACCTGTGGACGAGGCTCGGACGCGGGCAAGGGTGCAGCTTCGCTGCGAACCTTCGCCATCCAGCTCTGCAGTTCTTCGTTGTCGGGTGCGCTGCATCCGGCAAATAAAAGAACGGACAGCAAACAGCATGTCATTCGTTGTTGCCGCCAATTCATGGAGCACGCACCTTCTGCTTGTTAGTTTGCGATTGCAGTGTCAGAAATTGTTCACTCTCGGCAGGATCAAGATAGCGGTAAGTGTGCGCAACTGCCTGAAATGCCAGATTGTCTTTCTGCCGCGAGATACCCACATGATCCAGCGTGACGATGCGCGGCAGGTTGGCAATATCGCTGACAAATCCGGCCAGCGCGTGATAGCCTCCCGAGAGCCGAATATCTATCGGCAGCTCGGCATAGTGCTCACTGAGCTGCACTTGTCCGGGCTTGAACAGCTCGAACTGAAGACCGCGACCAATCCCTGCCTGATTGATTTCAGAAAGCATCGCATCCATCTCTGCCTTGCCAGGTAACTGGCGCTCCAGCTTCGCCACTTCAGCCATGACATGTGTTTTTTGCACTCGCAGCAGCTCGAGGTTTTGCGACTGAATGACTTTGTCGCGAAAGTTCATCCGTAGTTTTTCCTCTTGCGCACGCCCCTGTTCGATTTCATCCCACTGACTTGTCCAGAACAGCCATGCCCCACCAGCGACTACAGCCAAAATGAATGCCACCAGTAACATCAGCCGCGGCAGCGATGGCCATAGTCCCGGATGCCGGTCGCGCAGACCATTGAATTGTCGTACCCATGTTGCGAAGTCGCGGGTGCGGAAGGCAGATGTGTCACTCATGGCCTGGTCCGGACGGGTACAGGTGTTGTGCTGGGCAGAGCCATCGTGAACTCGAACAGTTTGCGAGCTTCCCTGCCCTCACCGAAGCTGGCAGATTTGATCTCTACCAATTCGGGCTGCGCGGTAGAAAGACGAGTGCGGCCCGGATCGAGATTGCGCAACAGCTCCGAGACACGTCCATTCGATACTGCGTAACCCGACAATGACAGCCGATCACCTTGTGCAAGGGATTTCAACATCACGCCTTCGGGAGTCCCTGCTGCCAGCGCCTGAAACAGCTTCACGGGCTGGTGACGTCCGATCTGCAATGACTCGACGGCGCGCTGCCTTGCCTGAAGCGTCTGAATCTCGCGTCTGAGGTTGGCAATCTCTCGCAAGCGAGCGTCGAGCTGTGCGATCTGATTCGTCAGCAACGCATTGCGTTCTGCCTGAGCCTCTACTCGCCTTTCATTAGCGAACCAGACCACAAAGATGATGGTAAGACCCAGCAAGCCGCCCAGCATCAGTTGTCGCTGGAACAGCTCTTTTTTCTGGCGACGATCATCTTCACGCCAGGGCAGAAAATTGAACCGGATCATGATGGCGCGCCCAGCATCGCGAGACCGCAAGCGACAAGACAGGAGGATGCATCTGCCCGCAGCAGCGGTTCATTCACTGCATCCGAATAATCCATTGCACTGAACGGATCAGCAAGCTGAACTGCCAACGATAATCGATCGCTGATAAAAGCAGGCAACATCGGCAGTTTGTCGACAGCACCAGCCAGCAACAGCGAGCCAATCTCTGCAGGGTCTGCCGCGCTCGCGTGAAGCTGCAGCGCCCGCTGTATTTCCTGACAGACCATGTCGTGAAACGCATCAGCAAATGCTGCCGCTTGTTGCGGACGACGACTAATCTCTTGCTCGAGTTTATGCAGCCCCACACTCAGTTCGCGCTCAAAGACCTGCTGGCTCCGGCGAATCACGGAAAACTGGCTGGAATCTCTGCCGAGCTGCAACAGCGCATATTCAGACTTCCCGGCAGAAGGCTCAGCGAGCCGACCTTGCGGGGCGGCCTGCGTATCTGAGTAACTCCAGTCATGCAGTGCAATTGCCGCCAGCAATGCCTGTGACTCCACATCAACAGCGACCGTATGCAATCCCGCCGCTTCAACCAGCGCGAGACGCTCGTCGATCTTTTCCCTGCGCGCCGCTACCAGCATCACATCGATCTTGTCAGTTTCGCCTGCAGACGGCCCGACAACTGCAAAATCGAGTCTCAGCTCGTCCAGCGAAAACGGCAGATTATCCTGAGCGTCGGCTTCTACCTGAGACTCGAGTTCTTCATCGGATAAATCGTCAGGCACGCTGAGAATCTTTCGAATGACCAGCCCCGGTGGCAAAGCCAGTGCTGCCTGCCGAACCGGGCTGCCGCATTCGGCCAGCGCTTCAGCCAGCGCCTGTGACACGGGTGCGGAATGAACGATATTGCCGTCCCTGATCGCACCGTGGGGTAAGGCTTTTCTCGCGTAATGCTTGACGCGCCAGCGATTTCCCGCATGAGAAAGCTCAATGACACGTACCCCCGCCGGACTGAGATCGATACCCAGCAAAGGCGCAGCGCGCCTCCCGGAAGCCCATTCCAGACACTGTCGCCAGCCAATTTTCACGGTACGCTCCGCCTGGCAATGATTGCCTTTTTAAAAACTCGCGGATGCTAGCAAGCGGCTTTTCCATCTGTAAAGCAACACCGGGCGCTCGTTGTCAAATCCTGACGCAATCATTGATGAATGCGTTGCAAACATTGAGCGATTGAGCGTCGACAGCTGAAGTTGCAGCGGAAGTGAACCGCTATAATGACTGCCATCAAGCGATCAATGCGCTTAGCTTTTTTCCTCCCGCATGAATTCACCCACACCGCAAGGGGACGCGCCCTCCGGTCCACGTCCCTCCCCGCTGCCTGCTCCCGTCAAGCTGGCGCTGAGCCTGTTCGGCTTGCTGACAGGCGTTGCTGTCATCGGCGTGCTTCTCGTCAGCTTCATGATGATGATGGCGTATCCGAACCTGCCCGATATCGATTCGCTGGCGACCTACCAGCCGAAAATGCCGCTACGAGTTTTCTCCGCAGACAATATGCTGATCGGTGAATTCGGCGAGGAGCGCCGCAGTCTGGTTCGCTACAAGGACATCCCCAAAGTCATGAAGCAGGCAGTGCTGGCGATCGAAGATGACCGATTTTATGAGCATGGCGGCGTCGATTACTGGGGCATCCTGCGCGCCGCAATCCACAATGCCATGGGCGGTAGCCGCCAGGGCGCATCGACCATCACGCAGCAGGTCGCGCGTAATTTCTTCCTCTCCAGCGAGCAGACGATAAAGCGCAAGCTGTATGAAGTACTGCTGGCCTGGAAAATCGAAAAGACACTGACCAAAGACCAGATCCTGGAGCTGTACATGAACCAGATCTATCTGGGCCAGCGCGCGTATGGTTTTGCATCGGCGGCACAGATTTATTTTGGCAAAAAGCTCTCGGACATCACGATCGCAGAAGCGGCCATGCTGGCAGGCTTGCCTAAAGCGCCCTCGGCGAATAATCCCGTGGTCAATCCCAAGCGCGCCAGAGCGCGACAGCAATACATACTTCAGCGCATGCATGATCTTGGCTATATCACCACCCCGCAGTACGAGCAGGCGCGTGATGAACAACTGAAGATCAAAATGGACAGTAATGAATTCGGCGTGCATGCCGAATACGTGGCCGAGATGGCGCGGCAGATGGTCTATGAGCAGTTCAAGGAAGACACCTACACGCGCGGCCTCAATGTCTTCACCACCATCACCAAGGCAGACCAGGATGCCGCCTACCTCGCGCTGCGGCGCGGTGTGCTCGATTATGAAAAACGTCAGCCGTATCGCGGTCCTGAAGGCTATATGGAGATACCGTCAGACAAAACTGAGGCGGAAGCTGCGATTGAATCCGAACTGGCAGAGCATCCCGACAGCGACGGCATAGTCGCTGCTGTCGTGCTGGCGGCCACACCAAAGAGCGTACGCGCCTTGCTGGCTTCTGGCGAGGAAATCACGATTCAGGATACCGGTCTCGGGCAGGCGGCGAGCTCGCTGACGGACAAGGTCCCGGCGAACAAGCGGATACGGCGCGGTGCGATTATCCGTGTGATGCAGGAAGGCCAGGGCTGGTCAGTGATTCAGCTACCGGAAGTGGAATCCGCTTTTGTATCTGCCAGCGCGGAAGATGGTGGCATACGCGCGCTGGTAGGAGGCTTCGATTTCAATCGCAACAAGTTCAATCATGTGACGCAGGCTTGGCGTCAGCCGGGCTCGTCTTTCAAGCCTTTCATCTATTCGGCGTCGCTCGAGAAGGGTCTGTCACCCGGTACCGTCATCAATGATGCGCCCATCACTTTCGATGCCTCGCAAACTGGTAGCCAGGCCTGGGAGCCAAAGAACTACGACAATAAATATGAAGGCCCGATGTCGATGCGCAAAGGCTTGTCGAAATCGAAGAACATGATATCGATCCGGATACTGGAAAAGATCGGCCCGCAGTACGCGCAGGAGTATGTGACACGATTTGGCTTTGATCCGGAAAAAAATCCGCCGTATCTGACACTGGCACTGGGCGCGGGCGCAGTGACGCCGCTGCAGCTGGCCGGCGCTTATGCGGTATTCGCCAATGGCGGCTACAAGGTCAATCCTTATCTGATTTCCAAAATCACCGATAACAATGGCAAGACTTTGTTTCAGGTGACCCCGGAAAAGGCGGGCGATGACAGTTTGCGCGTCATCGATGCACGCAATGCTTTTCTGGTCGACAGTATGCTGAAGGACGTGATCAGACATGGCACCGCGACACGCGCTTTGTCATTAAAACGCAGCGATATCGCCGGCAAGACTGGCACGACGAACGATTCGATTGATGCCTGGTTTGCTGGTTACCATCCCAAACTGGTCGGGATAGCATGGATAGGTTTCGACAAACCGAAAAACTTGGGCAACCGCGAAACAGGCGGCGGACTGGCGCTGCCGATCTGGATCAGCTACATGCAGAAAGCGCTGCCGTCGCTGCCCACGCAGGAACGTGAGCTGCCCACCGGGATTACGACCGCAGGCGGGGATTATGTGTACTCGGAATATACCGAAGGCGGCGGTGGGGGCGTGAATTCCATTGGCATCACACCGCAATTGCCGTCAGAGACCAAGCCGCCGGCAGAAAAACATGAGGAAGGACAGAAGAGCGAGCTGTTCTGAGTCGCGCAGTGGCTCTGCAGGTTCAGAGCGCCAGCGATTGCCCCACCTGCGCTGAGGCGAGCGACGAGAGCGCGGCAAACAGCTCCGAACCATCCCGGGTATTGAGCCACAGGTCGCCCTTCATCCGATAGTGAAACCCGCCGGAGCGGGCCGCGACCCATATCTCCTGCATCGGAGCCTGTGTGTTGACGATGATCTTCGAGTTCTGGTCGATGAATTCGATCTCCAGCACATTGCCACTGCGGCTGCACTCCACATCGACATCCGATGCTTCGGCGGCCTGCTCAATGCGCGCCTCGATATCATTCAGAACCGCTTCGGCCACGGCAAGGAACTCGGATTCTGTCATGCTACACTCCTTCGGTTCTTGCAGACACTACGTCTGCCAATCTCATGAATAATCTGTCATGAACACTTTGCGCACGATTCTAGCGGCGTTTGTGATCGCCGGTGTGACTGCCTGCGGCCAGACCGGTCCGCTTTACCTGCCTGACAAGCCCCGGCCCGTCTCACCCGCACCGAACGCCGACCAGCCCGAAACTTCGTCGCGCCAGCCCTGAATTAACTATGTCTCACTTTGTTTATGCGAACGGCAAGCTGCATGCCGAACAGGTACCGCTTGAGCGCATCGCCGCCGAATTCGGCACGCCTGTCTACGTTTATTCCAGCGCCAGCCTGAAAGAGAATTTTCTCGCGTATGCGAATGCCTGCCGCGCAAACGGACGCGGCGATCACGGCGCGCTGGTCTGCTATTCGGTCAAGTCGAATTCCAATCTGGCGGTGCTCAGCCTGCTGGGCAAGCTGGGTTCTGGTTTTGATATCGTCTCTGGCGGTGAACTCGAACGCGTGATCGCTGCTGGCGGAAATACGCGCAAAGTGATTTTTTCCGGCGTAGGTAAGTCGCGCGAGGAGATGCGGTTTGCCCTCTCACACGACATCCTTTGCTTTAACGTTGAATCCATTCCCGAGCTACACCGTCTGAACGAGGTCGCTGGCGCTGTCGGCAAGCGCGCTCGCGTGTCGCTGCGCGTGAACCCGGACGTCGATCCGAAGACACATCCCTACATCTCGACCGGCCTGAAAGAAAACAAGTTCGGCATCGCTTTCGATGATGCACTTGAGACTTATCGTGTCGCTGCGTCGCTGCCGCATCTTGATGTGACCGGCATCGACTGCCACATTGGCTCTCAACTGCTGGACGATGCGCCGCTGCTTGAGGCGCTCGACAAGGTGATCGAGCTGGCCGATCAGTTGCACGTGGCGGGTATCGATCTGCATCATCTCGATATCGGCGGCGGCATTGGCATTACCTACGACGACGAAAAGCCGGTTGCAGTCGGCGACTATTTGTCTCGACTGTTCGCTCGCATCGACCGCTGGCGTGCCGAGAAACATGGTGGCAAGCCGATCACGGTGATGTTCGAACCGGGCCGCTCCATCGTCGGTAATGCCGGTGTGCTTGTGACAGAAGTGCAGTATCTGAAGCACGGTGGCAGCAAGAATTTCGCAGTGGTCGATGCGGCAATGAATGATCTGATGCGTCCGGCCATGTACGAAGCCTGGCATGGCGTGCTGCCAGTCGCTCAGCGTAACGAGGCGGCGCGCGTGTATGACGTCGTCGGTCCGGTGTGTGAATCCGGCGACTGGCTGGCGCGAGAGCGTTCTCTGGCAGTAGCGCCGGGGGATCTGCTGGCGATCATGTCTGCCGGCGCTTATGGTATGACGATGGCGTCAAATTACAATACCCGCGGCCGCGCGGCAGAGGTGCTGGTCGATGGCGATCAGTTCAGGCTGATACGGCGCCGGGAAAAGCCCTCCGAGCTGTTCGCGCTGGAGAACGTCTGAATCCGACCGGATTCAGCTGAGCTGGCGTGATACCTGATGCTCTCGCCAGCGAAACACCAGTCTTGATCCCAGTAACAGCGCAAGGATTGCACCGAACAGCAGCGGATCGCCAAAGTTGTTCTTGCCTGCCCTCATCCACCAGAAATGCAAAATGGCCAGCACGGCGATCAGATAGATCAGTCGATGCAGCGGCGCCCAGCGTCGACCCAGCCAACGACGGATGCGATCCGGACTCGTTGCCGCCAGCGGCACCAGCAATACAAAGGCGGCAAAACCTACCGTAATGAAGGGCCGCTTCAGCACATCACGCCACATCTCTTCCAGATCGAAGAAATGATCGAACCACAAGAAGCAGAGGAAATGCAGACAGGCATAAAAGAAGGTGTAGAGACCCAGCATGCGCCGAAATTTCAGCAAGCTGTTAATACCGGTGAGCCGTCGCACTGGCGTGACTGCCAACGTAAGACACAGGAAATATAGCGTCCAGTCACCGCTTGCACGGGTGACAAATTCAATGGGATTGGCACCCAGTCTGTCCTGAAAGCCAAGGTAGACAACGCGCAGCAGGGGCAGTAGAGCTGCCACAAAGATCACCATCTTCAACCAGCGCAATTGCTGCAGCGAAGGCGTCTGCATGACTCAGATCAGAAGAATTTTTTCAGGTCCATGCCCGAATACATTGCGGCGACTTCAGGATAACCATTGAACATCAATGTCTTGCGCTTGCGGGTGAATAAACCATCTTCGCCGATTCTGCGCTCGGTCGCCTGCGACCAGCGCGGATGCGCGACCTCGGGATTGACGTTGGAATAAAAACCGTATTCCTCAGGGGCGGCGCGCCCCCAGGCAGTTCGGGGTTGCTGTTCAGTGAAACGAATACGGACGATGGACTTCGCTGACTTGAAACCGTATTTCCACGGCACGACAATGCGCACCGGCGCGCCGTTCTGATTGGGCAGCACCTGACCGAACATCCCGACACAAAGCAGCGTCAGCGAATGATTCGCTTCATCGATGCGCAAGCCCTCGGTATAGGGCCAATCAAGAATGCGGTTGTTCACGCCACGCATCTGTGCAGGATCAGCCAGCGACGTGAATTCGACGAACTTTGCATTTCCGGTAGGCTCGACCTTGCGGATCAGTTCGGCGAAGGAATAGCCTATCCACGGAATCGCCATCGACCAACCTTCGACGCAACGCAGACGGTAGAGGCGCTCTTCAAGCGGTGCAAGTTTGAGCAGCGCATCGATATCCAGCGTCAGCGGTTTCTTGACCTCGCCTTCAATACGCACGGTCCACGGACGGGTCTTGAGTGAGCCGGCGTACATCGCAGGATCGCCCTTGTCCATGCCGAACTCATAGAAATTGTTGTAGGTGCTCGCGTCATCGAAACGCGTCGGCTTGTCTTTCGCGGTGTATGCAGGATTAGCTGGCGCCGTCAGATGACGGGGAGTGCTGTCCGCTGCACTCACACCGCCAGTGACACCTGTCGCAGTCAGTGCGCCGGCAGCCAGCTGTCCCAGAAACAGCCTGCGCGACTCGACCAGATGACGGGGAGTAATCTCAGATGCAGCAGGTTCGGCAAAGCGGGCACGTCTGATCAGCATTGCACACTCCGGCGTAGCAATCTTCAGAAAATTTCAGCAGCGCTTGATGTCAAGGCACCGGTTTTTGGACAAGCGGTCTGGCCTTTGCGATCCGTGATCCTACAGCTCGCCGTAAGAATGAAGACCCGACAAGAACATGTTCACACCGAGGAAGGCAAAGGTCGTCACCAGCAATCCGACGACGGCCCACCAGGCGGCAATCTGTCCGCGCAAGCCCTTCATTAACCGCATATGCAGCCAGGCAGCATAATTCAGCCAGACAATCAGCGCCCAGGTTTCTTTTGGATCCCAGGACCAGTAGCCGCCCCAGGCATCAGCGGCCCACAATGCACCGAGAATGGTGGCGATCGTGAAGAACGCAAAACCGACGGCGATCGCCTTGTACATGATGTCATCCAGCACTTCCAGGGAAGGCAGACGATCTTCCAGAACACCTTTTGATTTGAGCAGATAGGCAACGCCCACCATCGCCGCCAGCGCAAACGTGCCATAGCCGATGAAGTTTGCCGGCACATGGATTTTCATCCACCAGCTTTGCAATGCGGGCACCAGTGGCTGGATCTCATGGGCATCGCGGCTGGTCATGTACCAGAGCAGGAAGCCGACTGCGGCAGAAATGATAAGAAGTATGAAGGCGCTGACCTGACGGGTCGCGTACTTACCCTCGTAGAACACCGTGAACAGCGCCGTGATCAGGCAGAAAAGAATGAAAACTTCATACAGATTCGATACCGGGATGTGCCCGATATCAGCGCCCAGCAGATAAGATTCATACCAGCGAACCATCATGCCGGTGAAACCCAGCAATATCGCCGCCCAGCACAGCTTGCTACCGATGGCTCCGCCGAATTCCGAGCGCGCGAGCAAGCCGCCCCAGTGGAAAAGGGTCGCCAGGAAGAACAGTGTGCTCATCCATAAAATCGCTGACTGGCTGGACAACAGATATTTAAGCCAGAAACGCGACTGCGCCATCTCAAGATTACCGTTATAGAGCGAAATGGCGCTGATAGCCAGAGCACCGATCAGCAGCATCAGCACCCGCACGGGTCGCCAGTACCAGCCCAGCCCCACAAAGGTGGGTACCGCCGCCAGCAGAATGCCTTTTTCATAGATATCCATGAACTCGCCGTAGCGATGTAGCGCAAACAACGCGCCTGCTGTCAGGACTGCGGCAAAGATCCAGTCGAACAGGCTGCGGCTTTTCAGCAGGCCGGGGCTGTCGTCATAGCTGGGATTCTGGGTAAGTTCCATGGTATTTCTCCGGGCAGCGGCATCTGATGTGTTAATGCAGATGCCACCTGAATTGCGGGTTCGGGAAGTATAGTTCAGCGATCGCTGCCGTGCTGCATGCCCCGGCAGCGATCAGGGCTGTTTCACTGGCTCGTCAGGCGGGATTTCAGGTGGTCGAATTCCTTGTCGAAATCCAGGCTGCGACGCTGTGTGCTCATGGCCATCAGCGCATGGCTCTGACCATCGCCAGATGGCCTTACCCAGATCCAGAGCCGGCGCTCGCGCACATACAGCATCGCGAACACGCCCAGTACCAGTAACAGGCAGCCCAGATAGACCACGTTCTTGCCAGGGGATCGTGTGACTTGAAATACCGAGGCTTTCACCTGATCAAAACCCTGTAATTGCAGCATGACTGGCGCCTCATAGAAAAAGGCGTCTGCGATCGCATTGGTTGCCAGCTGCAGGAAGCGACCATTTTTTTCATCGGCTGCCATCGCCGGCAAACCGTCTTTTTCGCGCGCCACTTGCCACAATTCCCACAGGCTGCCGTTGAGTATCTTCATGAAGATATCCGCCGCTTTTTCCTGTTGGTCTTCCGGCAGCTTGCCGATGAAACGTGCAATGGCGACATAGCCGGTCGATTCTTTATCACCGACGAACACCGTCAGGCTGCGCAGCGCCGAGGCTTGCAATTGTTCGCGCAACTGCACACCCGAACTGGCATTCAGCGGCACTTTTTCTGCGTAGCGACGCGCGGCTTTTTCACGCAGACTGCTATCGGCGAGCGCGGCGCGCAGACGCATCCACTCATTCATCGTGCCTTTGTCATCGGCGGGAATACGCAGGTAGCGGAACTGCTCGGCCGGTGAATCGCGCAAACCCGCCAGAAAGACTTCGGCACCGTCGATAGTGACCGGCAGCATATAGTTGTTGAATTCGCGCGCCTGCCCATTCTTGTCGCGCAGCTTGTATTGCACACTGGGGCCGACATTCTTCAGGTCTTTGTTTTTTTTGTTGTTGGCAGCGGAACCGAGCTGTTGATCAAGTTTGGCAGAGAATTTTTCATTGAAGCTCTTGCCCTGATCGACCGCACGCACGTCCTGCCCATTGGCTGCAGAGGTATTCTCGACATTGAAAGGACGGAAGCCCGACCATTCGATCGTGTACTCGGCGCCAGAACTGCCAAGCAGCGGCGTCGATTTACCAACCTCACCCTCCACCTGAAAACTCTGATGATTCGCACCCTTCATCGGATGTCCGACCAGTTTCAGATGGCTGCCACCATCCTCGAAGCTGGACTGATACACCGCCATACCCCGGTAAACCAGTGGCTCATTGACTTTGATGGTCGCAGGAAAAGTTTTACCAGTATCGTGATCCGTGACGAGCACCTGACTGGCGAACAGCTTGGGCATCCCCGTCGGATAAAAATCGATGATGAATTTTTGAAGCTGCAAGGTAAAGGGCAGCTCCTGGATCATCACGCCTTCACTCATCGGCAAGATCGTCGTATTACTGCTCGCCCCCTCGGGAATGAACGTATTGCCGCGGAAAGTAGGATTGCCTGTACCCAGCCGGTGCCTTGCCGGAATCTCGGCAATGATGCCGTTGCCAATGAATGGCTGCTTGTCGAACAGCCATTGCTGCACACGAATCGGCAGATTGGAATCCAGCAAACCCCCGATGCAAATGATCACGATCGCTGTATGAGCAAAGATATAGCCCAGCTTGTTCGCTGCACCCTGCTTGGCTGTCACCAGGACAGAATCATCTTTCTGTACCAGCTTGACCTGAAATCCAGTCGCCGCCACACGACGTGCCGCTTCCTGCGCAACGTCGTTCACGCTACCGCTGCCCTGCCATTCGACATGATGGTGAAAATTACGTAACGACTGTTCGCGCACCTGCTCACGCCAGCTCCTCATATCGGCAATCATTTTCGGCGCATTGCGCGTAATACACAGCGATGTGGAGGTGACCAGGAACGCCATGATCAGCAGGAACCACCAGGCCGAATAGACCGAGTAAATGGAAAAGCGCGCGAAGATCTCGAACCAGAAGGGGCCGAACTGATTAACGTAGTTCGGCATCGGTTCATTCTGCGTCACGACAGTGCCGATGATGGAAGCAATGGATATCACCGTCAGCAGACTGATTGCGAACCGCATCGATGAAAGCAGTTCAACCATATCCGACAACCAGCGACGGCGGGTTGCTACAACGATGCCTTGGGTACTCGTGCTCATCTCGAATGCTTGCCTGTCTTGTCTCTTGCCTGCTGATACCGCAGGCTCGCCAAAATGAAAAGGGGCGGCATCCGCCACCCCCTTCGAATCATCGTCGCTCGTTGTCGACGATTTGTATGATGTCCGGAATACGTCGGAAGATTACTTCAGACCAGCGATGTAGTCAGCGACAGCCTGCATCTCTTCATCAGACATGCGCTTGCCCACGGCGGTCATCTGAGCGCTGTTTGCACGTGCACCCGTACGGAAGTTGGTCAGCTGAGCGACAGTGTAGTCCTGATGCTGACCGCCGATACGGGCAAATTGCGCAGGAATCCCGGCGCCATTCGGGCCATGGCAGGCAGCGCAGGCAGGTACGTTCTTCTCAGCGATACCGGCACGGTAAATCTTCTTTCCGAATTCGACCGTGTTTTTGTTCTTGGCTGCACCCGGCTGCTGCTTCTGCTGCTCGAGATAGGCGGCCAGATTGCGAATGTCGTCATCGGAGAGCGCCTTGGCGATCGCAGTCATTACTGCGTTGTTACGGCCCGGACCTTTGAAATCGTGCAGCTGCTTTTGCAGGTAAGCCTCATGCTGGCCAGCCAGCTTGGGATTTTGCGTGATGCTTGAGTTGCCCGCATTGCCATGGCATGCCACGCAAGCTGTGATTCCGCGCGATGCATCGCCACTGGCATACAACGTGCCGCCTTTGTTGGCATCAGCGGCGGGCTGAGCTTTGTTCTCGGAGGCCCAGGCGATGGTCGCAAAGGCCAGAGCAGTAATGGAAACGAACTTCACGAACGACGGTAGAGCACGATTCATTCAAACACCCGGGAATTGAAAATTGATTTTCTTGTACTGCTGCCAAATGCTGCCGGTAAGCCAGCGCGGCCGCATAAAACAATGGTTTTTGACGTTAATAACGACCTGGCATTGTACTACAATGGACGGCCTTATCCCGCCCCGATGCCGCTCTGGCAACGATTTATGTCCGTCCTCTGGCAAGCCCGATTTTTCACTACCGTTAACCGGCTCGGCGATTTGCCAAAATATAAAGTCCCAGAGATCGCATTCGCAGGACGTTCCAACGCAGGCAAATCCACAGCCATTAATCTGCTGTGCAACCAGAAGCGACTGGCGTTCGCCTCTAAGACGCCGGGCCGCACGCAGCACATCAATTTCTTCTCGATCGGCGGCGCGCATGTGGGTCAGCATCGAAAAGACCCGACGCGTACCGACGAGATCCGCGCGTTTCTTGTTGATCTGCCTGGCTATGGGTACGCGGAAGTGTCCGGCTCTGCAAAAGATCACTGGCAAGACCTGCTGGGGCGCTACGTCCAGATCCGCGATCCGCTGGTCGCGCTGATACTTATCATGGATGCACGGCGCCCTTTCACGGAGCTGGACATCCAGATGCTCGAGTGGTTTGCGGGCACTGGAAAGCCCATTCATTGCCTGTTAAGCAAGGCTGACAAACTGAACAGGAGCGAGGCCACTGATGCACTGCGACTTGCACACACGGTGCTGTCAAGTTATGTTGACGAGTCTGGCACGCCGCTCCCGTTTACTGTCCAGCTGTTTTCAGCAACCAAGCGCATCGGTGTCGAGGAAGCTGACGCAAAAATTCGCGATTTGCTGGGTCTGACCGAAGGCGCAGTTGACGGCACACCAGAAGCAGAAGAAGACGCATAAAAAAACCCTGGAGAAAGGGGAAGGTCTCCAGGGTTCAACGCCGAGCCGCCCTCAGGCGGAACGACCCCGCTCAGGGAGGAGAAGCGGGAGGTGAGGAATCACCCATCAGTCTGAGGCCGGGCGGCTGGAAAAGTTCAGGATTTTCAGTGCCGATGAGGCACGTGCGGGCGTCAGACACCCGCAGGCCTCACAGCCTTAAGTTCAAGTTCAACACTTTGATATCAGTCATTATGTCCACAAATCCTCAGCCTCTGTTTCCTGCCATTCGCATGCGGCGCATGCGTCGCGACGCTTTCTCGCGCGCGATGATGCGCGAGCATGTCGTCACGCCAGCCGATCTGATCTACCCGGTGTTTATTCTCGACGGGAAGAACAGGCGCGAAGCCGTACCCTCCATGCCCGGCGTTGAACGTCTGTCGGTGGATTTGCTGCTGGGCGTCGCAGAGGACTGCGTGAAACTGGGCATTCCCGTGCTTGCACTCTTCCCGGTGATCGATGCATCGCTGAAGACACCCGATGGCATTGAAGCGACCAACCCGCAAGGACTGGTGCCGCGCGCAGTGCGTGAGCTGAAGCAGCGCTTCCCGGAGCTCGGCATCCTGACCGATGTCGCTCTCGACCCGTACACCAGCCATGGTCAGGATGGCGTACTGGATGAGCATGGTTATGTACTCAACGACGAGACCACGCCGCTGCTGGTCAGGCAGGCGTTGGCACAGGCAGAAGCTGGGGTGGATATCGTCGCACCGTCCGACATGATGGACGGTCGCATCGGCGCAATCCGCGAAGCACTCGAAGCGAACAAGCACATCCACACCCGCATCATGGCGTATTCTGCGAAGTATGCGTCTGCCTACTATGGCCCCTTCCGCGATGCTGTCGGCTCGGCCGCCAATCTGGGCAAAGGCAGCAAGGCCACCTACCAGATGGATCCGGGCAACAGCGATGAGGCCTTGCGTGAAGTCGCGCTGGATATCGCTGAAGGCGCGGACATGGTGATGGTCAAGCCCGGCATGCCTTATCTGGATATCGTGCGCCGGGTGAAAGATGAATTTCGGATGCCAACCTACGCCTATCAGGTCAGCGGCGAGTACGCGATGATCAAAGCCGCTGCGCAGAATGGCTGGGTCGATCATGACAAGATCATGATGGAAGCCATGCTGTGCTTCAAACGGGCAGGCGCGAACGGCGTGCTGACTTATTTTGCTCGTGATATCGCGCGGCTTCTTAAATCATAAATAAAAATCCGAGATGCTGCGTGCCGGAACAGCAGGCTCATTGTCACCTAAACAAACGCCCGCACTGTAATGTGCGGGCGTTTGTTTTTGCTGGGTGGTCAGACTTTATTTATTTGGCTGCGGCGTAATCCGCAGATAAGGACGCGGTGCAGAATAACCTTTTGGATATTTCTGCTTGAGCACTGCCTCATCCTGCACTGACAGTGGAATGATCACGTCATCGCCATCCTTCCAGTTACCAGGCGTAGCGACAGTGTAGCCATCCGTCAGCTGCAGCGCATCGATCACCCGCAGCACTTCATCGAAATTGCGGCCGGTGCTCATTGGATAGGTGATCATCAGACGCACTTTCTTCTTCGGATCAATGATGAACAGCGAACGTACTGTCGCTGTCTCGGACTGATTCGGATGGATCATGTCGTACAGCGTGGAGACTGACTTATCGGCATCGGCGACGATGGGAAAGCCAACGACTGTTTTCTGGGTGTCTTCGATATCCTTGATCCAGTCCTTGTGCTTGTCAGCCGGATCGACGGAGAGTGCAATCGCCTTCACATTGCGTTTGTCGAATTCGGGCTTCAGCTTGGCGGTCAGGCCAAGCTCGGTCGTGCAGACGGGCGTGAAATCTGCAGGGTGGGAAAACAGCACGACCCAGGAGTCGCCCGCCCAGTCATGGAAACGGATCTTCCCGATCGATGAGTCTTGTTCGAAATCGGGCGCGGTGTCGCCAAGTCTTATTGCCATCTGGACCTCCTCTGGTTTGTAGTGAACGACAACTATAGCCAGCCGGGATACGGCTGAAAAATACAATCTGGCTCTTTGCTAATAGCGAATGGCTATTTGGCAGGTGGTGCAACGCCCTTCGCCTGGCTCAGGGATTCAAGGAAACGCTCTGGATTCTGAAAACCAATCACGCGTGCCGTGCGCAATTCCTGCCCCTGAGAATCAAAAAAGATAATGCCCGGGGGACCGAACAGGCCAAAGCGCTTGAGCAGCGCCTTGTCGTTTGCATCATTGGCGGTGACATCTGCCTGCAGCAGCAGCATCTGCTTCATTGCGGCGTGGACCTGCGGATCGGTGAAGGTCAGCTTCTCCATCTCTATGCAGGACACGCACCAGTCAGCATAGAAATCCAGCATCACAGGTTTGCCACCGGCTTCTGCGATCGCGAGATCGAGCTCTCCCGAGGTCTTGATCCGCGTGAATTCTGCACTGACCGCCTTTTTACCGGACAAGCCCGCGAGTGGAGCCCACGGATCGCGGCTGCCGGTAGCAACTCCGACCCACTGCAGCAGACCGATCAGCATGAAACCTACGCCGACAAACTTCGCAAACGCTCCCAGACGCGCACTTTTAAGCAGGAAAACACCGTAACCCACGCCGAGTAGTCCCCAGCCTAGCATCAGCATCCAGCCGGCGATCAGGGAATTCACCATCCACAGCGCGAGTGCCAGCATCAGCACACCAAAGAATGGCTTCACGGCCTGCATCCAGTGACCCGCACGCGGCAACAAGGTACCTGCCGACAGTCCGACCAGCAGCAGCGGCACGCTCATGCCGACGGCCATTGCAAACAGAGCGCTGCCACCGATCAGCACATCACGGGTCTGACTGAGGTAAACCAGCGCTCCCGCCAGCGGCGCGGCCACACACGGCCCGACGATCAGTGCGGAGATTGCGCCCATGATGAAAACGCCGATCAGCTTGCCGCCTTTTTGACGCTCCGAGAACCGCGTCAGCATCAGCTGCACCGAAGCAGGTACTTGCAGCTGATAGATATCGAACATTGACAAGGACAGTACGGCCATCAGTAAAGCGAAGGTGGTCAGCAAGGCCGGGCTTTGCAGCGCAGCCGACAAACCTTCGCCGATCAGACCAGCGGCGATACCCAGTGAGGTATAGACCAGCGCCATGCCCAGCGAGTAAGCGACCGACAGCATGAATGCGCGACGACGGCTGGCCTGCACGCCTTCGCCCACAATGATGAACGACAGTATTGGCACCATGGGCAGCACGCAGGGGGTGAGCGACAAGCCAACTCCCAGCAGCAGGAACAAAGGTAATATCACCAGCAGGCTACGACTGGCGAGCGATGCTTCGATACGGCCCATCTCTGTATCGGGCGCTGCCCGGGGTGAGGTCACATCGACCAATGGCGCCGGAGCGGTGCTGATCGCCCCCACTGAAGACAGTTTGATCACAGACTCCATCGGTGCGTAGCAAAGGCCTTTATCCGAGCAACCCTGGCTCGCGACTTTCAGCGTGAACGGACCGCTGCTCTGCACAGGAATGGAAATAGTGAGCTGCTGACGGAAAGTCTCGACGTCTTTGTCAAAGTTGGGGTCGAACTTGATTTTCCCGCGCGGGATATCGGGCTGGCCCAGCGTCGCGCCTTCGGCCTTGAAGGCGAGGCGCTCACGGTACAGGTAGTAGCCATCCGCGATCTGGAAATTCACGATAATGGTGTGGGTATCTGCGATCTGCGCGCTGACGCGAAATGCCTGCTCTGGCGGCAGGAAGTCGTCTTCTGCATACGCCGCTGCAACCAATGCCAGCATCGTCAGCAACAGGCCCGTAATCCACTGTAGCTTCCTAGGCATGATCACCAGCGCCGGTTTCTGATGAAGTTTCCGATGCTACCCAACGCAGATACGGCAGATAGCCGTCGGCGATGGGAAGTGCGATCACTTCAGGCACTTCATAAGGATGATGGCTGACGATGGTCTGCTCCAGCTGTGTGTAGTGTCTGCGGGTGGTTTTGATGAGCAGCGTGAATTCACTGGCCTGCTCGAT
>JACCDH011761150.1_pt1 | contig 25183 bp, 23 predicted proteins | sample 7442481 | NCBI WGS metagenome assembly JACCDH01 (sample SAMN15323433, study PRJNA562643) | freshwater metagenome | isolation source: river surface water | place: USA:Blue River Watershed | collected 2017-08-15 | reverse complement strand
GTTTTGTAATGGTGAGTACAGATAAAGCGGTGAACCCAACCAATGTGATGGGTGCAAGTAAAAGATTGGCAGAGATTTATGTACAAGGTTTATCCAAAGAGATTGCCAACGCCACTAAGTTTATCACGACACGTTTTGGGAATGTACTGGGAAGTAATGGTTCGGTGATAAATCGATTCAAACAACAGATAGAAAAAGGTGGTCCAGTGACGGTCACCCATCCCAATATCACTCGTTACTTTATGACCATACCCGAGGCTTGCCAATTGGTATTGGAAGCGGGAAGTATGGGTAACGGTGGTGAAATTTTTGTATTTGATATGGGCCAGCCCGTAACTATCGCAGATTTAGCAAAGAAGATGATACGCTTGTATGGTTATATCCCGAACATCGATATTGATATTACCTATAGTGGTTTAAGACCTGGTGAGAAATTGTATGAGGAATTGTTAAATGATGCTGAGAATACCTTGAATACCTATCACGAGAAAATCATGATCGCCAAAGTTAGAGAAGTAGCTATGCAGGATATAGAAGCAAAGTTCAATCAGTTTAGAACTTTAGTGAACACTTCGAAAAATGAAAATGAATTAGTTGCATTGATGAAGGCACTAGTGCCTGAGTTTATTAGCAACAATAGTGTTTTTGAGCAGTTGGATGGCAATGCGAAAGTAGTTGGTATAAATTAAATTTATGAAACAGAAGGCTATAATAGTAAGTGGATATTTTAATCCAATACATAAAGGTCATATAGAATACTTTCAAAATGCAAAAGCCTATGGCGATGAACTTTTTGTAATTGTAAATAGTGATTATCAAAGAGAGTTGAAAGGGTCAAAAGAATTCCAAGATGAAAATGAAAGGAAGTTTATAGTCGAAAACTTGCGATTTGTTGATAAATGTTTTTTATCTATAGATAAAGACAGAACTGTAATTGAGACCATTAAAATGATTTTTAATCAATTTGGTAATGAATATCAACTCGCTTTTGCCAATGGTGGTGATCAAAACAACAACTCAATCCCAGAAGTGTCTGTTTGTAAAGAATTAGGTATAGAACTGATAGACGGTTTGGGAGACAAAATACAATCATCAAGTTGGTTATTAAAATAATATTTAAGAACAAATAATGTTCAATATAAAGTTAAAAAACGGAAAATCATTCTCATGCGATAAAAATTCAACTATTTTTGAAGCCGCAAAAAGCAATGGAATAATTTTAGAACATTCTTGTTTAACTGCAAGATGCAGAAGTTGTGCTATTCAAGTTGAATCGGGTACAACAATTGATAAGTTAGATGATTTGATATTGACAGCTGAGGAAAAATCAAATAAATGGACCTTGTCTTGTAATGCAATTCCAACCTCCGATTTAGTTTTAGATCACGAAGATTTAGGGGAAATTCAAATATTTGAGAAAAAAATTATTCCAGCCAAAATACAAGCTATTAATAGATTAAATAATACAATAATTGAAGTTACCCTTAGATTACCACCAAATTCAAATTTTAGATACCATTCAGGACAATATGTCAATATAACAAAAGATTCTATTAAAAGAAGTTATTCTATTGCCAACGCATATATAGAATTCGGGCTACTTACTTTTCTTATTAAAAAATACGAAAATGGTCAAATGAGTAACTATTGGTTTAATGAAGCCAAAGTGAATGATTTATTAAGAATTGAAGGACCTATAGGGTCATTTTTTCTAAGAGAATCAGAAAAAGAGAATATTATTTTTTTAGCAACTGGCACAGGTATAGCACCCATCAAAGCAATTTTAGAAAGCATAACCGAGTCACCAAAGAAATTATCAAACAAAAAGATTTGGATTTTTTCAGGGGCTAGATTCGAGAATGATTTTTGTTGGCATCCAAATAAATTAAATGCCATCTCAAATTTGAAATATATACCTGTACTATCTAAAGCCTCAGAAGATTGGAATGGTGAAAAGGGTTATGTACAAGAAATTGTTTTAAAATCTGGAATAGATTTAACAAATTCTCAAGTTTATGCTTGTGGTTCAAACAATATGATTGAATCCGCCCAAAAAACTTTAGTTAAAAACGGACTAAATATAAAAAACTTTTTTTCAGATGCTTTTGTAGCGACAAATTAACATTAAAAAATGAAAGCAGTAATATTAGCGGGAGGTTTAGGAACTCGTTTAAGCGAGGAAACCGTGTCAAAACCTAAACCAATGGTTGAAATTGGTGGAAAGCCTATCTTATGGCATATTATGAAAACTTATTCCTATTATGGAATAAATGATTTTATTATTTGTTGTGGTTATAAAGGGTATGTCATTAAAGAATATTTTCAGAATTATTTTTTACATCAATCTGATGTTACATTTGATATGAAAGATAATAAAATGATTGTGCACAAAGAAAGAGCTGAACCATGGACAATAACTCTTGTTGATACAGGAGATGATTCTATGACTGGAGGTAGATTAAAAAGGGTAGAACAATATTTGCAAAACGAAGAATGCTTTTGTTTTACTTATGGAGATGGTGTTGCGGATGTAGATATAAACAATTTAATCACTTTTCACAAAGCACATGGAAAAGAAGCTACCCTAACAGCAACATACCCTCCGGGAAGATTTGGAGCTTTAGAAATTGTAGATAATGAGGTAAGACAGTTTCAAGAAAAACCAAGAGGAGATGGGGCTTTAATTAATGGTGGTTACTTTGTACTTTCACCCAAAGTTTTTGAAAGAATTGAAGGAGATGCTACTGTTTGGGAACAAGAACCATTAAAGGGTCTTGCTAAAGAAAATCAGTTAATGGCATTTAAACACGATGGCTTTTGGCAGCCAATGGATACCTTGAGAGATAAATATTATTTAGAGGAATTGTTAGAAACAAATACTGCGCCATGGAAAATATGGGAAGACTAAAGGGTAAAGTAGATCAAACTTTTTGGAAAGGTAAGAGGGTCTTTATAACTGGTCATACAGGCTTCAAAGGGAGTTGGTTATCTTTATGGTTACAAGATATGGGTGCGTTAGTAAAGGGTTATGCTTTAGAACCTAATACAACCCCTAATCTTTTTACAAAAGCCAATGTGGCTCAAAATATGTTTTCTGATATAGGAGACATAACCGATTTGAATCATATTACGAAGTCAATTACTGCATTCAATCCAGAGATTTTAATTCATATGGCAGCACAGCCATTGGTAAGACTTTCTTATAAGGAGCCAGTCTTAACCTATGCTACTAATGTAATGGGGACAGTTAACGTTTTGGAGGCTGCAAGAAAGTGTAATAATTTAAAAGCAATAGTATCTGTTACAACAGATAAATGTTATGAAAATAGAGAGTGGGCTTGGGGCTATCGTGAAAATGAACCCATGGGAGGTCATGACCCATACAGTAGTAGTAAAGGTTGTGCAGAATTAGTAACTGCAGCATATAGAAAATCGTTTTTTAATGAAAATAAGACTGCTTTTTTAGCTTCAGCTAGAGCCGGAAATGTAATTGGTGGTGGAGATTGGGCTGAAGATCGGTTAATACCTGATATTTTGAAGGCGTTTGAAAAAAACGAACCTGTAATAGTTAGGAATCCATTGTCAACTAGACCTTGGCAACACGTTTTAGAACCACTTTCTGGTTATTTGGTTTTAGCTCAGCATTTATTTGATGAAGGTAGTAGTTTTGCAGAGAGCTGGAATTTTGGGCCGAAAGACGAAGATTGTAAACCAGTAAGTTGGATTTTAGACACGATGGTAGACTATTGGGGAAGAGGAGCAAAATGGGAGTTAGATAGAAATAATAATCCTCATGAAGCAGGGTTCTTAAAATTAGATTGTTCTAAGGCTGCTATGCGTTTAAATTGGTCTCCGAAGTGGAATTTAGAGCACACATTGGAAAGTATTATAAATTGGCATCAAAACTATTTAGCACAAAAAAATATTCAAGAACAATGTTTGCTTGAAATAGCAAAATATAAAAACGATTAAAAATGAGCAATACATTAGAAACATTAAGAGCACAAATTGCTATTCTTGTAAAAGAATATGCAAAAGAACAATATAAGGTAAAAGCGTTTGTGCCAGGTGAAACAGTAATTCCACCTTCTGGAAAACTATTAGGCGAAGAAGAATTACAAAATATGGTAGCAGCGTCTTTAGATGGTTGGCTAACAACAGGTAGATTTAATGCAGAATTTGAAAAAAAATTAGCAACTTTTTTAGGGGTCAAATATTGCTTATCAGTAAATTCTGGTTCTTCTGCAAATTTGGTTGCATTTAGCACGTTAACATCACCAAAACTTGGTGAAAGAGCAATAAAAAAAGATGATGAAGTAATTGGTGTAGCAGCAGGTTTTCCCACAACAGTGAATCCAATTATACAATTTGGGGCTATACCTGTTTTTGTTGATGTAGATATTAAAACGCACAATGTTAATGCAGAATTAATTGAAGCAGCAATTACGCCTAAAACCAAAGCCATAATGTTGGCACATGCTTTAGGGAATCCATTTAATTTAGAAAAAGTAGTAGATCTGTGTAAAAAATATAATTTGTGGTTAATTGAAGATACTTGTGATGCTTTAGGGGCTGAATATAATGGTCAAAAATGTGGTACTTTTGGTGACATTGGAACTTTAAGTTTTTATCCAGCTCACCATATGACAATGGGAGAAGGGGGGGCTGTTTTTATGAACAATCCTGAATTAAAAGTAATAGCAGAGTCATTTAGAGACTGGGGACGTGATTGTTATTGTGCACCTGGCTGTGATAATACATGCGGTTGTCGTTTTGAACAAAAACATGGGGATTTGCCATATGGATATGACCATAAATATGTGTACTCGCATTCTGGATATAATTTAAAAATAACCGATATGCAAGCAGCTTGCGGTTTAGCTCAAATAGACAAGTTAGAGTTTTTTATAAAACGCAGAAGAGAAAACTATACTTATTTGAGAACTAGACTCGAATCATTAACTGATTTTTTAGAGCTCCCGGAGCCTACGCCAAATAGCAATCCTTCATGGTTTGGATTCCCTTTAACAGTAAAGCCCGAATCTGGGGTCAATAGGGTTGAATTGACGCGCTTTCTAGATATTAACAAAATTGGATCCCGTCTTTTATTTGCAGGAAATTTAATAAAGCAGCCATATTTTAAAGATGTGCAGTATAGGGTTGTTGGAGAACTAACTAATACTGATATTACAATGAACAATACTTTTTGGATAGGTGTACAACCTTCTCTTAATCATGAACATTTTGAATATGTAGCCGAAAAATTAGAAGAATTTTTTGGAATAAATTTTTAAAATGGAATATAGTTGAAAATATTTATAATTATATATTCCATTGTTATTTTTAATATGAACAATATAAAGTTTACTCAACTTTTAGGTACAATTTATAAAAGAAGATTTATCTGATGGCAACTAAACAAGGGCAGTTTTTTATTGACGTTGAAGATTTAGAATATATAGCCATAAATGGTAAGTCTGCATTCAACAAACTAAAAGGTCAAAAGATTTTAATTATTGGCGCTACATCATTTGTTGGGATGTGGGTTACTGAAGCAATTTTATATGCAGACTTAAAGTATAATTTAGGAACTTCAATCACTATTATTAGTAGGAATAAGCTCAAAACGATTGAAAGATTTGAGTCTTTTATTTCTTCAGGAAAAATTTTTCCTATTTTTAAGTCTTTACATGAGGTACAAAAATCTGAATTAATGGGAATTAGCCAAGTGGTAAACTTGGCAACCTTAACAGATAGTACATCTGGAGATTTACAATTAATTGATAACATTCAGATGTTTCAGAAATTTTGGGACCTATTAGACTCTAATTCAGTTAAAAATATATTGTTTACAAGTTCTGGGGCAGTTTACGGGAAAAATCCTGAAAAACTCATTCATTTAAAGGAAGAAGATTCTGCAAATTTTAATAATAATTATAAAAATTTAGGGTATGGTCTAGGTAAAATATCCTCAGAGTTTCTTGGATTTCAATGGGCGGAGAAAGATAATTTTAATTTTAAAGTAGCACGTTTATTTTCATTTTCAGGGGCATTTTTGCCACTAAAGGGCAATTATGTAATTGGTAATTTTATTAATAATGTAATTAATAATGAACCATTATTAATTAAAAATCCAGGCAAGGTCTATAGATCATTTCTGTATGGTGCCGAAATGGCTTTATGGCTGTGGAAAATATTGGTTGAAGGAAATAATACTATATACAATGTTGGTTCTGATAAAGAAGTTACTACAATTGATTTAGCAAGCTTGATTTCTGATTTGTCTAGTAGTAATGAAAAGGTTATAATCATGACAGATAATATTCAGAATAATGAATCTTATATCCCAAATATTGAAAAAATTAAAAAAGAATTATTAGTTGAAATAAACTATAATTTAAATGATAGTATTATTAAAATGATAAATTGGTATAAAAAATATGAAAAAAACAGTATCTGAAATAACTTCTGATTTTATTGCTTCAAAAGGGATTGATAAGGTTTTTCTATTAACTGGCGGAGGGATAATGTACTTGACTGATGCATTTGCAAAAAATGATAAAATTGATTACGTATGTAATTTTCATGAACAAGCTTGTGCAATTGCTGCTGAGGGTTATGCAAGAGTTACTGGTAAGCCTGGAGTATGTTTAGTTACAACTGGTCCAGGTGCTTCAAATGCTATTTCAGGCGCATTGAGTGCATGGCATGATTCTATTCCTTTGATAATAATTTGTGGTCAAGTTCGAACAAATATAATTGCCGATAATTATAATAATATTAGACAAATAGGCCCGCAGGAGGCAAACATTATAGATTTAGCTAAGTCCATGACAAAATATGCTATTTCGGTAAGAAACAAAGAAGACATTTATGAAATATTAGACGAAGCTTTTGAGAAAGCTACTACTGGTAGACCTGGTCCAGTATTAATTGAAATACCATTGGATATACAGTCTGCTTATGTAGATAATACTAAACCTGAAAACAAAAATTTACATAAATCAAGGCAAATTGAAGTAAGTGATGAACAAATTGAGTCATTTTTTAATGAAATAAAAAAATCTAAATTTCCGATTCTATTTCCTGGAAACGGCATTAGAATTGGAAACTCATATGACTTGTGGATCACATTTTTAAATTTGATTAAAATCCCAGTAGTTTTACCATATTGCGCAAAAGATCTTGTTCCTTTTGATAATAATTTAAATCTCGGAGTTGTAGGAACAAACGGCCAAAGACCAGCGAATTTTGCTGTTCAAAATTGCGACTTATTTATTTCTTTAGCTTCCGGTCTTAGTATTAGTAAAATTGGATTTAATGCTGCTGGATTTGCCCCTTTTGCAAAAAAAATTGCAATTGATATAGATAAATCACAATTGACATCTCATCCAATAAATATTGATATAAGAATTCAGAGTAACATCAAAACATTCTTAGAAAAAGCAATTAATTGGCTTTCCAAAAATAGGTTAGATATAAATTATAAATGGATTGAAGCATGCAAATATTGGAAAAATAAGTATCCAATGAGGAATGAAAGTTGGGAAAAAGATCTTTCTCATGTTAACATGTATAATTTTATTGAAAAATTATCTATAAAAGCTGATATCGATTCTATAATATTAACTGGAAATGGCTATGAATGCCCAGGAGTTTACCAATCTTTCCAAGTTAAGAATAAACAGCGCGTTTTAATTAGTGGTAATTGGGGCGCAATGGGTTGGGACTTACCGGCAGCTGTTGGAGCTGCAGTTGCAGTAAGAAACAAGCAAGTCTTTTTGTTAACTGGCGATGGAAGTGTGATGTTAAATATTCAAGAACTTTCAACAATTAAAGCAAATAAGCTACCAATCAAAATTTTTATTTTTAATAATAAAGGGTATGCTGCCATTAGGTTTACACAAAACAATTTACTCAATGGATATTTAGTGGGTGCTGATTTTAAAACGGGATTAACAAATCCATCTTTTGAATTACTATCAAAGGCATTTGATTTAAAATATTATCAAATCAACAACAATTCCGAAATTGACGATACTATTTTAAATGTATTAAAAGAAGAAGGCCCCGTTTTGTGTGAATTAAATATTTCTGAAGATGTAAGAATAGAACCCAAAGCTCAAGCAATAAAAAATTCAGATGGAACAATCACATCTAAACCTTTGAATGATATGTATCCATATTTGCCTGAGGAAGAGATAAATTATAATAATAACTTTTTTAGAGATTAATGAATAAATTGTATTTGTATAGCCTGAATAGCTCATCCTTAGTTAAGGATGTAGTATATAATTTAAATTTAGCAGGAAGAGATGGGCTTGCTTTTTTTCACGATGAAGATAGTAAAGAGCTTTTATATGTTTTTACAGATGGTGATATCAGAAGGGCATTGTTAAATGGAATAAGTCTTAATGCAAATATTTTTGATCTAATCAATGATAAAAAACAAAACGGAAAATTAAATTACATTTTTGAAACTCATGATAAATCAAGTGAGGAGTTAATTAAGAAAATGGAATATTATGGCATTAGACAAATCATTATATTGGATGAAAATAAAACAATTTTAAATATTGTTCACAGAGAAGATTTAGTTCAATTTGGCAAGAACTTAAATACAAGTGTTTTAATTATGGCAGGAGGTTTTGGCAAAAGACTGTTGCCGTATACTTTAGAAACACCGAAGCCAATGCTAAAAGTAAATGATATTCCACTATTAGAAGTTCAAATTGACAGGTTAAAGAAGTTCAATTTAGAACATTTTTTCATTTCGGTTTTTTATCTAAAAGATGTAATTAAAAATTATTTTAAAGATGGCGCAAGTAAAAGCATTCATATTAAATATTTAGAAGAACAAAATCCATTAGGTACTGCAGGTTGTATTAGTTTAATTGAAAATAAAAATTTTGACAACTTATTAATATTGAATGGCGACATCTATTGCCCTTTAGATATTACAAAATTAATAAATTTTCATAACCATAATTCTTGTGACATTACAATGTGTGTCAAAGAGTTTCAATATCAAATTCCATATGGAACGATAAAAACGGATGGATTGAATTTAATTGAAATTAGTGAAAAGCCGTATATAAATTATTTTGTTAATGCTGGTATATATATAATTAATAAGAATATATTATCTCATTTGAAACCAAATACTAAAATTGACATAACTGATTTCATAGAAAACATGAGGCAACTTAATAAAATAATTAAATGTTATCCAATTTTCGATGAATGGATAGACATGGGGACCCCTGAAGATTACTTAAGACTAAATGAAAAATTAAAAAATAGCCATAATGAATAAATTTTCTGTAAATCAAATTACACAAAAAAAATACACTATTCCTGCATTAATCGATGACAAAAAAAATATAAATAATTTTTTGCATTTAAATCAGGATAAAAAAGTAGTAGTTGTACAAGGTCTTGGATTTGTGGGTTCTGTCATGTCCTTAGTTGTTGCAAATGCATTTGATTTAGATTTCGCTGTTATTGGAATCGATTTACCTTCCGAATCTTCATATTGGAAAGTATGCTCAATAAACGAAGGAACATTCCCAATACTAACTTCTGATTCAAATGTTGAAAAATTTTATGAAAATTCAAGATTGAATAATAATCTTTACGCAACTTGTGATGATTATGCATATTCAGTTGCTGATATTATTATAGTTGACATCAATTTGGATGTATATAAAGAATATGACAATTCAAATAAACTTAATTATGATGTTAACTTAACTTCATTCAAAAAAGCTATTGATAATATTGCAAATTTGTGCAAACAAGATGTGTTGATTTTAATTGAAACAACAGTTCCGCCAGGTACATGTTTAAACGTAGTTAAACCAATTTTTGAAGAAGTATTTATAAAAAGAGGCTTGAGTTTAAATTATAAAATTGGACATTCATATGAAAGAGTAATGCCAGGTCCCAATTACATAGATTCTATCAGAAATTTTTTTAGAGTGTATTCAGGAATTAATGAGGAAAGTGCAAATGAAGTTGAAGTTTTTCTAAAAAAAATTATTTACACTGATAAATACCCTTTAACTAGGCTTTCTAATACTACCTCTACAGAAATGGCAAAGGTATTAGAAAATTCTTACAGAGCTATGAATATTGCTTTTATTCAAGAGTGGACAAATTTTGCCGAAAGTTCTAATGTAAATTTAAGTGAAGTTATTCATGCAATAAAAATGAGACCAACTCATCAAAACATAATGTTGCCAGGTTTAGGAGTTGGCGGATATTGTTTAACAAAAGATTCTCTTCTAGCTAGTTGGGCGGCCAAGGAATTTTACAACCTTGAAGGTTTAAATATGAGTGAAAAAGCGGTTACAATAAATGATTTTATGCCTAATCATACATTTAATAATATCATAAAAATTTGTGGAGAATTAAAGCATAAAAAAATATTAATTCTAGGTGTATCTTATCTAGGAAATGTAGGAGATACAAGATATTCTCCAGTTGAAATATTATATAATAATTTAATAAAATCGTCTGCTATAATAAAATTACATGATCCTTATATACAGTATTGGGAAGAAGTTAAGATTGATGTTGATACTGATATTGAATCATTTATTAATGATAGTTTCGATATCATTGTTTTTTGTACTCGTCATAATATTTATCTACATGATGATAAATTTAATAGTTGGTTACAAAGTTTAACAAATAAAATTATTTTTGATACAAACCTTATACTAAATGAAGATAGAATTCATTTATTGAAAAATAATAATATAGTTAAAATAATTGGAAACGGAATAAATTAAACAAATATGAAAAAAGTACTTTTAATTGGTGGTGCAGGATTTATTGGATTTAACATTGCTAAATTCTTAGCAAGAAATAGAGATTATACTATAACTATTGTAGATAATTTTTTTAGGGGAAAGATGGACGATGATTTTAAGTTATTTGTTTCAGATAACAACATTAAAGTAATTAATGCAGATTTAACAGATACAAAATCCTTTGATTTATTGGAAAAGGATTATGATTATGTTTATTTTCTAGCTGCTGTTGTTGGAGTTAAATATACAGAAGAAATTCCTAACGAACTAATCAGAATTAATAGCTATTTAACCTTGAATACATTAGAATGGTTGAAAAATTCCAAATGTAAAAAAGTATTATTTACATCTACAAGTGAATGCTATGCCGGCACTATTGAAAAGTTTAATTATAAAATTCCAACTGATGAATTTGTTCCTTTGACAATTGAAGACATAACTAATCCAAGATTTACTTACGCAATAACAAAGATGTTAGGTGAATCAGGATTTTATCATTATTCAAAAGTTTTCGGATTTGAAACAACAACAGTGAGATATCACAATGTTTATGGACCCAGAATGGGATTTAAACATGTGATTCCTCAAATAATTCAAAGAATTCTATCTAAAGAAGCACCTCTTAAAATTTATGGATTTGATCAGACTAGATCTTTTAATTATATTGATGATGCTGTAACAGGTACTGTTTTAGCCATGGAACAACCAAATACAAATAGAGAAATTTTTCATATTGGTGATAGTAAAGAAATTTCTATTGAAGAGCTTGTTAATTACATTTCAGAAATTCTTAATTTTAAAGGGCCATTTGAACATGTGCCAGCACCAAATGGGTCTGTGTCAAGAAGATGTCCCGACATATCAAAAGCAAGTAGTGTGTTAGGATATAATCCAAAACACGATTGGAAGGATGGGGTTAGAGTAACCACTAATTGGTATAAGGATTACATTTTAAACAACGGAAATATTTTTGAATAAATTTAATATGAATACAGATAAAAAAATTGTTGATTTTATAAAGTCGAAATTTCCAGAAAAACAAGTAGTAAACCTACACGAACCTTTGTTTATAGGGAATGAAATAGCTTATGTTAAAGATGCAATAGAATCTACGTTTGTATCTTCAGTTGGAAAATATGTTGATAAATTTGAACAAATGATATGTGATTATACGGGTGCCAAATTTGCAATTGCAACTGTAAATGGTACCGCAGCTTTACATATGTCATTATTGATAGCCGGTGTTGAATCTGGCAATTTAGTTATAACACAGCCACTTTCTTTTGTAGCAACATGTAATGCGATATCATATATTGGTGCCCAACCTGTCTTTGTAGATGTAGATATGGAAACTATGGGGATGTGTCCTAATAGTTTGGAATTATTTTTAAAATTAAACACTATTACAAAAGGAAATAAGTGTTATTATAAAGAAACTAACCAATTAATTTCAGCTTGTGTTCCAATGCATAGTTTTGGACACCCTTGTAAAATTGAAGAAATTAAAGAAATATGTTTAAGATACCATATTACCTTAATTGAGGATGCTGCTGAATCTCTTGGGAGTAAAATAAACAATTTTCATACCGGTACAATTGGTAAAATAGGTGCTTATAGTTTTAATGGGAATAAAACAATTACATGTGGAGGGGGGGGGATGATTGTTACAAATGATGAAACGCTTGGTAAATTAGCTAAACATCTTACTACAACTGCAAAAATTAATCATAAATGGGAATATATACATGACCAGGTTGGGTATAATTATAGACTACCAAATTTAAATGCTGCTTTTGCATGTGCTCAAATGGAAATGTTAGAAAAATATATTGAAAATAAAAGAGAATTAGCTCAGTCTTACATTGATTTCTTTATTAACTATAATGATTTGTTATTTAAAAAAGAACCTCCAAATACGAGATCAAATTACTGGTTAAACACAGTTTTATTTCAAAATTCAATACAAAGAGATGAGTTTTTGGAATATGCATCTAATAATAAAATCAATGCAAGGCCAGCCTGGAAATTAATGACAAATTTAAAAATGTATAAAAATTGCCCCAAAATAGAAATTCCCAATTCAATTTGTATTGAAGAAAGAGCAGTAAATCTCCCAAGTAGTGTAAGATTATGAATAAATTAAAAATAGGATATTTTGCAGATGGACCTTGGTCACATGAAGCATTTGAAAAGATAATCGCAGACCTAAGTTTGCAAATTCTTTTTATTGTTCCAAGATTTGATTCTAAAGACACAAAATTGGAAGAACTTGCATCTAATCATGGTATTGATTTTTTAAAATCAAGTAATATTAATAAAAAAGATTTTATAGAATCTATTCAAAAATATGACTGTGATATTTTTGTTTCACTTAGCTTTAATCAAATATTTAAAAATGAAATAATAAATTTGCCGCCTTTAAAAACAATAAATGTTCATTGTGGAAAACTCCCATTTTATAGAGGTAGAAATATTTTAAATTGGGCATTAATTAATGATGAAAAAGAATTTGGTATAACAGTACATTACGTAGATGAAGGTATTGATACGGGAGATATAATATCACAAAAACTTTATTCAATTAATGATGTTGATACATATAACACTTTATTGAATAAAGCTTTTACTGGTTGTGCTGAACTATTATATGACACTTTAAAATTGATTCAAACAGGAAATTTTAAAACTATTCCCCAAAAATCAATACACCCAATAGGTTTTTATTGTGGGATTAGGAGTGAAGGCGATGAAAACATCAATTGGAATCAAACATCAAGACAAGTTTTTAACTTTATTAGAGCAGTGTCTTTTCCTGGACCAAGGGCTACTACATTTTTAAATGGAGAAGTAGTTAAAATAAATGCCTCAAAAATGATACAAAATGCTCCATCATATATAGGCACTCCGGGACAGATAATAGGAAAAAATGAAAATGGACATTTTATTGTAAAAACATTAGATTCTTTTATTGAAATTTTTGATATCGAAACTAATTGTAAATTAAAAATAGGAAATAACTTAGTATGAGAAAAGTATTAATAATTGCCGAGGCAGGTGTAAACCACAACGGAGATATTGAACTAGCAAAAAAGATGATTGACGCTGCTTACGAAGCAAAGGCAGATATTGTAAAATTTCAAACATTTAAAGCAGATAAATTAGTAAGTAGAAATGCAAAAATGGCTGAATATCAAATAAAAAACACAAACAATGAGTCTTTAGATAATTCTCAATATCAAATGTTAAAAAAATTAGAATTGAATGAAGAAAATCATGTTGTTTTAATGAATTATTGTAAATCAAAAGGGATTGAATTTTTATCAACATCTTTTGATGATGAAAGTATTGATTTATTGAGGAAGCTTAAAATTAAAATTTGGAAAATTCCATCTGGAGAACTTACAAATAAACCTCTTTTGCAAAAAATTGGAGCATTTAATGAAAATATTATTATTTCAACAGGCATGGCATTAATGAGTGAAATTCATGATGCTATTGAAATTCTAATTCAGTCAGGAACGAAAAGAGATAATATTACTGTATTGCATTGCAATACCGAATATCCAACACCAATGAATGATGTTAATTTAAACGCAATGAATGAAATCAAACAGAAATTAAATGTCAGGGTTGGATATTCTGATCATACCCTTGGCATTGAAATACCAATTGCTGCAGTAGCATTGGGTGCTGAAGTAATTGAAAAACATTTCACTTTAGATAGAGGGATGGAAGGTCCTGATCATAAAGCATCATTGGAGCCAAGTGAACTATTGCAAATGGTTGAATCGATAAGAAATATTGAAGTTGCAATGGGAAGTGGATTAAAACAACCTTCAAGTTCAGAGCAGAAAAATATTAATATAGCAAGAAAAAGCATTCACTTAAATAAGGAGTTAACATGTGGATCAAAAATATCTGCGTCAGATTTGATAATGAAACGACCCGGAGATGGCATTAGTCCAATGGAATACGAAAAATTTATTGGAAAAAAAATAAATAAGGATTTAAAAGCCGACCACAAGTTATCAATAAGTGATTTTGAATAAATATAAGTAATGAGAAAAATATTAGTTGTTACAGTTGCAAGATCCGATTTTAGTATTTATTTACCAACTTTATTAAAATTAAAAAATGATAAAGAAATTATTTTGGAGATTGCAGCAACTGGCATGCATTTATCTCCTACTTATGGTAGCACTTACAAGATTATAGAAAATGAAGGATTCACGATAAATTATAAAATAGAGACTTTAATTTCTTCAGATAATCCAGTTGGAATTGGAAAGACAATTGGACTTGGGGTGATTTCATTTTGTGATCTATTCCATCAATCAAAACCTGATATAGTATTGATTTTAGGAGATCGTTTTGATATGATGCCTGTTGCAATTGCGGCATTAGCATTTAAAATTCCCATTGCTCACATACATGGGGGGGAAAAAACTGTAGGTGCAATAGATGATTCTATAAGACATTGTCTAACCAAGTTAAGTCATATTCATTTTGCCACAACTGAAAATCATGTTAAAAGAATTTTGCAGTTAGGTGAAAACCCTAATTTCGTTTTTCATTGTGGTTCACCGAGTATTGAAAATTTGTCAACTATAAATAAAATATCAAAAAATGATTTTCTTGAATCATTAGACTTGAATGAGTGGTCAAGTTTTATATTATGTACTTTTCATCCAGTCACATTGCAATTTGAAGATGTTAAAATTCAAGTTGAAAATTTCATAGAAGGCATTTATAATTCAGGTCAAAATGCTATCATCACCTTGCCTAATGCAGATACTGGTAATTATGAAATAATTGAAACTATCAAACTATTATGCATGAAGAATCCAAAAATCAAACTTATAGATAGTTTGGGGACTGAGCGATATTTTAATGCAATGATGCATGCAGATTGTATGGTTGGAAATTCCTCATCGGGAATAATAGAGGCTCCATTTTTTAACTTACCAGTTGTAAATGTTGGTGACAGACAAAAAGGAAGAGATAGAGGGTTTAATGTTATTGATGTTACATGTAATAGTAAGGAAATTACTAATGCAATTTTATATGCTATGTCTAAAGAGTTTAAAAATTCAATTACAGATAAATCTAATCCATATATGGCAGATTTAAGTGCTTCCGATATAATATTAAATACATTGAAAAAAATCGATATAAATCAAGAATTATTAATGAAGGAATTTGTAGATGTTCGATGATTTATGCCAAGAATATGATTCATATTCAATAATTTATCAAAATAAGTTTAATTTTTCTCAATATTATATCAAGTATTTTAAAATAGAATTTTCATTTTATGTAATTAAACAGCTAAATAGTTCACTATTTAGCTGACGTTCCATTAAATATTTCTTTAAAAAATTGTGATTTTGTTCATAAAAACAATAATTTACAAGCTAAAAAATAATTCAGAATCAGTAATTTCAATAATATCTAGAGTAATTACTGCAGGTTCATTTTATGTTTTAACTTATATTTCTAGTAGGCATTTTCCCTCTGAAGATTTTGCAAATTGGTCCCTATATATTACTTGCATTAACCTCTTGCCATTATTCAATTTTGGTATTAGTACAGGGTTGGTAAATAGAATTGCGTTAAATAATTCTAGTTCAAATGTTAGTTATAAAGAAAATTATTTGATAGTAAATGCAAGTTTTAAAGTTCAAGTTATTATCACATTTTTTTTAGGAGCATTAGTTTTCTTTTTAACAACAATAAATAGTATCACATCAATTAAAATAATTTTAGAAAATAAGTTATCTATTATTATTTTATTGACAAGTCTTCCATTTCAATTTTACTCATCAATTCTATACTCATATAAGAAAATAAACACAGCAAATTATATATCTATTTGTCAAAATATATTTTTGCTATTTGTGACGTTTTTAATTTTTGGTTATTCAGAAAGCTTGAATATTTTTATTTTATATTATTCTGTAGTTTATACAAGTTTGCAGATTATATCTTTTGTTTATTCTTTAATAGTTAATAATATTCAGATTTTATATTCTTTTAGGGATATTAAATATATTTCGATTATCTCTGTTCCAAGTGTCTCATTTTGGGGAATGAGTTTTTTTTCTAATATATTATCCACTGCTCAGATATTTTTTGTTTCATTTTTTTTTGGATTAAAGGCTGTTCCTAATTTTTTTTTATTCCAAAGACTTTTTTCAATTATAAATACTTTTCATCTAGCATTTTTGTCTCCTTATACAGTTAGATTTATAGAGCTTTCCTCTAATTTTAAATGGATTGATTTGAAAATTTTACTTAATACTTTAGTAATTAAATTCACTTTAGGCTTATATATGACTTTAGGAATTACTATTTATTTTTTTCATCCTTTAATTTTAGAGGTTTGGACACATAAATATATTGCCGATTATAAATCGGCCTTAATTTTTTTAATTATATTTTTGTTAACTAGTTTTGGAAACGTTTACTCCGTTTTTCTGAATTCACTGGGTCATTTTAAAATTCAAATTTACTTTTCTATTATTTCATTCATTTCATTTTTGATTTCTCTGTTTTTTTTGAAAGATTTTTTAGGGTCTATATCTGTTGCTTGTGCTACAATACCATCCTCGATAATAACATTAATTATAATGATCAAATTTGTAAATAAGTTGCTAAACATGAAGATTAATACTTAATATGATTTTGTCTATCTGTATTCCCACTTATAACCGCGCTCAATATTTAGATAAATGTTTGAGTTATTTGCTTCCTCAAGTTAAACGATTCAAAAATGATGTTGAAGTAATGGTTATTGATAATTTCTCGATAGATGGAACTGAATTAATAGTTAAAAAGCACATCGAATGCTTTCCTTTCCTAAAGTATTATAAAAATTCTGAAAATTTAGGATATACAGGAAATCAAATAAAATGTTACACACTTCCTGTTGGATATTATACGGCTTTTTTATCCGATGATGATATTTACCTTAATTCCTTACTTGATGAGTTATTGCCCATTCTTTATTTAAAAAAATATTCCTTTTTGGCACTTAATTATTATAGCTTTATTGATAATGTTAATGTAATACGAAATAGTAATTTTGCCCCAATTAAAAATGTAGTTTTTGAACGTGCATATGATATATTAAATTATCCTTCAGTGGGACATTGGTCTGGATTTGTAATAAATTCAGAACTTTCTAAAGCAACTTTGGAAATCGTATTAAAGTTGAAACCGATTTGTGAATTTGAAAGAAATAGAGGGTTGATTGGGGAGTTGGTACATAGGGCACTTGCTAAGACAGATGACCCTTCGTTTTTTTTTGGTAAGCAACTATTAGCCGTTTCTGTACCTGCGAATGTTGATTACGATGTTTTTTATCATCTCTATATTGATGATTATAAGTTTTATCTTAATCTTTTTAATGAGAAATATATAAATATTACTGATCTTAAATATAGACGAATTTTGATTTTAACAAAATTGAAGTTTTCATTATTAACACAGTGTTTCAAATATTCTAACGTCGAGTTAGATAAAATTAAAAATGAATTAGATCTACTTTTTAAAAATTATACATCATATAAATACGGAATTAGGCCTTTATTTTGGTTTGTTAAATTGTATCCTATTAAGATAGTCGTTAAAATGATATATTTTCTGTATAAAAAATATTTTAATGTATAATATTTTAACTATTTGCATTCCAACATACAATAGAGTTGATTTGTTAAAAGAATCTATTAAATCAATTATTAATTCTATATCCTTTTCAGGATTTGATGTTAGTATTATTATTTCTGATAATTGCAGTAGTGATGACACTCAAACTTATTGTTTAGAATTAGTAAATAACTATCCATTTATAGCTTATTACAGAAATGAAAAAAATGTAAATGAACTCAATTTTTATATTGCAGCTCAAAGAGCTAAATCGGAGTATGTATGGCTATTCAGTGATGACGATATTATGTCTTTAAATGCTGTTAAATTGGTATGTGAAGCCTTAGCTTCCGGTAAAAATTTTATTGTTGCCAATTATGATTTATATGATAATAATTTAAATGTCTGTAAGAAAAGTAATTATTTTTCAATCAAGAAGGATTTAGAATTTGAAGATAAAAATCAATTATTGGTTGATTTAAATTTAAAAGTTGGTTTTATTTCATGTATTGTATTCAAGAGAGAGCCGTTTTTAAAGATGCCAATAAATGAATTTGATATATATAGGCCCTATGGATTCCCATTTGTTTTTGCAGTGTATTCATCTCTCACTAATGATTTAAGAGCATTAGTGATTTTTGAGTCTATTATTATACAAAGAGGGGCAAATCAACCAGCAGATATTAATTGGTGGTATAAATGTTTTGTTGAGGGCAGCTCAATAATTTTTGATGAGTTAAGAATCTCAGGTTATAGGTGTAGTGCAATTCGTCGTGCAAAATATAACGTTTTTAAGGAATATATAATTTCAGATTTAGTTTGGAGAAAAACAAACAAACAAAATACTATAGTTGCTTTAAATAAGATTTTTAAGTATTATAAAATATTTCCCCAAGCGGTTTTAATTTCTCTATTAATTATATTTACTCCAAATTTTCTAATTAAATCTTTAGTTAAGATTAAACATTTTATTTCTAAATGAAAATTGTATATAATGCATATGTCTTAAATAAGCCTATTACTGGTGTTGGAAGATATCTTCAAGCCCTTTCATTTATAAAGTCCAATTTCAATAAAATAGCTATTACTCCGAATTCAATATTTTTTTGGAATTCAAAATTTGATCTTATTTCTAGTAGTTGTTTAAAATCTAAGTTTTCTAAATTATTATGGAATTATTTTCATCCTCTTTTTATTAAAGAGAAGTTTGATATCTATCACTCCCCTTTCCCATCATTGCCTTTTTTTTTACCTAAATCATGTAAAAAAGTAATAACTGTTCATGATTTAATATTTATTAAGACTCCAAAAGATTATTCATTACTTGAGTTATTATTTATCAGGGTTTCTTTATATTTAGCAGTACACAAAGCTGATTTTATTTTGTGTGTTTCTAATTATACCAAAAATTGTTTATTGGATCTATATCCTAATATTGGTTTTAAAGTACATGTGGTTTTGAATTCTTCATTTTTGGCAGATAATTTATTTGAAAGCGGAAGTGAAGTTTTGAATCCGGTTTTATATAAGCTAGTAGACGAGAAAATTAGATATTTCGTATTGCCTTCAAATAGGCATCCCCGAAAAAATATAAAAAATACTATCAATGGTTTTTGTGCATCGGAGTTTTATAAAAATAATTATAAACTTGTTCTATGCGGGATCGATGAATCTTTAAATTATTTTTTTGATGATAAAATCATCGATATTTCATATTTATCAGATAATGAATATTCAATTCTTTTAAAAAATTCTCAGGGAGTTTTGTATTTTTCTTACGATGAGGGATTTGGATATCCAATTGTTGAGGCAATCGAAAATAATATACCTATTTATTGTTCAAATATACCATCAAGTTTAGAATTATTTGACTATGATGCTTCTTTTTTGTGTGTTGATCTTTCGTCTTCTGGAGTTGAACATTTTTTAAATACATTTTATTACAGTCCAGATAAGATTTCATCGCTTAATTCATATTTGCAATTACAAAAAAATAGATTTTCATTTGACTATTTCGAAAGCCAGATGATAAGCTTTTACAAGAAATGTATTTTATAGGAAAAAATAGAGTTGCTCAATTTATTATATTAAATCTTGCATTTTATATAGTAGCATTCCAAATTAATAATGTCAACTATTTTTGGCTATTCAATAACATATTATTGAATTTAGTTATTCTTTTTAATATTAAATTTTTAACGAAAAAAGTTTTTACATTAATAATAGTTGTTTTATTTTTACTGCTTTTCTATTTTTTATATTCTGAAATTAAATATTCCTCATTTTTTCTTACATTATTTTTAACTTTTTCTGCAGCTATTCAAATTAGCTTTTGCATTAATAATTTATCCAAGGAAGATTTTTCCAACTCTTTATCAGTCATATTTATTTTATTTCTAGGGGCGTACATTATACAAAGTATATGTGTTTTTGTTCGTCTTCCAATATTTAATGGCTTTGGTTTAACAAAGGAAAATACATCTATGTTCAGACTAAATTCATTTTCTCCTGAACCATCAATGGCAAGTCAATTAACTATATTGTTGATGTATATTTTCAATTTAAATACTTCGTTAGTTCGGAAAAATAATTATTTATTTGAATTGACTGGATGTATTATGATGATCATATATGGAAGTGTTTTTGGTTATATTTCACTGCTCTTATATGTTTTTGTTGTTCATAGAAAAAGGTTCACTATGTTATTTAGTTTAGAATTTGTTGCTGGTTTCATTATTGCAATTTATTTTTTTAGTGCTAGTGAAACTTTAACAAGAATTTCTAATCTTATTATTTTCATTTGGAATGAATTTGATGTTGATAGATTAGCATCAATTGAGCCAAGCGGATCATTTCGTTTTTACCCTATTGTTCACTATTTTCAGATGTTTGATTTTAGTAATATACATTTCTACTTTGGTTTTGGTCCTGGCGCATCTTCGACTTTTTTTAATGAAGGGCTTATATCTAATGGTTTTGGATTAGATTTAGATGCCAATTTTCAAGGGGGATTTATTCCATCCTTTTTTATTGATTATGGAATAATAATAACATTTTTATTAATTTACTTCATTTTATCTAATTGCATTGTACGAAAAAATTTATTTGAGTATTCTTTTGCATTTTTATTACTTTTAAACACCAACATAAATACACAATTATTTTGGTTTTATATATTTTTAACCTTTTTAGCAAAGAAATATTATTTTCAGAACTTTGAGAATAAAAATAAATTAATCGTTCGATGAATAACGTTTTTATTGACTGCTATGTATTTGAGGGAGAGTTTCAGGGTACAAGGACATTTTTAAAGGAAGTTTACACTAAATTATTTTATTTAGAATCATTAAGAGAATCATCTTTAAGAAATAGATATTTTTTGATATGTTATGAACCTGAAAATGTAAAAGCGGAGTTTATTAATTATGATTTTCTTGTTTTTATTAAACCATTTTTTAAAAACAGAATCATTAGATTATTATTTGAGTATCCCATGATAATACTTTATAATAAAATCAACATAGCGCACTTTCAGTATATTGTTCCTCCAATTAAATTTTGCAAATATGTAAACACTATTCATGACATTTTATTTTGTGATAACCCAACTTATTTTCCTCTGAAATATAGAATTAAAAACTATATATTATTTTACATATCATATATTTTGTCTGATGTTGTCACTTCTGTAAGTAGAAATAGCATACAAAGTATCAAGAGAAATTTCCATTTTAAAAAAGATATCTACTTAACTTACAATGGTGTAAATGAGGATTATTTTAACTATAGTTCAAATCTAACTTCCGAGGAGTTTTTATCTGTTAATCAGCTAAGAAATTATTTATTATATGTATCTAGATTTGAGCCTAGAAAAAATCAACTAAATTTATTAAAGGCTTATGTTAAAGGCTCATTTTATCACAAATATGATTTAGTATATATTGGTTCTAAAACTTTAGATTATTCTGATTTCTATAAGTATTATAATTCTTTAGATGACGAAGTTAAGTCGCATGTAAGAATCCTACATTATGGTGTTACTAATTCGATTTTAAAGGAATATTATTTTCATTGTAGTTCATTTATATATCCATCTCTGTTAGAAGGATTCGGAATACCTCCTTTAGAAGCTTCTGCGATGGGGAAGCATGTAATTTGTTCAAATACCACTGCAATGGAAGATTTCTCTTTTTATACTAATAATCATATTTATCCCTCTGTTGATAATCTAATTTTTCAGATTGCTAATATTAATGTTACTGTAAATAAATTTTCAGAAATAAAAAATATTATCTCTCATAAATATAATTGGCATAATACTGCTTCTGTATTTATAGAGATATTTAATAAAAATTAATAATGTATAAAATTGCTATTATTGGAACAAATGGTTTGCCTGGTAGATATGGTGGGTGGGATCAGTTATTAAATCATTTAACCCTTAATCTTTCTAAAAAATATGAAATCGTCGTATATACTAGTAAGCATAATGCTGTTCCTGGATTAAAAGAATTTAATAATTCAAAAATCAGAGTTCTTCCATTAAAAGCAAATGGAATTCAAAGTATATTTTACGACGGGTATTCAATGCTGGAATCAAGTTTTAAATATGATATTTTGCTTGTTCTAGGTACATCAGGATGTATATTTTTGCCTTTTATTAGATTTTTTAATTCCAATATAATTTTAAACCCTGATGGAGCTGAATGGAAGCGAGGTAAATGGAATTTCATAGTCAAGCAATTTTTAAAACTTTCCGAGTATATGGGAATTAAATTTGCTAAGGTTGTTGTATCTGACAATTTAATTATTCAAAATCATATTTTTGATTTTTATAATAAAAATTCCATTTTAATTGAATATGGCGGAGACCAAGTTCTTTCTAAAGAACTAACTAAAGAAACCCAATCACTTTACGAAATTTTTAAAGGTTCTTATGCATTTAAAGTTTGTAGAATTGAACCAGAAAATAACATAGATCTAATATTAGAGGTTTTTACTCAAGTTAAACTGAAGTTTATTCTAATTGGTAATTGGAATAACAGTAGTTATGGAATTAATATCCGTGAAAAGTATAAATCCCATAATAATTTAATATTATTAGATCCTATTTATGATCAAGAAAAATTAGATGAATTAAGATCTAATTGCGGTTTGTATATTCATGGACACAGCGTCGGAGGGACTAACCCTTCTTTAGTAGAAGCTATGTATCTGGGATTAAATTGCGTAGTATTTGACGTTGATTATAATCGCGTCACAACAGAAAACAAGGCAATTTATTTTAAGGATGGTGCAGATCTTTTAAAAATCATTACCGATTTTGAAAATGATAGTTCAAGTTTTAATTGTGTTGGTAATTCTTTAAATAACATAGCACAGATTAGATACAAATGGGTTGATATAGTAAATAAATATGATAGAATATTTAATAATATTTTAGGTTAATGATAATTTATTTAACAGGAGGAGGTGGTTTTATTGGACGTTACTTGGTAAGTAATTTAGAAGCAAATTATAGGTTTTATTCAAGACATACAAAACCAATAATTTTTGGTGATATTGTCATTCATTTAGCAGGTAAAGCACATGATCTAAAACGAGTAACATCACCTGATGAATATTACAAGGTTAATACTGAATTAACTAAAGAGGTATTTGATGCTTTTTTAGTATCCAAAGCAAATGTATTTATTAATATAAGCTCAGTCAAAGCTGTAGCAGATGTGGTTGATGATGAATTGTTTGAAGAAGTAACGCCTAACCCGATTACCCACTATGGAAAGAGTAAATTGCTAGCAGAACAGTATATACTTTCACAACTAATTCCCGAGGGTAAAAGAGTTTACATTTTACGTCCATGTATGATTCATGGTCCAGGGAATAAGGGTAATCTTAATTTACTTTATAGTATAGTTTCTAAAGGAATTCCATGGCCTTTGGGAGCATTTGATAATAAGCGTTCTTTCTGTAGTGTTGATAATTTGATGTTCATCATTAGAGAATTAATAGAAAGAGTTGATATTCCATCTGGTGTTTATAATGTTGCAGATGATTCACCTCTATCTACTAATCAGGTGATTTCTATCTTGGCAGAATCTAAAAATAAAAAGGCCAAGATTTGGAATGTATCTAAAACATTGATACAATCCGTTGCTAAATTTGGCGATTTACTATTTTTGCCACTTACAACTGAAAGACTACAAAAGTTAACTCAATCATATGTGGTAAATAATCATAAAATAAAAAAGGCTATTGGAAAACCTTTTCCGGTTTCTTCTAAAGAGGGTTTATTAAAAACATTTAATTCCTTTCATACTAATGCTAAATAGATTTTTCGCTTTTATTCTATTATTAATCCTGTCGCCATTATTTTTACTAGTCGCTATTTCAATATTTTTAGAAGATGGTTTTCCTATATTCTTCACTCAAAAGCGTGTTGGGATAAATTACTCTTTCTTCAATATTTACAAGTTCCGTAGTATGAAGAAAAATACCCCAAATGTGGCAACTCATTTATTAGAAAACCCCGATCAATATTTACTTAAACTAGGCAAGTTTATTCGTAAAACGAGTTTAGACGAATTGCCCAATTTGATTAATATAGTTAGGGGTGAAATGGTATTCGTTGGGCCTCGACCAGCATTGTATAATCAAGATGATTTGATGGAGTATAGGGTAGCAACTGGCGTTTCTAAATTAAAGCCTGGTATCACAGG
>JACCDH011199469.1_pt1 | contig 25223 bp, 22 predicted proteins | sample 7442481 | NCBI WGS metagenome assembly JACCDH01 (sample SAMN15323433, study PRJNA562643) | freshwater metagenome | isolation source: river surface water | place: USA:Blue River Watershed | collected 2017-08-15 | reverse complement strand
TTTTTTGTTGTAGTTCGTCGCATCTTCAAGGGCAATGAAAGACAGCGTAAATTGTATGCAGCGCACATGCATCAGGAAGAAGAAAAATCATGAGCATAAAAAAACTTTCGATGCTGCTGCTGACAGGGACTTTCGCTCTCTCGGCTTGCCAGATTCTGCCCGAGTTCAGCAAACCTGCAGCACCGATACCGGAAAAATTTCCGGTGACGCCAGAGCCGGCTGCGGCACCCGTAGCTGACATCGGCTGGAGTGAGTTTTTTCTCAATCCTGAGCTCAAGCAAACCATTGCAGCAGCACTCGCCAACAATCGTGATCTGAAAACTGCTGCACTGCGTATCGACGAAGCGCGCGCTCTGTATAACATTCAGCGCAGCGACCAACTACCGGCAGTGAATGGCACGGCTGGCACCTCTGGTTCCCGCCAGCTGTTCGCGGGCACGATGCGTAACACCTCGTCGTATCAGGTTGGCGTTGGCATGACTGCCTTCGAGCTTGATTTTTTTGGTCGAGTAAAAAATCTCTCCGAAGCTGCGCTGGCCCAATTCTTCGCAACCGAAGAAGCACAACGCGCAATGCAAGTTTCCCTAGTCGGTGAGGTGGCCAAAGCCTGGTTGACCGAGCGCGGCCTGACCGAACAGATCGCACTGGCCGAGCGCACGTTTAAGGCACGCACAACGTCATATGACCTGGTCAAAAAGCGTTTTGATGCGGGGATTACGAATGCACTGGAATTACGGCAAAGCGAAACGCTGGTGCAAACGGCGCGAACCGCCGTGCTTGCGCTCAAACGCCAACATTCACTGAGCGTCAATGCGCTGGCGCTGCTGGTCGGCACCAATACCCCATCTTCCGCGCAAAGTGCGAATCTTTCATCACAGCCGGTCACCGCTGATATCGGTGCTGGCTTGTCCTCTGAATTACTGACCTATCGACCGGATATTCGTGCTGCAGAACAGCGGCTGCGCGCGACGCAAGCCAATATCGCTGCTGCTCGCGCGGCATTCTTTCCTCGCATATCGCTGACTGCCGGTGCAGGTCTGGCCAGTACCGAACTGGGCGATCTGTTTCAAAGTAATTCCGGCACTTGGATCTTTTCGCCACAACTGGTACTGCCCATCTTTGATGGCGGTCGCAACAAAGCCAATCTGACTCTGGCCGAAGTACGCACCGATATCGCCATCGCCAGCTATGAAAAAACTATTCAGATCGCTTTCCGTGAAGTTGCCGATGCCTTGTCGGCCCGCGCGTCGCTATCAGATGAAATCGCAGCGCAGGAAGCCGTGCGCGCCTCCCAGGCAGCACGACTTGAACTTGCACAAGCACGTTACAAAAACGGGATTGCGAGCTATCTGGATGTACTCGACGCCGAGCGTGAGCTGTTTGCTGCCGAACAGCAGCTGCTGCAGACCAAACTACTGAAGATCACCAATACGGTGGATTTATACCGGTCGCTGGGGGGTGGGTTGAATGAGGTGAGTCAGCAAGCGCAGAAGTAAGGCTTGTAATGACGTAGCTTATTAAGATCAGGATGCTATTTGCTACCTATTGAGAAATAAAAATCTCAACGCCTCTGGATCCCGGCTTGCGCCGGGATGGCATTTTTAGATTGATTGGCCTCAAAATCTTCATGCCGGCGCAAGGTGCAGCGGGGGTTGTATGCAGCATGCTGCATGCCCGCGCAACGGCACTGGCTTGCAAGGGGGGATCCAGTGTCTTTCGTTGTCTATCAGCGCACTTTGATAATATACGGGCTCACTTAGGAGATCCGTCATGTTGGTGTCAGTAAGCGTATTGAAAGCCAACCTGTCTCATTTGCTCGCTCGTGCGCAGGACGGTGAAGTAATTGAGGTGACCTTTGACAGGAAATCCATCGCCAGAATCATTGGTATTCCCGCCGGTCACCATCATCTACCGCCAAAACTCACAGCCGATAAATCGGTCACTTGGAACGGCAAAAAACCCTCTTTTGCAAAACATCGACTGATGCTCTCGATGGACGGGAAACCGCTTGGACAAATCATTCGGCAAGATAGAATCTGATTTTTTTCGATATAACGGCTTTCCAGATTGATCTACCGCTAACGCATTACCTCAGATAACAGACGCAACGTCTTCTCCGTCGCACCACGATGCAATTGCGTGAATTGCGCTGCTCTCGCAGAAGTGTCCTGCAGTCCGGAAGTATCCTCCAGCCATTCCGACAACTGCGCAAACAAATCGTCTGCATCCTTGATGCGGACAGCGACCCCAAACTCAATCGCGTCTTCCGTGATCTGCGCGAAATTGAAGGTATGCGGGCCAACGATAGCGGGCTTGCCGCAGGACAGTGCCTCCACCAGATTCTGCCCGCCCAGTGGTAACAAACTGCCGCCGATGAAGGCAATGTCCGAGGCAGCGTAATACGCGAACATCTCGCCCATGGAATCACCCAGTACCACGTTCACATCCGACAGCAGATCTTCGGAACGCCATGCAGAGCGACGTATCCATCGGAACCCACGCTCCTCGATCAGGTTGGCTACTTCGTCGAAACGTTGCGGATGCCGAGGAACGATCAGAACCAGAAAATCCTCGGGCAATGAAGCAGTGACCATGGCATCGAGCAGCAAGCGTTCCTCGCCTTCGCGCGTGCTCGCGCATAACAGCACCGGACGGTTTCCCCAGCGCGAACGCCAATCGCGTCCTTCCGCGAGCCTGTTACCCGGTGGATCAATATCAAATTTCAGACTACCCGTGACAGTGACCTGTTGCACACCTATTGCGCGCAGACGGATAGCATCAGCCTCAGTCTGTGCCGCTACACGATCGAGCTTTCGAGCAGCAGCGCCAAGCAGGCCAGAGAAGCGCTGCGCTCTTCGCAGCGAGCGCTGCGAGAGTCGCGCATTGACCAAGATAATCGGTATCGCAGCGCGCCAACACGCATCAATCAAACAGGGCCAGACTTCAGTTTCCATCAGCACGCATAACTGCGGACGGAAATGTTTACAGAAGCGCTGGGTCATCGATAGTGTGTCGTAGGGCAGATAAGCTTGAATCACGCGAGATTCATTAGCAAACAATTGCTGGCCAGTCGTGCGGCCAGTCGAGGTCATGTGAGTGAGCAGCACTGTATGTGATGGAAAATCACGCAGCAAACGGCGAATCAGCGGTTCGGCAGCGCGTGTCTCACCCACCGATACGGCATGTACCCAGATCAACGGAGACGCAGGCGCAGGGGCGTAGCTTCCCAGACGTTCTGCAATGTGCTGACGATAGCCCGGCTCACGATGACCACGCCACCACAGACGCAGCAGCACCAGTGGCAATACCAACCACCAAATCAGGGAATAAGCACGCAGCCTGAATGAATCCATCAGCATTCAGAACGGCAGCACCGCATCAGACCGTACTGCGCGAATTGCTGCGCCCAGCGATTGCTGTATGCGATGCAGTGCATCGGCATCTTCGGCTTCGAAACGCAAGACCAGTACGGGTGTGGTATTTGAAGCACGCACGAGACCAAAGCCATCGGCATATTCGACACGCACACCATCAAGCGTAATCACATCGCGCGCACCTGGCCATTGCGCGTCACGCTGCAGCTGCGCCACAACGGCGTGGTTCTCGCCTTCGGGTAGCGCAATCTGAAGCTCGGGCGTCGAGATGGACTGCGGCAAGGCGTTGAGCATCGCACCGGGATCGCCGGCTCGGCTAGCCAGCTCGAGCAAACGCGCTCCGGCATACAAGCCATCATCAAATCCATACCAGCGGTCTTTGAAAAACAAATGCCCACTCATTTCACCGCCAAAAGGTGCGCCTGTTTCTTTCATCTTTGCCTTCACCAGCGAGTGACCGGTGCGACACATCTGCGGCTGACCGCCGGCGGCTTTGACGACTTCGGCCACATGGCGGCTGCATTTCACATCAAAGAGTATGGGTGCGCCGGGATGACGACTGAGTATTTCCTGCGCAAACAGCATCAATTGACGATCCGGATAAATGATCTCACCGGTCTTGGTCACGACACCCAGCCTATCGCCATCACCATCGAAAGCCAGTCCGATCTCTGCATCGCTGTTGGCCAGCGTACGAATCAGATCCTGCAGATTTTCCGGGTGCGCAGGATCAGGATGGTGATTCGGGAAATTGCCATCCACCTCGCAAAATAATTCCGTCACTGTGCAACCGAGCTGTCGATACAAATCACCCGCAACGGCGCCAGCGACACCATTGCCGCAATCAATCGCGATGTGCATGGGACGCGCCAGCTTGATGTCGCCGACGATGCGCTGCAGATACGCATCATGTATCGAATGCTCGCGATAGCTGCCGCGACCTTGCGCGAGCCTGCCCTCTTGCAGACGCTGATAGAGCGCGGTGATGGTGTCGCCATAAATGGCTGCGCCCGCCAGCACCATCTTGAAACCGTTGTAATCGGGCGGATTATGACTGCCAGTGACCATGATGCCGCTGCTAGCGCCCAGTGTATGGGTCGCGAAATACAGCATGGGTGTGGCGACCATGCCGATATCAATGACATCAACACCCGCTGACTGCAAACCTTCGGCCAATGCTGCCGATAATTCGGGACCGGACAATCGACCATCGCGACCAATCACCACCGTACTCTCGCCGCATTCGACAGCAGCAGATCCGAAAGCTTGTCCAATCTTATACGCAATGCCTTTATCGAGCGTTGCGCCAAGTACGCCACGTATGTCGTAGGCCTTGAAGATGCCGGGATTTAACTTGACCGTGCCAGTGACCATAATTGCAGACGTTCTCTAAAAAATTAATATGGGAGATGTTTATTCAAAAGTTGTCTTGGTTTCAAGACCATCAAGGCAGTGCTGCAGAGCCTCTTGCCAGGAAGGTAGCTCGCCAAAGCATTGTCTGAATTTTTCAGTATTCATAACGGAGTTTGCAGGACGTCGCGCAGGCGTGGGATATTGCGCTGTTGTGATTGCCTGCAATGCAGGACGCTGATGCACGGCAGGATGCGCAAAGATCGCCTGTGCAAAGCCATGCCAACTGGTGTGTCCGCTTGCGCACAGATGATAAATACCACTCAGTTTTGCAATTTGTTCAGCCCGTGGAAAATGTCTGACAATGTTAGCCGTCGCTTCTGCAATTGTATGACTCCAGGTAGGCGCACCGATCTGATCATCCACAATGGACAGTGAATCGCGGGATTGCGCCAGTCTCAGCATAGTGAGTAAAAAATTTTTACCGTGCAGACCATAGACCCAGCTGGTGCGCAAAATCAGGTGTGGCACACCTGTCGCGGCAATGGCCTGCTCGCCCGCGAGCTTGCTGCGACCGTAGGCAGACAAGGGCGACACAGGATCATCTTCCGTCCATGCGCCCTGCTTGCTGCCGTCGAATACGTAGTCAGTGGAATAATGAATGAGTGATGCGCCGATTTTTACGGCTTCCTCGGCGAGAATACCGGGAGCCTCGGCATTGATACGCAGTGCAAGCGCTTCTTCTGATTCGGCCTGATCTACTGCGGTGTATGCAGCGGCGTTGATCACCATTGCCGGTTGCAGGCATTGCATCACCGCCCGAATCGATTCAGATCGGGAGAGATCCAATTGCTCTCGCCCGAGCGCATGAATCTCGCCCAGACCCTGCAAATGCTGGGTCAACGCATGACCAACCTGACCGTGGCAACCCGTAACGAGTATTTTCATTCGAAGGTTTCAGCCTGTGCAAGCGATGCGGCCGCTTTGTCCTTGGCCGACAGCAAAGGCTCTCCCTGAATAGGCCACGCAATGTTCAGCGCAGGATCATTCCATTGCAGCGAGCGTTCATACTCGGGCGCGTAGTAGTCAGTAGTTTTGTAAAGAAATTCTGCGTAATCACTGGTCACCAGAAAACCGTGCGCAAAGCCCGGTGGCACCCACAACTGACGGTGATTTTCAGCAGAGAGCGTGACCGCCACCGACTGTCCAAAAAAAGGCGAACTGCGGCGCAAATCGACGCAGACATCAAAGACCTCGCCCGCCACCACGCGCACCAGCTTGCCCTGAGGCTGACGAATCTGATAATGCAGACCACGTAAAACATCCCGCGCAGAACGGGAGTGATTGTCCTGAACGAATTGCGGCGCGATACCTGTCAGCGTTTGAAACTGGCGCGCATTGTAGCTTTCGTAAAAAAAGCCGCGCGCATCGCCGAAGACTGTGGACTCGATGATCAGCACATCGGGAATCGTGGTCGAAATAATTTTCATGGCCTTAGAAAATCCTGTCTTCCAGCAGCCGTAGCAAATACTGACCGTAACTGTTTTTCTTCATGGGCTCAGCCAATTTATGTACTTGCGCTGCGTCGATATAGCCTTTGCGATAGGCGATTTCTTCGGGACAGGCGATTTTCAATCCCTGACGTTTTTCCAGTGTGGCGATGAACTGACCCGCCTCCATCAGCGATTCATGCGTGCCGGTATCGAGCCAGGCCATACCGCGACCCATGACTTCGACCTGCAGCTGGCTTTGTTCCAGATAAATGCGATTGACATCGGTGATTTCCAGCTCGCCGCGCGCTGACGGCTGAATACCAGCAGCGATGTCGCAGACCTGTTTGTCATAAAAATACAAGCCTGTGACTGCATAATTAGACTTCGGTTTGGCTGGCTTTTCTTCAATGCTGATCGCACGCCGATTTTCGTCAAAACCCACCACGCCATAACGCTCGGGATCAAGCACGTGATACGCAAACACGGTCGCGCCCTCTTGACGTGTATTCGCTGCATTCAGACGCGCATCAAGATCATGACCGTAATACAGGTTATCGCCAAGAATCAGCGCCGAGGGTGCGTTGCCCACAAACTCGCGGCCAATGATGAAGGCCTGCGCCAATCCATCGGGCGATGGCTGCACTGCATAGCGAATATTGATACCCCACTGATGGCCATCACCCAGCAATTGCTCAAACCGTGGCGTGTCTTGCGGTGTGGAGATCAGCAAAATGTCACGCATACCCGCCAACATCAGCGTACTGAGCGGGTAGTAAATCATGGGTTTGTCATACACCGGCAGCAACTGCTTGGAGACGGCCATCGTCACCGGGTAGAGCCGCGTGCCTGAACCGCCGGCGAGAATAATGCCGCGTCGATCACTCATGTGGCAGCTCCGGTGCGTTGACTGTAATTGCGGTCTATCCATTGCATATAGTCTCCTGACTGTATTTGCCTGACCCAGTCCTGATGATCGAGATACCACTGCACGGTTTTACGCATGCCCGTCTCGAACGTTTCTGCCGGCCGCCAGCCAAGCTCTTGCTCTGCCTTGCGCGCATCGATCGCGTAGCGGCGGTCATGACCAGGGCGATCGGTAACGAAGGTAATCAATTCGCTGTAGGAGCGCTCTTGCGGTGCGAGCTCGTCCAGCAGCGCGCACAAGGTGTGGACGACATCAATATTCGCTTTCTCGTTCCAGCCACCGATGTTGTAGGTCTCACCGGGACGGCCCGCCTCCAGCACGCGCCGCAAGGCACTGCAGTGGTCACCGACATACAGCCAGTCGCGAACCTGTTGACCATCGCCATAGATGGGCAGGGGCTTGCCGGCGAGCGCGTTGGCAATGATGAGTGGAATCAGTTTCTCGGGGAATTGCAGCGGTCCGTAATTGTTCGAACAATTGCCGGTAACGACAGGCAGACCATAGGTATGGTGCCAGGCGCGCACCAGATGATCCGATGCGGCTTTCGATGCCGAATAAGGGCTGTTCGGCGCATACGGCGTGGTCTCGGAAAACGGCGCATCGTCCGGCCCCAGACTACCGAAGACTTCATCCGTGGACACGTGCAGAAAACGAAATGCGGTTTTGTCGGTGGCCGTCAATCCGCTCAGATAGGCGCGCGTCGCCTCGAGCAGACTGAAGGTGCCGTCGACATTGGTACGGATGAAATCACCCGGGCCATGAATTGAGCGATCGACGTGGCTCTCGGCAGCGAAATGGACGATGGCACGGGGTCGGTGTTGGTCCAGCAGCGCGGCTATCAGCGCACGATCGCAGATATCGCCCTGCACAAAGATATGTCGGGCATCGCCGGACAGGGATGCAAAATTGGCGGGATTGCCGGCATAGGTCAGTTTGTCCAGATTGACCACGGGCTCATCGGTAGACGATAGCCAGTCCAGCACAAAGTTCGAACCAATGAAGCCGGCACCGCCAGTGACCAGAATCATGAAAATACCTCTGAAATGCGATAAAAATGCAGGATTAAATTTCAGCCGCATTTTACGCTACTGGGCCTGGATTTCCCGTTAAAAGCCGGTGCAGCTGGCCGGGTCTGGGGTGCGTTTACAATCTAGACGCTTTTGTGTACAGATTGGTCGATGAAAGCTTGAGACAGCTAGTGCACAACGGAAGACACTGGATCCCGGCTTTCGCCGGGATCCAGGAAGCGTCGAAGAACCACCGAGGCAAATCCTCAATAACGCAGTAACTGTCACCGATCACTGACCTGAACCCTATGCAAACCTACGCCATCGGCGACCTGCAAGGCTGTGCTGCCGACCTCGAGTTGCTGCTCAATCGCATCGACCTGCAGTCACCCAAAGCCCAGCTGATTTTTGTCGGCGACCTGGTCAATCGTGGTCCGGAATCACTACGCACATTGCGATTGGTTCGCGCACTGGGTGAGCGCGCCCGCACTGTCCTTGGTAATCATGATCTGCATCTGCTGGCAATCGCCTGCGGTGCACGAGCACGCGGCCGCATGGACACCATGCAGGAAATTCTGAGTGCCCCGGATTGCGATGAATTGCTGACATGGCTGCGACAACAGCCATTGGCTCTGCATGAGCAAGATCATCTGATCGTTCATGCGGGCGTGCTGCCGCAATGGACAGCAGCGCAGGTGATGGCGCTCTCGGATGAAGTCACCGCAGAATTACGCGGTCCGCACTGGCAAGACTTCTTGCGCACGATGTATGGCAATACACCCTTGCGCTGGAACGATGGGCTGGTGGGAGAGGAACGCATGCGCTGCATCGTCAATGGCCTGACACGTCTGCGTTTTTGTACGGCCGAGGGCGATATGGAATTCGATACTAAGGAAGGGCCGGGCAATCCCCCAGCGGGCTACCTGCCTTGGTTTGATGTACCGAATCGAAAAACGGCGGATGTCACCGTCGTATTCGGCCACTGGTCAACATTGGGGCTGATACAGCGCCCGCGACTACTCGGCATCGACAGTGGCTGCGTCTGGGGCGGCAAGCTCACTGCCGTGTGTCTGGAGGATAGACGACTGGTGCAGGTGGACTGCCCGCAGCATCAGGATCCTGGCTGAAAATTCGAACGTCGCTTCCACACATCACAAAGGGCACTGCAGCGCAGTGGCAATCTGCTCACGCGCCACCTTCGCAATTTCTCGCCGATGTGCTCCCTCGGTATCGATTGCAGGCAAACGAATCAGCTCGGCTTTTATACCGCGGTTTTGCATGATGATGATCACGCTTTCCAGAAAACTCATCTCGCCCACAAAGTCGGCGGCTGTATGCAGTTCACCCTGGGCGTCCACATAACGTATCGCATAGGGCTGCACAGGTACCTGAGCCTCAATCGCGGCCTCGAAAAGATTAGCGTGAAAAGGCAGGACAGTGCCCTGCGATGCCGTAGTCCCTTCGGGGAAAAACGATACTCGCTCACCCGCGTGAATGCTTTCCACGAGTCCGGCGTAAATACGACGCACATCACGCTGTCTGCCACGCGCAATGAAAATGGTGCCAGATTTATCGCAGAGCCAACCAATCAATGGCCAGTCACGAATATCGGATTTGGCGACAAAGCGGCAAGGATGAATCGTGTTGATCACGAAAATATCCAGCCACGAAACATGGTTGCAGATGATGAGCGCGGGAGACGCCGGATGCTGCTGCAGCGAGTCATCTACCTGCAGCGTGAGACCACAGATACGAACCAGCTGATGCGACCAGCGCTGTATGCGGCGATCACGTCCCGACGCATCCAGCAAGGGAAACAGCAGCGCTGCCTTGCAAAGACCTACGGCCAAATGCAAAGCCAGTCTGGCCAGCGGCAATACCGGCATGCTCAGGCTGCGCGGCTGAAAGCCAGACGACCAGAGACGATAGTATGACTGACCCGCCCCTGCAATTCGTAACCGATGAAGGGTGTGTGTTTACCCTGACTGGTGAGTGCATTCGCATTGACGGTCCAGCGCGTCTCCGGATCGAATATGCAGACATCCGCGGTACTGCCCACCGACAGTTTGCCGGCATCCAGACCCGCCACACGTGCCGGATCCACACTGATTCTGGCCACTGCCGCCGTGAGCTGATCTTTGGATGGCAGTGTCTCTGCAGCCCATTTGAGCGACAGCGACAGCAGCAACTCCAGGCCGGTTGCACCGGGTGATGCCTCACCAAAGGGCAGAAGTTTTTCATCATCATCGACGGGCGTGTGATCAGAACAAATCGCATCGACGGTGCCATCGACCAGCGCCTGACGTATCGCATCACGATCACGCTGGCTGCGCAAGGGTGGCGAGAGACGCGCATTCGAATCAAAGAAGCCGATATCGTTATCCGTCAGATGAATGTGATGCGCGCCCACATCGCAAGTGACAGGCAAGCCCTCTGCTTTCGCTGCGCGAACCAGCGCAATACCGGCCGCCGATGATAGTCGACACAAATGCACGTGCGTGCCGGTACTGCGTATCAGTTCGAAGATGGTGTGCAGCGCGATGGTTTCGCTGATCACCGGTACGCCGGACAAACCCAGTCGCGAGGCTAAGGGACCGCTGTGCGCAGTACCACCCTTGCCCAGATGCGGATCTTGCGGACGCAACCAGACGGTATATCCAAAGGTCTGCGCGTACTGGAGCGCACGCATGAGCACTGTGGTGTCGCTGATACTTTCTTCCGCTTGCGAAAAACCGACACAACCGGCTTCGGTGAGCTCGGCCATTTCAGTGAGCTCTTTGCCTTTGAGGCCCATGGTCAACGCACCCAGCGGATAGACATGCGACTGATTTAGCCCACGCGCGCGATGAACCAGCATCTCGACCAGTCCGGGCTCATCGAGTACGGGATCGGTATCGGGCGGACAAAGCAAACTGGTTACGCCACCTGCCAGCGCCGCCTGCAACTCGGACTCGAGGGTGGCGCGATATTCATAACCGGGCTCACGCAAACGCACAGACAAATCCACCACACCAGGCGCCACGACCAATCCCTGCGCATCAATGACTTGGTCGGCTTGAAAACCAGAAGGTGGTGTGCCAAGTGCTGCGATCTTGCCGTCAGCAATGAACAGATCTTGTACAGCGTCGATGTGATTTACTGGGTCGACGACGCGGCCATTTTTTATGTGAAGTCTCATGCTCATTTTTTCAGGACCCCGCCAGTATGCTCATCACGGCCATACGCACCGCGATACCAAACGTCACTTGGGGAAGAATCACGGCCTGCGCACCATCTGCAACCGCCGAATCGATTTCAACACCACGATTCATGGGGCCAGGGTGCATGACAATGGCATCGGGCTTGGCTAGCGCGAGGCGTTCGGGCGTTAGGCCGTAGCTCTTGAAATATTCTTGCGCGGAGGGCAGCAGCGCGCCATTCATGCGTTCATTTTGAAGGCGCAGCATGATGATCACATCCACGCCTTTGAGGCCTTCGTTCATATCGTTAAACACACGCACGCCCATTTGTTCCAGTCCGCCGGGGAGCAAGGTGCGTGGACCAATCGCGCGAACTTCTGGCACACCCAACGTGGTCAGACCATGAATGTCGGATCGCGCAACGCGGCTGTGCAGTATGTCGCCCACGATAGCCACGGTGAGGTTCCGGAAATCTTTTTTGTAGTGGCGGATCGTATACATATCCAGCAGACCCTGCGTCGGATGCGCATGACGACCATCGCCGGCATTCACGACATGCACATGGTCCTGACGCGTTTCGGTCAGATGACGCGCAATCAGATAAGGCGCACCCGATTGCGCGTGGCGCACGACGAACATGTCGGCGTGCATGGCAGCGAGATTGTCGATGGTGTCGAGCAGCGACTCGCCTTTGCTGGCAGAGGACGCAGAAATATTCAGATTAATAACGTCGGCCGACAGTCGTTTGGACGCGATCTCGAAAGTGGTACGTGTACGCGTTGAATTTTCAAAAAACAGATTGAATACGCTCTTGCCGCGCATGAGTGGTACTTTTTTGACTTCGCGATCTCCCACACTGACGAAGGAGGCTGCGGTGTCGAGAATCCGAGTAATAACTGCAGGCGGCAGACCTTCGAGTGTGATCAGGTGCTGCAGCTCGCCGTTTTTATTGAGTTGCGGGTTATGCATGGTCTATGGTGAGTGAGAAACGGCCATCATCGGATTTCTGCAGGACGAGTTGCTGATCGTCTGCGAGGGTAATTGTCTTTGCCACGAAGTCAGGCGCAACGGGTAGCTGGCGACCACCACGATCGACCAAGGCGGCGAGCATCACGCGTGCAGGGCGACCATAGTCAAACAGCGTATTGATGGCAGCACGCGTTGTGCGCCCGGTGTAGAGCACATCGTCGACCAGCAGAATGGTCGCACCCTCGACATCAAAGGGTATCTGGCTGGGTCTGACCTCGGCATGCAGCCCGCGCTCGGCATAATCATCGCGATAGAAAGACACATCCACATAGCCCAGATCGGCGATACCGAGTGAGGTCGCCAGACGTTCGGCTATCCAGGCACCACCAGAGTAAATGCCAACGATAGCCAGGCGGGGCGTGCCCGCCAACCCGGCACCAACGGTTTGCTCGAGTTGGGTGTAGAGTGCTTCAGCGTCTAATTCAGTCTGATTCATGGGCATCAAAATATTGTTGAAGTATCAGCGCGGCCGCTTCGTGATCCACCCGCTGACCGCGATGCTGCGTGAGCACCGCAGAAGTGTAACGCTCATCGACCAGCACAGTCTCGATACCGAAACGGCCGTGAATCTGGTTGGCAAAGCGCCTGCAGCGCACGCTCATCTCATGTTCCGCGCCATCCGGATGTAAAGGCAAACCCACGATCACGCGCTGTGGCTGCCATTCGGCGAGCAGCTGCGATATCGCATCGAACTTGCCATCATTGGTCGCCGCTTCGATGACCTGCAGCGGCTGCGCTTGCCGTATCAGGGTATTCCCTACTGCGACGCCGATACGCTTTAATCCAAAGTCGAAAGCCAGTACGGTCATCATGCACAAGCGATGGCGCAAACAAAATCACCGAATGGCTTGCGAGAGGCAGCAATCAAGCGGGGCCGCGCGAGGCGCCGAGTGTGATGCACATCATGCATGCCCCGCTTCCCCAGTCAGTCGGTTGGGATCAATGCCCAACAGGTTCATCGCAGCGACGAAGCGCGACTCGATCGGTGTTTCAAAAATGATCGCCGGATCGGCTTGCACAGTCAGCCAGCCATTACGCAAAATTTCTTCTTCGAGTTGCCCGGCGCTCCAGCCGGCACAACCCAGCGTCACCAGTAGCTGCTGCGGTCCTTGACCCTGTGAGACTGCCTCAAGCACATCGCGCGAGGTGGTGAGCACGATCTCGTCGGATACCGTGAGAGAAGAGTTGTAGGTGACACTGGGTGCGTGAAGTACAAAGCCGCGCTCCACCTGCACCGGACCACCGAACATCACCGGTGCGCGCGGCAGCAGTGACACATGAGGACTGATTTCCAGCGAGAGATCAAGCCGCTCGAAGAGCACATCCATGGTCATGTCGGTAGGACGATTGATGATGACGCCCAGTGCGCCGCCCACATGATGTTCGCAGATATAAACCACAGTGCCGCCGAACACGGGATCGAGCATGGAAGGCATGGCGATCAGGAAATGATCGGTCAGTTGCAATTGAGGCGTGTCGCTTGGTGTCGCGGAGGAGGAAAAATCGCTGTCTTCCACGTCTGGCGCGGAGGACGAAGGAGGGTGTGACTTGCCTTGCTTGGCCATGGGGCGCATTTTATCAGCTTTGAAGGCGACGCCCGGAGAAAGGCGAAGCCGCCAGCGCGCGCCGAGTTCACGGGGAAAGGCTACACTGCCCGCTTTCCGATCCGAATCCGCCTCACCCCCATGAGTCAATACGACAAATCACTGGTCTGGTTTCGCCGAGACCTGCGAAATTTTGATCATGCAGCACTGCATCACGCGCTGCAAAGCAGCCGCAGCGTGTACTGCGCTTTCATTTTTGACAAGGATATCCTTGATCCATTGCTTGAGCACGGCAAACTGGATAGACGCGTCGCCTTTCTCCATGCCAGCCTTATTGAACTGGATGCGGCCTTGCGCGCCCAGGGTGGCGGACTGATCGTGCGCCATGCACGCGCGGAGACGGCGATACCAGCACTGGCAGCTGAGCTGGGCGTTGACGCTGTTTTCATCAATCATGATTATGAGCCGGCAGCATTAGCGCGCGATCAGGCGGTCTCTGCCGCGCTGAAAAAGAAAGGCTGCGCGCTGCTGAGCAGCAAAGACCAGGTCATTCATGAAAAAAGCGAGGTCTTGTCGCAGATGGGCAAGCCGATGTCGGTCTTCACCCCATACAAGAATGCCTGGCTGAAAAAATTCCAACTACCCTCAGGTGGCTACGACCTGTCCTTGCTGGATGCTTTCGATTGCACACCGAAAAAATCGCAACTGGCACCGACACCTGCCGGCAGCATACCGACACTGGCCGAGATGGGTTTCGACACGTGCGATCTGGCCGCACTTCATATCCAGCCGGGTATGGGTGGCGCTAAAGCACTGCTCGATGATTTTCTGCCGCGCTTGCAGCACTACGGGGTCGCGCGTGATTTCCCCGCAGTGAAAGGTCCTTCTTATCTGTCGGTGCATCTGCGCTTTGGCACGGTATCAATTCGCGCACTGGCGCGTCATGCGATGCAGGCGATTCAGGCGGGCACCGGTGGTGAGGGTGCGGCGGTGTGGCTGTCAGAACTGGTGTGGCGGGATTTTTATTTCATGATTCTTTATCATCACCCGCATGTGACTGAACGCGCATTCAAAGCCGATTACGATCGCATCGTCTGGGAAGAAGGCAAAAAAGCCGATGCCGACTTTGCTGCCTGGTGTGAAGGTCGCACTGGCTACCCACTGGTGGATGCGGCTATGCATCAACTGAACCAGACCGGCTATATGCATAATCGTCTGCGCATGGTGACTGCCTGCTTCCTGATCAAGGATCTGGGCATAGACTGGCGGCGCGGCGAGGCCTACTTTGCGCGGCAGCTGAATGATTTCGATTTGTCCGCCAACAACGGTGGCTGGCAATGGGCGGCTTCATCCGGCTGTGATGCCCAACCCTACTTCCGAATTTTCAATCCGATCACGCAATCGGAAAAATTCGACGCCGAAGGAAAATTCATCAAGCGCTACCTGCCACAACTGACGAAACTGGATCGCAAACAAATTCATGCACCCTGGCTGGTGCCTGAGCTCTTGTTAAGCAGTGCAGGGATCACGCTGGGCAAGGATTATCCAGCGCCTATCGTTGCGCATGATGAGGCGCGCAAGCGAACGCTGGAACGCTATGCGGTGGTGAAAAAATAAATCACTGCAGATGCTTGTCGGATTACTGCGCCATCTGGCTGACTACACGAGTGTGCTGCGTGAGATCGTACTGCGTTGCGCCCGTCGCCTGCCCGGCCCGCTTCAACCATTCTGGATGCATCAGCGTATCGCGCAGATCACGCCGTCCGGCTTCCCATCGCTCGAGCACGGATGCGCGCGAAAATTCATAGTCCGATGATTCGCGCTCGTAAGGCCCGGGGCGATAAATCAGATGCACCAGATCGATAGGCGCGGCGCGGGCAAACTCACCTAGATGCTTAACCTCGGGATCGTCCTTCAGATCTTCAGGAAGCTTGGCAATCAAATCACAAATCGCACGCCGCGTATTGGTGATCTCGGCCACCATGTTACTGGTGTAACGCGTGCGACTGGAATAGAGAATTTCTTTCTGACGCCTGAGAACTTCATCGAAATTTTTCGGTAGCGCACCACGTGCACTAAATAGATCGACCTGAAATATCAGCATGGATTCACTTTTTTCACGCAAATCCAGTACGTGCTGCAAAGGTGTGTTGGACAAAATACCGCCATCCCACCAGGCTTCACCATCAATGATCACGGGCGGAAACGAAGGTGGCAGCGCGCCACTGGCCATGATGTGCTCAGGTCCGATTCGGCATTGCGTGCTGTCGAAATAGTGAGAATTGCCGGTCCTGACATTCACTGTTCCCAGTGACAGGCGTATCGAACCGTCATTGATCAGATCAAAGTCAATCAGCGCTTCGAGGGTCTTGCGCAAAGGCGCCGTGTCATAAAGACTCAGCGCTGCTTGCGTACCTTCGGGTTGAAACGGTGGCGGCGGCAGGCGCGGCTGATAAAAACCGGGGATGCCCAACAAAGCAGCATGCCAGGCGCTCCATTGGTTGAATGCCGATCGGGGTTCGGTCGATTCTGTCATGGCGCGCAGCCAGGGCATCATGGGGCTGGCATCGGCGAACTGAGGCAAGCCGGAAGACACCTGATGCCAGAACGCCGAGAGCCGCTCGACGCGCCGCTCCGGAGGATTGCCTGCAATGATGGCTGCATTGATCGCTCCGATCGATACGCCAACAATCCAGTTGGGCTGGAATGCCGTGTCGGATAATTCCTCGAACGCGCCTGCCTGATACGCACCCAGCGCACCACCCCCCTGTAATACGAGGGCGATGCGATCATGCGGACGATTCATGCCGGTGGTACTACGATCGGTGACCCAAGCAATTTTCAAATTTGCCTCCGACAGGGAAAATGTTGCGCTGTGTTTTCTGAAGTTGCTGCTATCGCTGTTGTCGCTAGTTTTTTGCTTTATGCAATGAGCAGCTTATCTTTATCAGCCGTCGCCACAAGCCATTGCGTCAACAAACCCAGCAATTCTTCTTCAACAAAGGGCTTACCCAAATAAGCAGTTGCACCCAGCTTCATCGCATGCTCGCGGTGCCGCTCTGCAGTGCGCGAGGTGATCATCGCGACCGGAAGCGCACGCCAGCGCGCATCATCGCGCAAGGCCGTCAGCAGTTCAAAACCATCCATGCGCGGCATTTCTATGTCCAGTAGTACGGCGGCGGGCGTACTCAAACGTAACTGCTCCAGAGCATCCAAGCCATCTCTGGCCAGTGCAACCACATAACCATGACGCTCCAAAAGTCGCTGACTGGCGCGCCGCACAGTAAGCGAATCATCAACAACCAAAATGCGCGGCGCCTGATGTGCGCTGACCTCTTCTGGATTCACATTCAGACGAGTGCCCGCATGTGCTGCCACAAAGTCAGGCAAGGGCAAGGGGTTGATAATGAGCGTAATGCTGCCATCCCCCAGCACCGTGGCACCTGCAATGCCGGGCACCTTGGCCAGCTGCGGCCCGAGATTCTTGACGACCACTTCGCGATGCCCAACCACGGCATCAAGTTCGATTGCCAGATACTGATCAAGCTGTCGCAGCACGGCAACTGGCGTGCGCGTTGCATTCTCCTGGCCCGAAATCGGTTCACTCAGTAGCTTGGCCAATCGATGCAAGGGAACATGACGGCCCTGCCACTCCAGCTCACCCGCGGCGCGCACCTGCGCAAGCTCCGTGGGCGAGAGCTGCAGCATTTGCTGCACCAAGGTTGCGGGCAGTGCGACCTCACGCGAGCCTGCTGTTACTTGAACGACCTGCATGGTCGCCAGTGTCAGGGGCAAGCTGAATATGAAACGTGTACCGACACCTCGTTCGCTCAGAACTTTCAGATGACCACCGAGCGCAATGACAGCGGCTCGTACCGCATCCATGCCGATACCACGCCCGGATAGCTCGGTAACCTTAGTCGCCGTTGAAAAGCCCGGTTCGAAAATCAACTCTGCCAGCGCCGCATCGTCAGCTTGCGCATCCAATGTCAGCAATCCTGCAGCAATCGCACGTTCGCGGATACGCGCATAATCCAGGCCGCGTCCATCATCACTGATTTGCAACTGCAAGGTATTGCCTTGCTGAGACAAGTCCATGCGCACTCGTCCTGTCGCCGGCTTGCCCAATGACAGTCGCTCGGCTGCCGTTTCGATACCATGCGCGACAGCATTGCGAACCAGGTGCTCGAGTGGACCCGTGATGCGATCCAGTACGCCGCGATCGATTTCGAGATTGCCGCCATCGATTTCCATGACGACATCGCAAACTTTTTCGCGAGCAGCCTGACGCAGCAAGTGCTGCAGCCGTCCACTCAAGCTGGCAAAGGGAAGTGTCCGAACACGCCGCAAATCGGATTGCAGTGTTCTCGCATGACGTCCCTGTGCAGTGACTGTGATTAATGTGTTGTCGAGCTGACGCGAGACGGTGCGCTGCAGGCTGCTGATGTCCGCGATACTTTCGCTCATCATGCGCGTAAGTTCATGCAGCCGCGTATAACGATCAAATTCGAGCGGATCAAATTCTGCTGCATTACTTGGCGTAAATCCGGAGGCAATACGCGACTCCGCATGAATTTCGAGTTCGCGCAATTGCGCGCGCAAGCGTGCGAGGTTGTCCGAAAGATCATTCACCGATTGTCTTTGTAGCTGCAATTCGCTCGCCATGCGGGAACTGCCGACCAGCAGCTCTGCACCTGAAGTCGTGATGCGATCCAAAAATTCTGCACGTACCCGTAACTGCATGGTCTGAGGGGTTTTTTCTGGCATCGCTGTTGCTGGGACAGCCTGACGCGTTTGCGTAGCAGCAGAAAGATCGACATCGGCGCTTGCTGGTTTCACATCGCTCACTCGTCCATCGCCAACGGCTAACGGCGACACTGCAGTGCCCGGTACGAAAGCTTGCAGCAATTGATCCAGTGTCGTTTCTAGGTAACGTAGTGAGGCTGCATCAGGTGGCAATTGCTGCGAGAGTTCGGCGACGGTTTGCTCCATCTGGTGCAACTCGTCACCAAGCCTGATTTCACCTGCCATACGCGCACTGCCTTTGAGCGTATGCAGAATACGCAGCATCTGTGCAGGTGCTTCACCCCCTGAGGGCTCGGCAATCCAGGTACGCAGTTGCTGATCCAGCTGCGGCATGAGATCGGCGGCTTCTTCAACAAAAATATCATGCAGTTCATCGTGCATCGGATCGCCAAGCTTGGTCGCCGATGCGGTGGATGTGGACGTTCCTGCCTGAAGCAGTACCTTTGAATCAGAGTAATCTTCACTGTCCGGAGGCTGCGCTTGCTGATTCTGCAAAGGCACCATAGCCGCTGTCGTCTCTGGCGCGTGTGTCGGCTGCATGGCATGCAAAGACTCGTCATCGTCTTCCTGAGGATAGTCACACTCGGACGCGGAGTCGGATACCGTTAGTGACAATGCGAGCAGTTGCTCAAGGATCGCAGGCTGCGCCTGCGGCATGCGGCCGGAGGATAAATCGGCAAGCATGTGTTCAAGTACCACCCATGCTTTTTGCAAGACAGACAGCTCGGGCTCAGTGATATGTCCATCGCCAGCGCGCATATCCGTGAGTACGGCTTCCATGGCTAGCGCCAGTTGCCGCATTTCGGCCAAGCCTACCGTGGCAGAACAGCCGGCAAGTGCGTGGGCAGCATGAGCGGCGGATTCCCACTGAAAATCCTTGCTCGTCGGCGCTGCATGTAGCCAACTCCCGAGCTGCTGCAGACGCGCCTTTGCCTCATCGAGAAAAATTACATGCAGGCTCTGGTGGGTATCAAATGCAGGACACATCGCATGAGTTTCATCCTCGCGACTGGAGGGCAGTACTACTTCAACCAGAGAAGCGCTGTCATCGATGTCGTGAGTGCGTGGTATGCCCGCAAGCATTGCAGAAAAACGAACGAATTTTTGTGCAAGTACATCACGACGATAACAATCTTTATCGCTGCTCACGTCCAAAATAATAGCGGGAAGCTGTTCACGAATTTCTTGCAGGGAGGTCAGCAGAGTCTGCTCATCCAATAGTGTCAGCGCTGCCTGAACTTCCGAGATTCGATGATCGATGGCGACAAGGGCGGCTTGTCGCTCTGACGAAGTAGGCGCCTCATCTATCAGACGTTCTATTTGCCTCTCGGTGAGGGTCAGACTATCGATTAGTGCATCCCTCAGCGATATTAGTAGCGCAGGTATTTGCAGGATAATTCCCATGACCTGCAAATTGCGCCAGCCGGGAATATCGACGGCGTTACCAATAGCATCGAGATTGTTTGCAATCCGCTGTGCAATCGACTGACTGCTTTTCAAACGGGTGATCAAGCCCATCAGCGTTTGCAGACTGAGCAGACAGGCGGCGATCGCAAGCGCCTGCGTGCTATGAACCTGTTGTGCGGATAGTTTCGCTTGCAAGCGGGACAGTGCGCTGGTTACGCAAGCAATCTCCGGTACTGGGCTTGCAGACTGAATCAAATTGTCCAGTTGCGCGGGTGTGGGTAAAACAGCCATACCCGGCGTATCCAATAAGGCAATCAGTGATTTGATTTCATCACTGACCGCTGCGATGACGATTGCCTCCCCGGTCGCCAGCGCTGGAGCCGGTACGTGTGCAACAGCAAGCTGGTTATCGAGATCAAAGGCTTGCGCGATGCAGGCTGATTCTGGCGTCTGCGCATTGGCGGTGGCAATCATGAACAAGGCCTCCCGCACCAGCACTGCCGGTACCGGAGGGAATTCTGTAGATCCGATGTGCCGTATCACACGCCCCGTCGCTGCCAGTATTTTTTTTGACAGCGCGATATCGCTGGTTTTTTCTTCCGCAATCAATCCGGTTGCGGCATGCAGCACCAGCCAGCCATTCTTTATCGACACAGGCTGTGCAAGCGAAGCCAGTGCTGCAATTACTTGCGTTATGCGCTGCGCTGCTTGCAAAACTTCTTCGGATATGTCGGAACGCAAAAACCGCAATAGCGCCCGCTCGAATTCACCACGAGGATCTATCAGCAGGGATTGTTCTTCAGGTACCGCAACCGTAGGTAGCATCCTGTGATCGACATTCAGCGACAACATGGCTGACGGATGCGCATTACCGGTGCGATCCCAGGCAGCGAGTGCAGCCCAGCATGGAAGGAAATTCGATACAGGCAAAGGCTCTGAGGTGAGCACGGACTCCATCGCCTCAGTCAGAATGCCGAATGTCTGACTCAATGTACTGGCCAGCTCAGCGGGAAATGATGAGGGATTTTCCGATTGGGTGGTAACAAGACGATGTGAGAGTGATGTGATAGCCGCAAGACTTTCAGCACCCACCATTGCGAATGCCGCTTCCACTTGTCCGAGCAGTACAGACATGGAGGCCAACACTGTCGGCGTATCGGCATCTGTGATTGTCGCCTGCTGCGCCCACTGCGACAGCTGACGCAGCGAAATTGCGAGCTCATGAAAAAGAGGGGGCAGGCAATCTGCTGCAGTCAAGCTTGCTGGTGCAGGCGAATTCATCGGTGGTTATCGGAACAATCTTGTGACTCAGGCAGCAATGCGGAAACGTGCGATTGCACCTTCAAGTTCGGATGCGAGCTCGCCGAGTTCCTGTACCGATGATGCAGTTTGCTGAGTGCCGTGCCGCGTATGCTCGGTCACTGTCAGAATGCTGTCGATGTTACGCGCCACGCCATCAGCAAGGCTTGCCTGTTCCACCGCAGAGGCCGAAATGCCGCGTATGAGTTCAGCCAGATGATGCGAAATACGACGTATGTCTGCCAGCGCATGGCCAGCGGCATCTGACAAGCGTGTTCCCTCAACTACCCCTTGCGTGGATCGCTCCATCGCAGCGACGGCTTCCTGTGCATCAGCTTGAACGGTCTTGACCAGCGTACTGATCTGTCGCACCGCATCACCGCAGCGCTCGGCCAATCGCTGAACTTCTTCGGCAACCACGGCAAATCCCCGGCCGGCCTCACCCGCAGACGCAGCCTGTATCGCCGCATTCAACGCCAGGACATGGGTTTGCTCAGTAATATCGGAAATCAAGTCGGTAATGTCGCCAATTTCGAGCGACGAGTCGCCAAGGCGTTTGATGCGCTTGGCGGTTTCCTGTATCTGCTCGCGCAACTGTTGCATACCGCGAATCGCATTTTGTACGGCGCTCTCACCCTGCTCGGCGGCACTCACCGATGATTGGGCAACATCAGCTGATTCACTGGCCGCACGCGAGACTTGGTGAATTTGCGCTGTCATTTGCAGCACAGCCTCACCGGTCTGCTGAATTTCATTTGACTGTCGTGCAGCGAGCGCCAGCAATTCGCTGGAAATATTCTGCGCGGTGCCGCAGGATTTCCCAACCTGCTGTGCAGTGTGACTGACTCGCGCCAGCAGATTGCGCAACTCTTCCAATGTGAAATTGACCGAATCGGCGATTGCGCCGGTGATATCTTCCGACACGGTGGTACGAATCGCCAGATTACCCTCGGCCACCTCTTGAAGCTCATTCATCAGCCTGAGGATTGCCGCCTGATTCTGTTGGTTAATGGCGCGCGCAGCCTCTTCTTCCTGCATTGCCATGCGGCGCTGCTGCTCGGCCTGCACGCGACGTGACTCTGCCTGGGCCGTGCGCTGCCGGCTGTCATGTAACAACAAAAGCCCTAACGCGAGTGCAAACATCAGAAATAGAAATCCGGCCGTACCCAATGCCCAGTGCGTCCAGTTACCTTCAGTCTCCTGCGCACGATAGGCCTGCTGCAGCTCCAGTAGACGCTCGCGCAGCGATTCGTTGTCGGCGAAAATCTGCCGCTCCGCCTGCTTGGCCGCAATAAAATTTTTCAAGTTACCGAGAATGCCGGCGAGTTCACGACGGTAATTTGCAAAGGCGGTCTGGAGTTCTTGCAAACGCGCGCGCGCATCCGGGTTGGCGAGTGCCGGTAAACGCAAAACAGCACTACCCTCCAGAAATCCGGTCATGATGTCCTGAAAGGTATTGGCATCACGACCCAGCAAGAAAGCAGTGTCCTGATTGATGCCCTCAGGCGTGAGAAATTCATTCGCACTTTTACCAAGACGCTGCGTCAGCATGACGAGTTGTCCTGCTGCTGCAACCTCGCGCGCCGAGGCGCCAGACTGTGCACTGACAATCGCGATTTGCTCAGCAAGCTCAAGCAACACCGGATTGAGTTTGTTGAGGGACTGCAGCGTGGTACCGAAACCCGTGAGTTCTTTTTGCAAGCCCATGAGGCGGGTCGCGGACTGATCCGAGCGCTGCCAGATATCACTGATGCGGGTCACTCGTTTAGCGAAATAGGTATCAGCAACGGGTACAACACGACCCTGCCATTCACCGCCTGCCGATAATAGTTTGAGGGCGTCATTGATCGCCGTCCGACTCTGTTCGAGCTGGGCGAAAGCTTCGGGATTTCCCTGAATGGCATTCGGCGCCGCTTTACCGAGCCGCTGCGAATGCATGACCAGGTCACCGGTAATCTGGGTGCGCACCGAGGCCTTGGCTGTTTCCTGAGAATTCAACCAAGTGAAAATAACCAGCGCAATGAGTGACAACACAAGCCCGATCTGCATGACGCGGGCAGCCAGCTTCACCGAAACGTAGTCCAACCAGGGTTGTACCAAAACGTTATTTTTCATGCGCGTGAAAAATTTCTGCCATATCCGGCTACCTTTTTCTTCTTTGAAGGAATCCGGTATCGCGGAAGACATATTCGTCACCGTACTTGCGCCATGGCTTGTATCAATTTCCATGCAATGCTCCGCAAATGAATAAAAATAAATCGGTTGCTCTAATGCGCCACTACATTGAGGAATGCGGGATCTTCCATCAGCAGGGGCAAATCCAGCAGTCGCCAGGCGCGCGACTCACGATCCACAAAAAACGCGCTCACCCAGGGAGATTCGTCTGCAGGTTTGGACTGAGAGGTAAAACTGGAAATATTGACCAGCCCCGTCACACGCGAGACGCGCAATGCGCAAGGCACTGCCAGCGTGTCGGACAAAACCAGCAAACGATCGGAATCTTGAGCGGGACTCACGGGGCGCCCGAGAAACCCGGAGAGATCGATCACACCCGTGAGCCTGCCGCGACAATTGATCAGCCCAAGAAACCAGGCGCAGGTATGCGGTACTCGCTTGACACTCTCATAAGCGATGACTTCGGCGGTATGCGCTACATCGAGCAGAAGCCGCTGATCACCGGCTTGCACAGCAAGTCGCATCTGCTCGCTGCTGCTGCCTGAGCGGGCAAGCTGGGTGCGTTCCACCAGCTGCCGCTGAAATTCACGCAGAGCCTGCCGGCGTTCTTGCCTATCGGGTGTGGCAAGTGCGTCTTGTTCGGCATGCATTTCGGTTGCCGATCGGATGTGCATCTCAGTTCACCGAGCGTGACAGCGCAGCAATTTTTTGCAGCAACAAACGCGTATCTACAGGCTTGACGAGATAATCACGTGCGCCCTGCCGCATACCCCAGATGCGATCCGTTTCCTGATTCTTGCTGCTGCAAATAATGATGGGTACATGACTGGTTGCCGGATCACGCGCAATCGCCCGCGTAGTCTGAAAACCATTTTGTCCTGGCATGACAACATCCATCAATATCAGGTGGGGTGGATTTTGTCGTATGTGCTCAATGGCAATCTCGCCATTTTCTGCGGTACTGACCGAGTAGCCATTCGCCGTCAGCAGTTCGGACAGAAAATGCCGTTCAGTGGCAGAGTCATCGACAATCAGGATGTGCTTGATAGGCATATCAGTGAAGAGACAATAAGTTGACGAAAAAAGCCGGCATGATCACGCGGCCTCGCGCTGGGACACATGCTCGCGGACGATCTTGAGCAGACTGTCCTTGGTAAATGGTTTGGTGAGGTAAGCGGTAGCACCGGCAATGGCGCCGCGGGCGCGATCGAACAATCCGTCGCGCGAGGAAAGCAGGACGACCGGTGTGTCGCGATAGTCCTTGCTGTAGCGGATGAGACTGCAGGTCTGATAACCATCGAGACGCGGCATCAGAATGTCGCAGAAAATCAGCACTGGCCGACGTTCCACGATTTTGGACAAAGCCTGGAATCCGTCTTCAGCAAGTAGCACCGAATAACCGGATTGCGATAGAAAAATCTCGGCAGAGCGCCGGATCGTACTACTGTCGTCTATGACCAGAATTTCTGGTCCAGCCTGCGCTTGCAAAGCCACCATTGCGCCACCCGATGAATACTTTCATGGAACCGGGCGCAAATGTAACAAAAAGAGCAATTAGTTAGTACATTGAAAAATCAAACTTTGCTCGATGTGGTGGTTTTGGCGACATATCTGCTGTATTGGCCGCGCATACAC
>JACCDH010592907.1_pt1 | contig 25232 bp, 23 predicted proteins | sample 7442481 | NCBI WGS metagenome assembly JACCDH01 (sample SAMN15323433, study PRJNA562643) | freshwater metagenome | isolation source: river surface water | place: USA:Blue River Watershed | collected 2017-08-15 | reverse complement strand
TCACATGATAGGTTCGGCCGCTTGCGACGTGAACACGACGGCCGCTCATCCGATCAATAATATCGGAGTCGGGCACGCTGATCTCAAGCACTGCGTCTAGCCTAACGCTGGCATCTTTCATGGCCTGCGCCTGAGGGATTGTTCTTGGGAAGCCATCGAAGAGATAGCCGGACTGGCAGTCGCTCTGGGTTAACCGTTCTTTTACGAGGTTGATGATGATGTCGTCACCGACAAGACCACCTGAATCCATTACCTTTTTTGCTTCGACTCCGAGCGGTGTACCGGCCTTTACTGCCGCCCGTAGCATATCGCCGGTTGAGATCTGAGGAATTCCGAAGCGTTTTGTAATGTAGGCCGCTTGTGTGCCTTTTCCAGCGCCTGGTGGGCCTAGCAAGATAATTCGCATGGGCGGACTCCCTCGTTTTCGTATGCGGTTGTTTCGAACATTCTAGCCTTAGGACTTCAGGCTTGCCCAGTATTTTCGAGCCTCTAGAAGGTCTTCAGGGGTGTCAATGCCACCGTGGGGCATCTCCGCTGTGGGGTGGACAGCGATGGTGTGGCCATTCCATAGCCAGCGCAGCTGTTCGAGTTGTTCGGATTGTTCAATCGGACAACTCGGCCAGGTGACAAAGGTCTCAAGCCCACTGGCACGGTAGGCATAGATCCCGATATGACGCATCAGGTTCGCTGCCAACGGACCCTCTTTGACGGCGCTTATTGCGGCTAAATTGGGCCAGAGATCACGCTGAAAGGGGATTGGTGCGCGAGAAAAATAAAGCGCATGTCCACGTGAGCTGGTGACAACCTTCACGATGTTTGGATTACCCATTAACTCACGATCCCCGATCGGCGATGCCGCAGTCGAGACGGAGGCACTCGGATCCTTGTCAAGCGCCTGGGCCACCTCGCCAATCAGTCTGGGGTCGATAAAGGGTTCGTCCCCTTGAACATTGACGATAATCTGCTCGGGTTCGGCCTGGAGTTGCATAACGATTTCAGCGATACGGTCTGTCCCGCTCGGGTGGTCGGCGCGGGTTAGGCGTGCCTCGAAGCCTTCGCAGGTTACCCGATCGAGAATCTCTGGGCAGTCGGTCGCAATGATGATGCGCTCCGCTCCGCTTCGCTTCGCTTGCTCAGCCACCCGCACGACCATTGGTTTTCCGCCAATATCAGCCAGTGGTTTATTCGCAAGCCGGCTCGATGCTCGGCGTGCGGGGATGACGGCCCAGAATAATGTCAAGTCTGATCCGATGCGTTGTTGGCCATATCTCTGTTAGCGATCTCGATTTTATGAATCGGGATCGCAGAGCGCTCTAGCAGGTAGGGAATACCGTCGATGATCGGGTAGGCCAGGCCCTCCGATTCGCAGATCAGATAGTTTCCCCCCTTGCCCAGAGTGAGGGGTTGCTTAGACTTTGGACAGGCCAAGATCTCGAGGAGTTTTGGGTCCATGCATCATCCTTTGAATAAATTCCGAATCACACTGCGCATCGCGACGTAGCGCCCAAGCCTCTGATGGAAGTGTCCTGTGGGTAGAAAAAAACTTTACTGCATCTTTTTCGGTCATGAGAACGTGATCATAGTGCGTTAGTTGTAATTGTTGCTCAATACGGCTGGCGAGTTCGGGGTCGTGGTCTGCAAGGGGAAGCGTTTCAATCGCGAGGCCCATGTCGCGAAGCGATTGAAAGAATTGCTCTGGCTTAGCGATACCCGCAACGGCCAGAATTCGTCGGCCGCGTAGCTGTGCGATTCCGTCGTCGACCGAGAGCCAATGCTCAGGGGTCTGCCAGGCGGTAAGTGGCACCCAGCTGCTGCCCACCTGCCTCAGGGGGGCTGACAGTCGGGGTAACGGCCCTAGGCCATCAAGGTGTGCGATCTGCAATCCGTTATTTACCCAGGCGGTGAAACGTGTGAGTTGGATTGCGGGCTCGCGCAGTGGGCCGTAGGGCAGGCAATGGCCGTTTCCAAACCCCCGTTCGTCGATCACAAGCACTGTATGGTCACAATGAAGATAGCGTTGCTGAAGGCCGTCGTCGAGGATGACGACGTTTAGGTCGGGAATTGCGGCCCTCAAGGCATTCAGACTACTGTGCCGATCTCTACCAACGGCAACCGGGCATTGGGTTCGCCATGCAAGCCACCAGGCTTCATCCCCTACCGTGAGGGCGGGGAGTTGGGCTAGGTCTTCCGGGAAAATGATGGTCGGTTTTCCATGCTCGGCTTGCGACCGATATCCTCGCGATAATATGCCGCAACGCCAGCCCGCCTTCGTTAGTGACTGGGCGATGGCTAGAACGCAGGGGGTTTTACCCGCACCCCCGACGACGAGGTTTCCAACCCCGACAACACGAATATCATGGACCTTTTTAGGCGGTTTTAAACGTGCCCAGAGTTCCCTCAGAGCCAGGCCCGTGAGGTAGACCCCTTCCAATACAAGCAGCCCGACCTTCAGGGCAGCAGAGAGTTCCTGAGCAGGTTCCTGCTGGTGCTCTGAGTGAGATCTGGGCTCGGCGGGCGGCGAGGTTCCCGGGCCGCGGTAAAACCAGTGCGTCAATAATCTGGATTGGAGAGATTTCACAGGGGGGGTGGGGTTTTAGGAAAAAGTCTCAGGTTAGGGCAGAGTAGCTGGAAATGGTCGTCGGGCTTGGGGCTGTGGATAAGGTTGTGGAAAGAGTGCGACTCGAGAGAATAAGCGCTTCTTTAATTTGAGGTTAGTTGCCCGGGGTTTGGCTAACGTCCTAGTTTATTTAATAAATTATCCAATAAAATCATATAGTTAGAATTAGAAATGAGGCTCTGTAAGGGATTTTGACGTCGATTTGCAATGGATCATCGTCAAAGCCTTATTCTGTGGACATCTCTGGGTGCTAAGGCTTAATTTTCGGGTGTTTCACGGCTGTTTCACGGCTAAACGAAGGTGGGGGCAGGTTCAAATTGTCAGTTTTGTCGGTTACCGAATTAAATCGGGCGGTTGCGGTAAGCCTTGAGAGGAATTTCCCCCTTATGCGGGTGCAGGGGGAGATCGCCGGGCTTACCCGCGCAGCGAGTGGGCACTGGTATTTCTCCCTAAGGGATTCGTCTGCAAGCGTAAAAGCAGTGATGTTCCGAGGGAAAACATCCCTCCTTGATTGGCAGCCTAAGGAGGGGGATCAGGTCGAGGTCACCGCGGTCGTTACGCTTTACGAGCCGCGCGGTGATTTTCAGCTTCGTATTGAGTCGATCTCCAGAAGTGGACAGGGTGCGCTATTCGAGGCGTTTCTCGCGCGCAAACAAAAACTCTTGCAGGCAGGCTTGCTCGACCCCGAGCGTAAGCGTCCGATACCGACAACGATCAATGCGATCGGGCTTGTCACCTCCCTGGGAGCAGCAGCCTTACGTGACGTGGTGGTGACCCTCACGCAGCTCGCACCGCGGATTCGAATCGTTCTCTACCCATCGCTGGTTCAGGGCACGGAGGCTGCAGCAATGCTCTGCCAACAAATAAGGCGTGCAGATCAGAACCCAGCGCTTGACGCATTACTCCTCGTTCGAGGAGGCGGCAGCTTAGAGGACCTCTGGGCATTTAACGATGAGGAGTTGGCGCACGCGATTGCGGGGTGTCAGCATGTCGTGATCGCGGGGATTGGTCACGAGACTGATGTAACGATTGCGGACCTTGTCGCCGATATTCGAGCTGCAACACCGACGGCAGCCGCGCAGAGCGTTGCTCGGCGTGATCAGCAGGCAGTGCAACTGCTCACCGAGTTCGGCATGCGTGCGGCAGCGATCATGCGCCGTCGATGGACAGCCGCGCAGCAGCGTTTGGATTTATTGTCGCAGGCGGTGAAGAGCCCCCGGGAGACTCTGGCCTTGCGGCAACTCAGGCTCGAGGGGTTGACCCGACACCTTCGGCTCTCAATGCAGGGGCGGCTGCAGGTGGCCAATGCGCGGCTCGATCGGATTCGGGCAGAACTGTCGGCGCTTGATCCCACTGCGATTCTGGGCCGGGGCTATGCAATGGTGCTGGATACCGAGGCGCGACTTGTAACGGACGCTCGCGCTGTGGGCCTTGGCCAGGCACTTACGGTGCAACTCGCCAAAGGCCTTCTCGACGTCAGGGTTCATAGAGCCCACGGCGAGGACCCGGCGGGATAAAATTCACCGCTCGATCCGTCGTAAACTCAAAAAGGAATTTGACATGGAACACGCGCTTCCCGCTCTACCGTATCCCCTCGATGGGCTTCAGCCCCATATCTCCAAAGAGACACTCGAATTCCACTACGGAAAGCACCATCAGACATATGTCACGAACCTGAACAACCTCATCAAGGGCACTGAATTCGAGAGCGCATCGCTTGAAGAGATTGTCAAGAAATCATCGGGTGGTGTGTTCAATAACGCTGCTCAGATCTGGAATCACACCTTCTACTGGAACTCCCTATCGCCCAAGGGCGGCGGCGCGCCGAGCGGGGCTTTAGCAGCAGCAATTGACAAGAAGTGGGGATCGTTTGACGCGTTCAAAGAGGCCTTCACAAAGAGCGCTGTGGGTAATTTTGGGTCGAGCTGGACTTGGCTGGTTAAAAAAACGGATGGCAGCCTCGATATTGTGAATACGAGTAACGCAGCAACGCCCGTCACGACCGCCGACACCCCGCTGATCACCTGCGATCTATGGGAGCACGCCTATTACATCGATTATCGCAACCGCAGACCAGATTACCTCGGCGCGTTTTGGTCCTTGGTTAACTGGGATTTTGCGTCGAAAAACGCTGCCTAATTGCGCGTCAGGGAAGGTCCGGAGACCTGGTCTCCGGCGATAACACCACGAGCCCTGAACCAGCCCCGTTCCATTTCCAAGGCGTAACGTACCGGTTTTTCTGAGCAGTGGGCCTGCTCAGAAAAAGGCTCCATATCAGCGAAATTTACAATTGCACCGTCGTCGCCGATAAACGCGATGGTGAGCGGTAACGGTGTATTTTTCATCCAGAAGCACTGCCGTTCTGGCCGCTCAAAGACAAAGAGCATCCCGTAGTTGACTGGCAGAGTGCGCCGACCCATGAGTCCTTGTGTGCGGCTTGCTGGCGTATCCGCAATCTCAACCGTGATCTGGAAAAAACGAACCGTAATCACGCCAGTTCGTTGCTGCGCATTGGCATGAACGCCAATCCAGAGCAGCAGAATAAAGACCAAGGCGCGTGTTATCGCCTTGTGAGAGATCTGCTGGCTCGATTGAGGGTGAAGAAACCAGGCCATATTCAGGCGAGCGCGGGGGATATCAAGAGCGTTTTAGTAGTCGCAGCAGATTAATGTAATCGTCTGTGAAGATAGGAAACCCAGGGCGTTTCGGAATGTCTTGACCTACGGATTCTATCTGTTTTGCCGCTAAGATTGACGTGTTTCGGGTCATGATCACCTGATCGGTCATCGCAAGCCAATACCCGGGCCCATAATCGAATCTCGGGGAGTCGGAGATGAGTACGACCGATAGCCCATGTGCATCGGCGAGGTTGCGTGCCACAGGCATCAGATCGACGAACCGATTTGTCGCTTGAAATACGATGACGCCGTTGGGCTTCAGGTGCTTCATGTAGATTTCCATTGCCTCCTTGGTGATCAAGTGCGACGGAATTGAGTCCCCTGAAAATGCATCAATTGCAAGGACATCAAACTGACGTGGGGGTTCGCGATCTAAGGCGAGACGTCCATCTCCAATGATGATCTCGTGCGTCCCCTTCATGCCACGTAGAAATGTGAACTCCTGTTCGGCCGCTCGCACGACAGCCTGTGAAATCTCGTAAAAGACCCAGTGATCGCCGGGTTTTGCATAGACTGCGAGCGCTCCGGCGCCAAGGCCAATGACGCCTACCCGCTTGGGCTCATCCGAGAGGCTTGCAAATAGTCGCCCGTAGCCGCTTGTGGGCCCGAAGTAGCTCGATGGGGACATTCGCAAGTCCTCGCCCAGCAGTTGACCGCCGTGCGAGATAGCGCCGTGAATCATGCTGCGAAATTCGGACCCGTTTGAGCTGTCTCGAGTGCGCACGACCCCATAAAAATCTCGCTCCATGAAGCGGACCCCAACGGTGTAATCACGAACGCCCTGCCACGACAGCAGACCCACGGCTGCCACGACGCAAAGCCCGATGCCGCGCGCAACCCTTCGCATCAATGGCGGTTGACCAATGGTTAAGAATAATGAGGTGATGGCCGCGGCAATCAGAGCCGCATAGAGCTCAAAGTAACCACTGAATACGATCGGTGCGATAACGGCCATCGCCAGAGACCCAAGCGCCCCTCCGATTGAGATTGAGAGGTAAAACGCCGTAAGCTTAGCGGGATGTGGTTTGAGCCTCGCAAGTTCCCCATGGCAGACCATGCAGGTGACAAACAGGCCGCAGGCATAAATTGGTGTGACAATTTTCAGATTCAAGGAGTCTGAGAGCCAGGCCATGATCGGAAGTAAAACGCCAGCCAACAGTAAAAATAGTGGGCGGACATACCACCGCGGGTGATCAAAACTGATGATGAAGGTAATCAGGTAAAGGGCTAATGGGATAACCCAGAGTAGCGGTGCTGAGGAAATGTTCTGAGTCAGGTGACTGCTAATACCCAGCAACATCGCCGAACCAATTCCCGAGAGCGCGACCCAGAGTAGCCACTGATCCAATCGAATTTTGCTGGGAGCTGATTCTGAGAAGTTGGGCGCCTGAGCGCTCTCTGAGTGGGCGGACGCGTGCTGATTGGTCTGCGCCCGCAGAAGTGTCTCGCGTCCTAGCGCGATACAAAGCAAGGCGAAGACTACAAACAGGCCTGACCACACCCAGGCAGTCTCACGGGTACCCAGCCACGGCTCAATGAGGAAGGGAAATCCAAGGAGGGCCAGAAGGGATGCAAAGTTTGATAACGCAAATAATCGATAAGGAGCTGAGGCGCGGTGACGACGCCAATACCAGGCCCCGATCAAGGGAGTTGTCGTGGCGAGCAAAAAGTAAGGCAGGCCGATGGTGGCTGCAAGAAGCCCAAGAATACGTCCAATAGGCTCTTCAGAGCCCTCTGGCCGCCAAGCGGGGCTCGCGATGATGGGCATTGTGATGGCGGCTGCGATCAATAATCCGCTGTGCAGGATGACTTGTCGCTTCAGGCTAAGCCATCGATTGAGCGCATCTGCGTAGGCATAACCCGCAAGCAGTGCAGTCTGAAAAAATAGCAGGCAGGTTCCCCATAGCGCAGCAGAGCCCCCGAACCAAGGAAGAATCTGTTTTGCGATCAGCGGCTGAACTAAAAAAATCAGGAACGCAGAGACAAAAATAACGAGGGCGTAAAACATAGGAGGTGAGGTGCTACTCGGAGGGATATTTGCTATAAAAAAGGCAGGGAAACCCCTGCCTTTTTAGGATTATCGGAAGGCCAAAGCCCCCCGATGAAGCCGATACCAAGATTACTTCTTGGCTTCTGCTTTTTTCTCGTCTTTCTTAGGAGCTGCTTTTTTCTCGTCTTTCTTGGCTTCTGCTTTAGCAGGAGCTTTCTCATCTTTCTTGGCAGGAGCCTGTGCAAAAGCAACAGTGGCAAAGGTACCTGCGATAACTGCAGCGATCAGCTTTTTCATGCGATTTCCTTATCGATAAGTAAAAAGTGGCCGGAGACGTGCCCGTCTCCGGCGAGGCCCAGACGAACTCCGGGCGCCCTCGATAATAACGCAATGCCAGACCTTCTAGTTGACAGGGGCGGGGGTGAAAGGTGCCGCCAAGGGGGGCTCAGGCGCGCCGGGAGTAAAATCGGGGGCGCCGCAGGATTTGAAACCCGCTTTCTAGCCTGCCGGAGTTCGTCTATTTCTTAGGGAGGTCTCTTTGTACGACAAGATTAAGGTTCCCGCCGTGGGCCAAAAGATAACGGTAAACCCGGATTTTTCCCTCAATGTCCCCGATACGCCGATCATTCCGTACATCGAGGGAGACGGAACCGGGGTAGACATCAGCCCGGTCATGATCAGAGTGGTGGATGCCGCAGTGGCTAAGGCCTATGGCGGCAAGCGCAAGATCTCTTGGATGGAGATTTATTGTGGCGAGAAGTCAACCAAAGTCTATGGCCCCGATGTCTGGCTGCCCGATGAGACTTTGCAGGTATTGAAGGACTATGTTGTCTCGATCAAAGGCCCATTAACAACCCCGGTTGGCGGCGGTATTCGCTCCCTAAACGTGGCGTTGCGCCAACAACTCGATCTCTACGTCTGCCTGCGGCCGGTGCGTTATTTCAAGGGTGTACCCAGCCCTGTAAAAGAGCCCGAGAAGACCGATATGGTGATCTTTCGTGAGAATTCGGAAGACATATACGCAGGAGTGGAATTCCAGGCGGGGAGTGATCAGGCGAAAAAGCTGATTGATTTTCTAATCAAGGATTTCGGCGTCAAAAAGATTCGCTTCCCGCAGACCTCGGGCATTGGCATCAAGCCGGTCTCAAGCGAGGGGACTGAGCGACTGATGCGCAAGGCAATGCAGTATGCGATTGATAACGACAAGCCGTCTGTCACCATTGTTCATAAGGGCAACATCATGAAATTCACCGAGGGTGGATTCCGTGACTGGGCCTACGAACTGGCTCAGAAAGAGTTTGGCGCCAGGTTAATCGATGGTGGCCCCTGGTGTTCCTTTAAGAATCCTAAAACTGGCAAAGAAATTATCGTCAAAGATGTCATTGCCGATGCATTCTTACAGCAGATTCTGTTGCGGCCAGCCGAGTACAGCGTTATCGCAACGCTTAACCTGAACGGTGATTACATCTCTGACGCGCTTGCGGCTCAGGTGGGGGGTATTGGTATTGCTCCGGGTGCTAATTTGTCAGATAGCGTTGCGATGTTCGAGGCCACGCACGGCACCGCGCCTAAGTATGCAGGCAAGGATTACGTCAATCCTGGCTCCTTAATCCTCTCCGCAGAGATGATGCTGCGGCATATGGGATGGGTTGAGGCGGCCGATTTGATTATTTCGTCAATGGAAAAATCAATTACGACGAAGAAAGTAACCTATGACTTCGCCCGTCTGATGGATGGCGCTAACCAGGTCTCTTGCTCGGGCTTTGGCGACGTTATGATTTCCCAGATGTAATTGCTGAGTCCCTGCGAAGGGGCTCGACGCATAAAAAAACCCAGCCAATTGGCTGGGTTTTTTCCAAGCGCCTAAATCTAGGCGATTGGCGTGATGTTCGAGGCCTGCTTACCTTTAGGGCCCTGAACGATATCGAACTGAACTTTTTGGCCCTCTTTCAGCGAACGGAATCCGCTGGTAGAAATTGCAGAGAAGTGCGCGAACACGTCCTCGCCACCCTCGTCGGGGGTGATAAAACCAAAACCTTTTGCGTCGTTAAACCACTTGACTGTACCCGTAGACATCTAATCTTCCTTAAAAAAATCGCGCACTCCAGAACCTCAACCCCATGCCGAGGTGCTCCACATGCGTCAAAACAGCACCGGTGCCGAAAAGGCTAGGGCGAACCATTTTCCTTTAAGACTGCTCGAATATAGGGAAAAGGAGGGGATTTGTCTAGCCTCGCCAAACCTAGTGCTTCACCTTAGAATGGGGGTTATATGACAGAAAGCGGTTTTCGCCGATTTCCGGCCGCATCAACAAAAAGGGACGACCCACCCCAGGGGCCTGATCGGGGCTCGACCGCGCTGCTCGAGCGCCAAGAAATTAAAGCCAAGACCCCACCGCTCTATCAGGTGTTGTTGTTAAACGACGACTTCACCCCGATGGAGTTTGTGGTGGTGGTTTTACAGAAATTCTTCCTGATGGACATGGAAAAAGCGACCCATGTCATGCTGATGGTCCATCGGGAAGGCCGTGGGGTCTGCGGGGTGTATACCCGTGACATCGCTGCAACCAAGGTAGAGTTAGTGAGTAGTTTCGCCCGGATGCATCAGCATCCTTTGCAGTGCGTCATGGAGGAAGCATGATCTCTCAGGAACTGGAAGTCAGTCTGCACATGGCCTTCGTGGAAGCGCGACAGCAGCGCCACGAATTTATTACGGTCGAGCATCTGTTGTTGGCCTTACTTGACAACCCATCGGCTTCCGAGATTCTCAAGGCCTGTGCCGCGAACGTCGATGACTTGCGCAAGGCCTTAACGCAGTTTATCGCCGACAACACGCCCATTATTCAAGGGCCGGATGATGTTGATACCCAGCCCACGCTGGGCTTTCAGCGTGTTATTCAGCGGGCGATCATGCATGTGCAGTCCACCTCGAACGGTAAGAAAGAGGTCACGGGCGCGAATGTTCTTGTGGCGATCTTCGGCGAGAAAGATTCCCATGCGGTCTACTTCATGCACCAACAGGGCATCACACGGTTAGATGTTGTGAACTTTATTGCCCATGGGATTACAAAGGCACCCCAGGCGCCAGCCTCGGGGGCCGATGAGGCGAGTGCGACTGAGCAGACGGAAACATCGGGTGGGCAATCGGCGCAGCCGAGTCAGCCGACGGCGCTGGACCAGTTCACCTCAAACCTCAATGAGCTGGCGAAAAAAGGAAAGATCGACCCCCTGATTGGGCGTGAATCAGAGGTGGAGCGTGTGATTCAGGTCCTATGCCGTCGTCGCAAAAACAACCCCTTACTGGTTGGCGAGGCGGGTGTCGGCAAAACCGCAATCGCAGAGGGGCTCGCAAGACGGATCATTGAAAAAGATGTTCCCGAGATACTCGATCAAGCCACCGTCTATTCCCTAGATATGGGCGCCTTATTGGCAGGCACAAAATATCGCGGCGACTTTGAGCAGCGCCTAAAGGCGGTGCTCAAGCAGTTGAAATCAGACCCCCATGCGGTATTGTTCATTGATGAAATACACACCCTGATTGGTGCTGGGTCGGCCTCGGGTGGAACACTGGATGCCTCTAATCTCTTAAAGCCGGCATTGTCGTCGGGGGCCTTACGCTGTATTGGTGCCACCACCTACAACGAGTACCGCGGAATTTTTGAAAAAGATCACGCACTGTCGCGTCGCTTTCAGAAAATCGAGGTCAACGAACCAAGCGTCGAGCAGACTGTACAGATTCTTAAGGGATTGAAGTCTCGATTCGAGGAGCATCATGGCGTGAAGTATTCGGCGGCGGCATTGAGCACCGCCGCGGAACTGTCGGCCAAATACATCAACGATCGACACCTTCCGGATAAAGCCATCGATGTCATTGACGAGGCGGGCGCAGCGCAGCGGATTCTGCCCAAGAGTAAGCAAAAGCGCACGATTGGAAAGACCGAAATCGAAGAGATTGTGTCGAAGATTGCGCGTATTCCGCCGGCAACCGTCAATACCGATGATCGCGCTGTGCTGTCGCGGCTCGATAAGAATCTAAAGAGTGTTGTTTTTGGTCAGGATCCCGCTATTGATGCGCTTGCAGCCGCCATCAAAATGTCTCGTTCGGGCTTGGGTAAGGTCGATAAACCGATCGGGTCTTTCTTGTTTTCGGGGCCAACCGGTGTTGGCAAGACCGAGGTCGCCAAGCAACTGGCCTATGTCTTGGGCATCGAGTTGCTGCGTTTTGACATGTCCGAGTATATGGAGCGTCATGCCGTATCCCGTCTGATTGGTGCGCCACCGGGCTATGTTGGGTTCGACCAGGGCGGGCTTCTGACCGAGGCAATTTCTAAAAAGCCCCACTGTGTGTTGCTGCTCGATGAGATCGAAAAGGCCCATCCGGATATCTTTAATGTGCTGCTGCAGGTGATGGATCACGGCACACTCACTGATAACAACGGAAGAAAAGCAGACTTCCGTAACGTCATCGTCATCATGACGACCAACGCGGGCGCCGAAACACTCAACAAGCGGGCGATCGGTTTTTCGAACTCTCGTGAGACGGGCGACGAGATGCAGGATATTAAGCGCATGTTTACGCCCGAATTCCGTAATCGGCTTGATGCGATTGTGTCGTTTAAATCTCTGGATACCGATGTCATCATGCGGGTCGTTGATAAATTCCTAATTGGGTTAGAGCAGCAGCTACAGGAGAAGAAAGTGGAAGTCAGCTTCTCCGAGGAACTCCGAGATTTTCTGGCCCGTAAAGGCTTTGACCCGCAGATGGGTGCGCGCCCGATGCAGCGTCTTATCCAAGACACGATTCGCAAGGCGCTCGCAGATGAACTGCTCTTCGGAAAGCTGGTCGCAGGCGGTCGCGTGCACATCGCCATGGACCCCAAGCTTAAAGATCAGGTCGTCTTGCAGTTTGCCGAGGATGACGCGCCCGCAGCCCCGATTTCAGGGAAGCGTAAAAATAGCCCCGAGGAATTAGTCACCTAGCAATCACGGCGCTTATGCTGCATTGCGTGAATATGTATTGCGGAAACTCCGCATAGACAATGTCAGAATTTCTGCGAGAATCCGCATGGTTGAATACATCACTCTAGAGGAGAGAGACTATGCGAAAGCAGATTGCAACTGCTGCACTACTCGGGGCCGCCATTCTGGCCTTCCAGGCCCCGGTTCAGGCTCAGGATCTAAGTAAAACCCGTTATCTGGCGGCCAACTGTGCAAACTGTCATGGCACGAATGGCCAGAGTGTTGGCGAGATTGCGTCCTTGGCGGGCTACGACAAGGGAAGGTTCATTTCTACCATGGCCGAGTTTCGCAGTGGCAAGAGGCCTGCAACGATCATGCACCAGCTATCAAAAGGCTACAGCGATCAGCAGATTGCAGATCTCGCGGCCTACTTTGCTGCTCAACCCAAGAAATAAAGCATCCGGGGATAAGGAGAAAAATAATGTCAAAAGAATTTCAGAATCGTCGCAGTCTATTGAAGGCAGGCGCGGCCGGTGTTGCGGTGACAGCAGCAGCCGGCTTGGCAGGCTGCGCTACAACGCAGACCGCAAGCGCACCAGTTAAGAAAATTGGGCGTGTGATTGTGATTGGGGGCGGCTATGGTGGAGCCACCGCCGCAAAGTACATTAACGAATGGTCGGGTGGGGCGATCGAGGTGTATCTGATTGATCGTGAGCGCCAGTTTGTATCCTGCCCAATCTCGAACTTGGTTCTGGGCGGCAGTCAGAAAATGGAGACCATCACCCACTCTTACGCCAAACTCCGGGAGCGGGGCATCGTCATACTCAACGATGAAGTTACTGCAATTGATCCCGCAAAAAAGAGAATTTCGCTTAAGAAAATCGCAGACCTCGATTACGACCGCCTGGTTGTTTCGCCTGGCATTGATTTTAATTTCCAGGCCATCGCGGGCCTTAATGATGAGGCCCAGAAAACGATCCTCCACTCATGGAAGGCAGGCCCGCAGACCGTTGCTCTGAAAGCCCAGCTCGATTCAGTTCCAAACGGCGGTGTGTATGTCTTGTCGATCCCTAAGGCGCCTTATCGCTGCCCCCCTGGGCCCTACGAGCGTGCATGCCAGGTTGCCCACCTATTTAAATCGAAGGGCAATACCAAGAGCAAAGTCGTCATCATGGATGCCAACCCAGATATCCAGTCGAAAAAAGCCCTTTTCATGAAGGCGTGGGCCGACTTATATCCCGGCATGATTGAGTACAACGCAAATATGGTGGTCAATGAGGTTGACCTAAAAGGAAACCGTCTCATCACCGAGACCGGCGACCGTATTACAGGCGCCGTGCTCAATCTTGTTCCGCCCCATCGTGCCGGTGATATCGCTCAGAAGTCGGGCTTAATCAATGTGAACAACCTCTGGTGTGGCGTGGACTGGATCACCATGGAGTCCACCGCCCACAAGAACATCCATGTCCTGGGTGATGCGACGTTCTCGGCTCCCGGCATGCCGAAATCCGGCCACATGGCAAATCAGCACGGCAAGGCCTGCGCAGCCGCGATTGTTGAACTCATGAACGGTCGGGCACCGATTGCGCCAATGATGGCCAATACCTGCTATAGCTTTGTGGACGACAAGAATGTGGTCCATGTGGCAAGCGTGCATGCTTACGATCCTCAGGACAAGACCATGAAAACGGTGCCCGGGTCGGGTGGTGTGAGCAGTGGGCCCACTGAGCTTGAGGGGCGTTACGCCCTTGGTTGGGCGCGTAATATCTGGTCCGATATGCTGACTTAGTCATTTCTAGACCTGCTAGCGATTAATTCGCTGATTTCGGGCATGATTCGGTTTTCGGGTCATGCCCGTTGTCTATTTTGATCATGAATTCCTCACAAGCTATGCAGTTCGAAAATGCCCTCGAGGCCCTCAGACAGTTCACGACGGTTGTTGCTGATACGGGAAGCTTTGAGTCGTTGCGGGCCTATCAGCCTCAGGACGCCACTACGAATCCAACGCTGATTATCCGGGCTTTGGACCAGCCTCAGTATGCGGGCATCATTGATCAGGTTAAATCCCGCGTGACGAGCAAAAAGCTCGCTGATCGGACGCGGGCTGTTTTAATTGCCTTCGGAGGCGAGATCCTCAAGATCATTCCAGGCCGGGTATCGACAGAGGTTGATGCGCGGCTCTCGTTTGATACCGAGGCTACGGTTGCCGAGGCCCAGAGAATCATCGCGGGATACAAGGAACAGGGAATCGAGAAGTCTCGGGTCTTGATTAAGGTCGCTGCAACCTGGGAAGGAATACGTGCCGTTCGTGAGTTAGAAAAGCAGGGCATCGCCTGTAACGTCACCTTGATTTTTAGTCTTGTTCAGGCCGCCGCCGCGGCAGACGCAGGGGCAACGCTGATATCGCCTTTTGTGGGGCGTATCAGCGATTGGCATAAAAAGGCAGGAACCGTATGGGAGAGCCCCGACCAAGATCCGGGTGTCGTTTCCGTTAAGCGGATCTATGCGTATCTAAAGTATCATCGCTTTCATACGGAGGTGATGGGGGCCAGCTTTAGAAATGTTGATCAGATCCTTGCGCTTGCTGGCTGTGATTTGCTGACCGTGAGTCCTGAATTGCTTGAGCAACTTAAATCTATGGATCAGGAAGCCTCGCTCGTTCGCGCGCTTGATCCGCAGGCGCCCGCCCAGGGGCAGTCGACAGCAAACCTAAATACCTCGGAAGCCTTATTTCGTTTCTCATTAAATGAAGATGCGATGGCCACCGAGAAACTCTCAGAGGGTATTCGGCTTTTTGTTGGCGATGCACGAAAGCTTGATGCCCGTCTAGTCTGATGTTGATTTACGCACTCACCGTTCTTGTATCAAGCTTTCTGCTGTTTCTAGTCCAGCCGATCATTGCTAAGCAGATCGTCCCTTGGTTCGGCGGATCCGCAGCAGTCTGGACAACCTGCCTCACATTTTTCCAGCTCACTCTCTTGGCTGGTTACGCCTACTCAGACTGGGTTCAGCGATTCCGGCCAAAGGCTCAAAGCATTCTGCATGCACTATTGTTGGTGATCAGTCTGGCCGCCTTGCCGATTCTGGCTGGGACCCATTGGAAGCCCTTAGGCGAAGAGGATCCGCTATTTAGAATTCTTGGCCTGCTCACTGTCACGATTGGTCTGCCGTATTTCATGCTCTCCACCACAGGCCCCTTGATCCAATCCTGGTTCGCACGCGAGCAGAATGATCCTGTTGTGGCGCAGCGGGCGTATCGGTTATTCGCGCTATCAAATTTCGGATCGTTATTGGGTTTGCTGGCCTACCCCTTTGCGATTGAGGCCTGGGTCACCACGGCCACGCAGGCCTGGGTGTGGAGTGGGTTTTACGTCGTTTTTGTCGTGTTGACGGTCGGCGTGGCCTTTCGTTGCTTGAAGACTCGATTTTCTCTTTCTGCAGTTGATCCAAGCGCGGAGACTGCCTTAGGGTCAGAAACGGCTGCGGCGCCAAGGCTTTTTGACTACATGCTCTGGTTCGTGTTGGCGAGCCTAGCGACGATGCTGCTCTTGGCGGTGTCTAGTCATATCACGCAGAACATTGCATCGATCCCGTTTCTCTGGGTGCTCCCTCTTTCACTGTATCTCCTGACCTTCGTGGTGGCCTTTGAGGGTCGGCAGGGCCGCGGCTGGTACATCCGAGAAACCATGCTCTTACCTGCGATGGTGTTGGCGGGCTTTATGGCCTGGGGGCTCGTGACTGATGACGGAATTCTGGCAATTGACTATGCGATTCCCCTCTATCTACTGGGACTGTTTGTGGTCTGTCTTTTTTGCCATGGCGAGTTAGCCCAGTCTAAACCTCAGGCCAGATTTCTTACGCGGTTTTATTTTGTTGTCGCACTCGGCGGTGCAGCGGGTGGGTTATTTGTCTCAATGCTCGCCCCCCGCATATTCCCGTTTTACTGGGAACTTCCGTTGGCGCTCGTCGCCGTTGGGCTAATTGGGTGTTGGGTTGGTTATAAAAACGGGTTCGGGCCGGTGCGGTTCGTTTTTGTGTTGGGCAGCCTTGCGAGTGTGCTCGTCAGTGTGCATTTCGGTAGGGCCTATTACACCGATGCCTCGTTTGATAGCGTGTATGCATCCCGTAATTTCTACGGAACTCTGCGTATTAAAGAGCGCCGCTATAGCGGGGCTGATGAGCCTGTTCGCAGACTTGTTCATGGAGTGATTCTTCATGGCCTTCAAGACATGAACCCTGATCGTCGACGGTCGGCCACAACTTACTATGGGCCGAGCTCGGGGGTAGGACTGGCGATTCTAGAAAAGGCGAAGAAGTCACCCTCAATTCGTGTTGGTGTCATCGGTCTCGGGGTGGGCACACTCGCGGTCTATGGTCGTTCGGGGGATTACTACCGAATGTATGAAATCAATCCGGAGGTCATCTCGGTCGCCCAGAATGAATTCACCTATGTCAAGGATTCTGCTGCCAACGTTTCATTTGCCCTCGGCGATGCGCGGCTCGTGCTTGAGCGGGAGAAAAGCAATCAGTTTGATGTCTTGGTTATTGATGCGTTTTCAAGCGATTCAATTCCGATACATCTGATGACGCGAGAGGCGCTAGCCGTGTATGCGAGCCATCTCAAGCCCGATGGCGTAATTGCTTTCCATGTTACCAATCGCTATCTTAATCTCGCCCCTGTCGTACAGGCTATCGCACTGGAATCTGGTTACGATTTGGCCCTGGTCAGTGATGAGCCGACGGGCGATACGCATGGCCTAATGGCGCTCTCGGATTGGGTACTGGTCACGAAGGATCGGACGTTGCTGGCCGCCAGATCGATTGTGGCCAAACAGCTTCAGATTGAGAGAATCGAAAATCTAAAGCCCTGGTCCGATGATTTCAACAACCTATTTCAGGTATTGAAGTAGTGGCCGGGCTCCCGGCCTAGTGTTTCCCGGTGCTTCCGAACCCACCGGCGCCACGATCAGTTGATGGAAACTCATCGACAACATTGAACTCCACCTGTTGGATTGGAACAATCACTAACTGTGCAAGCCGATCGAGCGGATTGATCGTAAACGGTTGTTGGCCGCGGTTCCAGGTGGAGACCATCAGTGGACCTTGATAATCGGCATCAATCAGCCCCACCAGGTTTCCCAGGACGATCCCGTTTTTATGACCAAGGCCAGAGCGCGGAAGAATCATTCCTGCGAATCCTGGGTTGGCGATGTAGAGCGATAAGCCTGTAGGTATGAGATGGGTCTCACCAGGGGAAATGAGTAGCGGGGTATCGATACAGGCGCGAAGGTCAAGTCCCGCCGAGCCCGATGTTGCATAGTTCGGTAGTTGGTCCCTCATGCGGGGATCAAGGATTTTGACATCAATTTTCATAGAGAGTCCTTGGGTAGATCAGTCGTGACGAAGCCGCTGGGCGATTCTGAAAATTAAGATTCGTGCGAGATTTGATTTGCTGTCAGTGGGTAGAAGCTCGGTGCCGTTTTCGTCACAGAGCATGATCTGATTTGTATCCTCACCAAACGTGGTCTCACCGATATTGCCAACGAGCAGCGGCACTGATTTGCGTGCCCTTTTTTCAGGCAGGAGTTTCTCTAATTCGTTGAGGCTTCCCGACTCGGCCGCAAAGCCCACGCAATAGGGGGGATTGGGCTGCTGCGCCACGCTCGCCAAGATATCGGGGTTCTCGATCCAGTTAATCTCTGTTAGTGATGCACCGGAATCTTTTTTTATCTTCGTATCTCCAACAGTGCTTGGTCGCCAGTCGGCAACTGCAGCTACTCCAATAAAACAATCTCTCGGCAGGTCTAAAAGCGCAGCCTTTACGGCGTCGTACATCTCTTGTGCAGTGGTCACATCCACTCGGTGGACTCCCGCTGGCGTTATAAGGTGGACTGGTCCACTGATCAAGGTAACGGCCGCGCCTGCATCGGCAGCCGCCTGTGCAATGGCGAAGCCCATTTTTCCTGAGGAACGATTGGTAATACCACGAACCGGGTCGATGGGTTCAAATGTTGGCCCGGCCGTAATGAGGAGTTGCTTACCCTGGAGTACGCCACGGATATTTGGAGTGTTTGCGGCAAGCGGATGCTCGGAGTGGGGGCCAAACTGAGCAATGAGTTCGGCTAAGAGCGACTGTGGCTCTAGCATGCGACCATCACCAATCTCTCCGCAGGCCTGCGACCCAGTGTCAGGCCCTAGAAGGCGGATGCTGTCGTGACGGAGTTGTTCGATATTGCGTTGGGTCGCCGCGTTTTGCCACATCTGCCGGTTCATCGCCGGCGCGATGAACAAGGGAACCTCTCGGGCTAGGCAGAGCGTTGTTAAGAGGTCGTTGGCTTGGCCATTTGCGATACGGGCAATGAAGTCGGCACTTGCCGGGGCCACTAAAATGGCATCGCATTCCCGTGTCAAGTCAATGTGGGGCATCGCATTGGCTGGGCCACTCTGTGCAGGTGTTTCCCAGGCGCTGCAATAGACGGGTCTGCCCGATAAGGCTTGGAAGGTCAGCTGCGATACAAAACGTGTACTGCTCTCGGTCATTACGACCTGAATGGTTGCTCCTTCATCTTGGAGTCTGCGAATTAACTCGCAGGTTTTATAGGCGGCAATTCCGCCGGTGATCCCAATGACAAAATGACGGTGTTGTAGTTTCATCCTCGCCTCACCCGACGAATCTCATCTAAGATGAATAGGCCTGCTCCGACCATGATGAAGCTGTCTGCGAAATTGAAGGCAGGCCAGTGCCAGCCGGCGTAGTGCCAGTCGATAAAGTCAACCACATAGCCATAGCTCAGTCGGTCTATCGTATTACCGATTGCGCCTGAGATGATGAGTGTGGCCGCAAGGGAAAATAAGACCTGACCTGCATGCCGAATCATGAGAAAGGCGAGAACGGCCACCGCTAAAACGCCGAGTCCGACAAAAAACCAGCGCTGCCATCCACCCGCATCGGAAAGAAAACTGAATGCTGCACCGGTGTTGTGAACTCGCACGACATTAAACCAGCTCGTGAGGACTGACTGCTGTCCCAAGGCGTAGCTGTTTACGATGATAAGTTTTGATAGCTGATCAAGCCCAATGAGTAGGGCAGCCACCATCATCCAGCGGGCTGCCGACATACGACTGCGGGATTTAGGCGATGCCACGGTGTTCTCCGGTACCAAAGAGGTTAGTTACACAACGGCCGCAGAGATTTGGATGGCCTGCGTTGGCGCCCACATCGTTTCGGAGATGCCAGCAGCGATTACACTTTGGATGGCCTAGCGGCGCTACCGAGATCTCAACGGACTCTGGCTTAAGCGACGGATCGATCAACAAATGCGCCTCTGAGGTAATCAACACGAATTTCAAGCTATCTACCAGGCTTTCTAAGACCGCACCAATCGCCCTACCGGTGCGCAGTGTCACGGCTGCCTGGAGTGAAGATCCTATATGACCGGCCTCTCGTTCAACCTCGATTGACCGCATAACATCGGCCCGCACTTCGCGAATCGATTCCCACTTTGCGATGAGATCTTCTTCATTGGCAATCTCGGGCAGTCGGTAGGCCGGGTGCTCGAATATTGTTTCCTTTGGTGTCGGGGGCTCGCCTGCGGCCCGATGAAGACTGACCCATGCCTCATTGGCCGTAAACGATAGGAAGGGAGCGAGCATACGCAACATGGATTCGCTGATATGCCACAGGGCGGTCTGGGCGGCACGTCGCGCTGGCGCGTTAGCCGCGCTGGTGTAGAGCCTGTCTTTGAGAATATCCAAATAAAAGGCGCCCAGATCCTCTGAGCAAAAGCCTACGAGTCGTGCCACCGCGGGGTGGAATGCGTATCGATCGTAGTCGCCCAGGACCTCTACTTGGATACGGGCCGTAAGCGCAATCATGTAGCGATCAATTTCTAGGCAGTCTCTCACCGGCTGTAGATCTTTTCGGGGATCGAAGTCGCTAAGATTTCCCAGTAAAAAGCAGAGGGTGTTTCGGATACGGCGATAGGATTCAACAACCCGCTTCAGTATGGTGTCAGAGATTGAGAGTTCACCTGAATAGTCCGTGCTCGCAACCCAGAGCCGCAAGATATCGGCACCCATCGTATCTGAGACTTTCTGGGGAGCAATTACATTGCCCATCGATTTACTCATCTTGCGGCCTTCGCCATCTACAACAAAGCCGTGGGTAAGTAGTGCTTTATAGGGCGGCACGCCATTGATCATGCAGCTCGTAAGCAAAGAGGAGTGGAACCAGCCCCGATGCTGATCGCTACCCTCTAGATAGAGGTCTGCGGGAAACGCCGACTGGTCCATGTGTGAGCCGCGCAAAACAGTCTCGTGGGTAGTGCCGGAATCAAACCAGACATCGAGCGTGTCGGGGTTCTTAACGTAGTCCTTTGCATCGTCGCCCAACAGGTCCTGGGCGGTGATGGTCTGCCATGCCTCAATACCGTCTTTCGCCACACGTCGGGCGATCTCCTCTAGAAGTTCGGCTGTTCGCGGATGCAACGCACCCGTTTGTTTGTGAGTAAAAAACGCCATCGGAACACCCCACTGACGTTGCCGAGACAGCGTCCAATCGGGTCGGTTGGCGATCATTGCATGAAGCCGCGCCTTACCCCATGCCGGAAAAAACTGGGTCTTCTCAATGCCGGCTATAGCCAACTGTCTCAGAGAAGGACTGCCGTCTGCGGGTTGGATATCCATTCCCGCAAACCATTGGTTTGTTGCACGATAAATAATGGGGCTCTTGTGTCGCCAGCAGTGCATATAGCTATGGGTGTAGCGTTCAGAATGCATAAGGCTGCCTAGTTCGGCGAGGGTTGACACGATCTTTGGGTTGGCATCCCAGATCGATAGCCCTCCGAATAAAGCGAGTTGGTCGATGTAATGGCCATTGCCGAGCACCGGTGTGAGGATCTCCTGATCGTTCATTCCCGCAGATTTGCATGATGCAAAGTCGTCAACACCATAGGCCGGAGCGCAGTGAACGAAACCGGTTCCAGATTCTAGATTGACGTAGTCGGCTCCAATCACTGGGGAGAGTCGTGCGAAGGCGGGATCAGCCCCAGACAGGGGATGCTCAAAGGCAAGCCCTCTGAGGACTTCACCCTTGCAGACTCCATGAATCTCACCCGTTAGGCCCCAGGCGGTTAAGCACGGGGCGACCCTCGCCTGAGCGAGTAACAACCATTGATGGCGTTGATTCGGCGGGAACTTTCGACTTGCTGCGGCGTCCGTGACCCCGGTGACCTTGACCAAGGCGTATTCAAATTCAGGGTGAGCATTAAGCGCTTGGTTTGCTGGCAACGTCCAGGGCGTTGTTGTCCAGATCACAGCCGATACGGATTGCACCAATTCCTTTTCGGGAATTTTAAAAATATCAGCAAGACGCGAGAGGGTTGCCGGGCCTGCACGAAAGGCAACATCGACCGCCGGATCGGTTTTGTCGGCGTACTCAACCTCGGCCTCAGCCAATGCTGAACCACAATCAAAACACCAGTTGACCGGTTTAAGACCCCGAAAGACAAATCCTTTTTCTAGAATTTTTCTGAGCGCACGAATTTCATCAGCCTCATTTTTGGGCGCCATGGTCTTGTAGGGCTGATCCCACTGCCCTAAGACCCCCAAACGAATAAAATCTTGTTTCTGCTTAAGAATTTGCTCTTCAGCGTAGGCTCTGGACTTTTTCTGTACGACCTCAGTTGGTAACCCTTTGCCGAATTGCTTTTCGATCTGAATTTCGATGGGCATTCCATGGCAGTCCCAGCCCGGAACATATCGCGCATCAAAGCCTGCGAGGGTCTTTGATTTCACGATCATATCTTTCAGAATCTTGTTAACCGCATGTCCGATATGAATATCGCCATTCGCGTAGGGAGGGCCGTCGTGCAGAATAAAAAGAGGCTGACCGGCGGTCTTCGCCCGGATGCGTTGATATACGCCATCGCTTTGCCACTGTGCTACCCAGGCAGGCTCGCGTTTTGCCAGATCACCGCGCATGGGGAAATCCGTTTTGGGCAGATTTACTAAATCTCCGGGTGTTTCGGGGGCGGCATTGGGCCCCTTGCGGGAGTGATCCGAGGGGGTATTGTCAGTGGACATGGTCGTTGAGGTAGTGGCGGGCTGCGTGGGCGTCGCGCTCGATTTGTTGGGTCATTGCATCGACACTGGTGTAGTAGATTTCATCGCGTAACTTCTCGTGAAAAATAACCTCAACGACTCTTCCATAGGCCTCACCAGACCAGTCAAAGAGGTGTACCTCAAGCAGTAGCCTGCCTTGGAATTCGGTGGTGGGTCGTCGCCCGAGGCTTGCAACCCCCGCGATTGGTGAGGAGCCCAGCCCCCTCACGCGAACAGCAAACACGCCACTCACGACGAGCTGATCGTCTACGGGAATATTCAAGGTGGGAAAACCGAGTCCACGCCCGAGTTTTTTGCCGTGAATCACATGGCCGCAGAGTGTATAGGGCCTACCCATCAATGATTCGGCTCGTCTGAGGTTACCCCGCGCTAGCGCATCGCGCAGTGTTGAGCTTGAGGCCCGCTCACCATCGACCGAGACTGCCTCAACGCGATGGGCCTGCCAATTGTTGGCGGCACCTGCCTCGAGGAGCATTGCAAAATCTCCCTGCCGCTTTGCGCCGAATCGGAAGTCATCCCCCACCACAATGTGCTTGGCATGAAGACTCTGATAGAGAAAGTCGCGAATGAATCGTTGCGCAGGCATCTCTGCCAACGTTGCCCGAAATCGCAGAATCCAGAGCTCTTGGATTCCCAGTTCGCTGAGCGCCGCCGCTTTTCCGCGTAGGCCTTGGATTTTTCCGGGTGCTTTTTCTGGCGCAAAGAATGCTTTTGGGTGGGGCGCAAAGGTGACGGCAGTTGCCGTTAGCCCCTCACGGTTTGCAATTGCGCATGTTTCTTGAATTAACGCCTGATGACCACAGTGAACACCATCAAAGTTGCCGATCGTGACAACTCGGCCTACCTTGGCGGACCCCTGAGGGGAAATTCCTTGGAAAATCAGCATGTTATGGGGATTCGCGCGGTGCTGCAGTTAAACCCTGAATTATAGGGTGCCGTTAGAAGGCACCTGGGGTATAAATTTCCCTTTAATTATCAATGACTTACGCCCGCAAAAAACCACCAGTAGCAAAGAAGTAGCACAGTGTCAGGCGCAAGCCCTCGCAAAATGTTTGGTTTGGTCATCAACCCTAGGCTGGCAACGCGCCCCCGTTCCCCGAAAAAACCCGACGCTGCCGAGCCAGGATCTGGTTTGGCGTGGGGGGCAGAATTATTGGCTAAAGAGATTGGATTTCATCACGGGGTCAGAGAAAGCGTTCTTGCGATGGATGACTACGCGTCTTGCCTCAGTTAACTAATTTAGACTTGCGCTTTGGACCCCAATCATCAAAGCTATGTTTAATTTCACAACTGCGCAGTATGTCGTAGAGATACTAGCCACACTAGCATTCGCACTTTCAGGAGTCATTGAAGCGGCTCGCAGAAAGCTCGATGCGGTCGGCGTCTTCGTAGTGGCGGGACTCGCATCCTTTGGGGGTGGAACGCTACGGGACATATTGTTGGACAGGAGACCTTTTTTCTGGGTCCAGCACTCAGAGTTGCTCTGGCTGGTATTGGTGGTAGTAATTGCATCGTTACTCTTTCTGCGGGGCCGGCATCTCGAGCCTACTGAACGAGCAATGCAATGGCCGGATGCTGTTGGGCTTGGTCTTTTTGCAGCAAGCGGAACACAGATTGGCCTCTCCGCGAGCGTGCCTCCCTTGGTAGCGATAATGATGGGCGTTATAACGGCGGTTTTTGGTGGAGTGCTACGCGATATCGTCTGCAATGACATCCCAAAGGTGTTTAGCGACCATCGGCCTTACGCGCTATGCGCTTTTCTTGGCGGAGTCGTCCTCGTTATTGCGCACTACAGCGATCTACCTCAGTGGGCAGGGCTTCTTGCTGCCTCGATCATTGCGGCAGCTTCGAGAATGTTGGCGATGATTTTTAATTGGCAGATCCCGGCGTGGCGGGTAGATCGATAGCCGGACGGGATTAATTTGACTTCAGACTCATCAAAATCTCAGTTCTAGTCACAGCAAGTAGCCGCATCAGGGCCTAGTCTGGCAGTGTCGTGTAACCCGACGCTGCCGAGTCGGGGTCTTGTTTGGCGTGGAACTTGCGCGTGGTGTCCCATCGGCTATCTAACCATCCTATATGCCTGGTTCGAGCACTAATAGTCCGGTGCAAGTAAAAGATTCTGTGAATATTTTTTCTATTCTGCTCTAAGCTCTCTGAAATCTGGAAACAAAGTTAAACACAATCTGCTGAGCTTCAATGGGTAGCTTATTTAGGAGGGCTGCGAGCCTCATCGTTTGCTCTCCGTAGAGAATTTTCGGCGCCCGATCTTTTTCAGTTGGTGCAACATCATCTAGATCAAAACATCTCCTGATGTCTAATGTGAGCCAAACAATCAGCACCTTTAAATGGATATATGAAGGCATTGAGACGCCTCGGATCCATTTACGAGTCGTCTCTTGCGAGACCGGAGTGCCTTCAGAGAAGTAACGATTGAAATGAACTGCTAAAAAAGCCGCAGATGGTACCCGCCCGTATTTGTTGCGAAGAGACTCACGTAATTCGGCTGAAAAAGAATTCATTGTTTTGCCCTTTCCGAGGATCACCTAGCGGCGAATCAGAAACTTCTACCGTTTACTTAAAGTAGATTATGAGGCTTTAAAGCATCAATTGGGGAGGAAAGATAAAAATCCAAGCCAAAGTTGGAGTTATGGCTTTAACAGACGGGCTACGGGAACCCCCAATACCACCGCCAATTTCGTGAGGACTTCTAGCGTAGGGTTGGCGATTGTGCGTTCAATCTTACTCACTAGAGTGCGGTCCACACCCGCCTCAAAAGCCAACTGCTCTTGCGAAAGCCCTTGCGAACCCCGCAGCACACGAACATTCTCAGAGAGATTAATTTTGAGCTCTTTCAGCTCTGACTG
>JACCDH011060457.1_pt1 | contig 25235 bp, 23 predicted proteins | sample 7442481 | NCBI WGS metagenome assembly JACCDH01 (sample SAMN15323433, study PRJNA562643) | freshwater metagenome | isolation source: river surface water | place: USA:Blue River Watershed | collected 2017-08-15 | reverse complement strand
TTGTCCGTGATGATCAGGCTCTCGGCGTCGGGCGTTTGCTCGTACACCGCCACACCCAGGTCGTTCAGGGTGGCGATCACCACTTCCAGGGTTTCGGCATCGACCAGCTTGTCGGGCAAGTGGTCGCTGATTTCGCCGTTGGTGAGGTAGCCGCGCGTCTTGCCCAGTTTGATCAGGGCTTTGAGGCGATCGCGGCGTTGCTTCATTTCGGCTTCGGTCAGGACGGTTTCGTCCAGGCCAAATTCTTTCATCAAGGCGCGTTCTTTCGCCTTGCTGATCTTCATGCGCAGGGGTTTGACCTTCTCGGCGGTGTCCGAGACGGGTTCGGCTTCGACTTCCTCTTCAATGTCGATGATTTCGTCATCGAATGAAGGCTCGGCGATGCTGCCTTTTTTCTTGGGGCCACGCTTGGCACCGGTCACGGCTTTTTTGGCCGCAGGTTTTTTGGCGGGTACTTCGGTCACGTCAGCCGCTTTGTCGGCTTTGGTCTTCTTCACCGCCACTTCGGCTTCGGCGGCTTTGGCCTTGGCAGGCGTCTTCTTTTCGGTCACTTCAGATTTCTTGGCAGGCACGGAGGCGGCTTTCTTGGCAGGTGTGGCCGGGGTCTTCGTGGATTTGACCGCTGGAGTGGCTGCTTTGGCGGCCGGCTTGGCCGGTGCTTTGACAGTCACTTTGGCACTGGCCTTGGCCTTGGCGACGGGCGCTGGGGCTTTGGGGGCAGGTGCGGCTTTGGCCACGGTTTTCGATTTGGCGGGGGCCTGGGCAGGCTTCTTCGGCTTTTGAGCGGGCATGAACAACCTCAAGACTTCAAAACAGACAAGGAAACAGACACAGTCAGCGCCAAATACATCCCGGCGCGGGCTTGTTAAGACACAGCGTCAACGCCCTATATGGGCTTCAAAACTGCAATGGCAAGATGGAGGGGCGAACATTTGGAATGCAGTCCTTGCGGAACGGTGACCGACCCAAAGGGGGCTTCGCGCTGATGGCGGTGGTCTAGCCGGAGGTGCTGCTGTCGCTCTTGCCGAGAAAAATGGATTATACCCAAAGACAGAGGGCGAGCCTCTGTTGAGGGCCCGGTTGTAACTCGGTGGCTTCAGTCCCGACATGAGGCCTGCGCCGGGACCCAGAGCGTCGCAGTTGAAACTGCTGACCTGCGGGGGCACTGCTTTGATCGTTGGTGGCCGACCCAAAGAGGTCTCAGCGTGCAGGCCGAACAGCAGTTTTAGGCCGGAAGGCTTTGCAAACCGCGTCGTTGGTTTCCATGTAGGGGCCGCCAATCAGGTCCACGCAATAGGGCACCGCCGCAAAAATGCCATGCACCACGGGCTTGCCTTCGGTGTCCTTGAGCCCTTCCAGGGTTTCCGCAATCGACTTGGGCTGGCCGGGCAGGTTGATGATCAGACTTTGCCCTCGAATGACGGCCACTTGGCGCGACAAAATGGCTGTAGGCACGAATTTCAAGCTGATTTGACGCATCTGCTCGCCAAAGCCGGGCATTTCCTTGTCGGCCACGGCCAGGGTGGCTTCAGGGGTCACATCGCGCAGGGCTGGGCCGGTGCCGCCGGTCGTCAGCACCAAGCTGCAGCCTGCTTCGACCAACTCGATCAAGGTGGCGCTGATGCGATCTTTTTCGTCGGGGATCAGACGGGGCTCGAAAGTGACGGGGTTGAGCAATGCCCGTGAGAGCCACTCTTGCAATGCAGGCAAGCCCTTGTCTTCGTAAACACCGGTGCTGGCGCGGTCGCTGATGGAGACGATGCCGATCTTCACGGCGTCATGGCTGGTTTCACTCATCGTCGGATTCCTCGGAACGGTCATCGCTTTGGCCGCCACTCAAAATGCTGCGCACCAGTTTGAACATTTCGCGGTAAGCCCGGCTTTGGCGTGGCGCCAGGCCTTGCGAGACGGCCGCATTGGACACGGGCACCGCGTCCTTGCGGGCCTGGCGCACCAAGGCGCGCAGCTGCTGTGTATCGGTTTGCGGGTATTGGGCGATCCACTCGCCCACGGCGTTGTCGTCGGCGATCAGGCGGTCGCGCCAGGCTTCAGCCAAGTGCAGGGCTTGCGTGTCCTTGGCGCTGCCCAAACGCTGGATTTCCAGCGCATCGCGCACGGCTTGCAGCACTTCGGGCTCTTGCAGGCGCATTTGTTTGCCGATGAACTGCATCTGGCGGCGCTTGCCTTCAAAGTTGGTGATGCGTTTGGCTTCGGCCAGGGCGTCTTTGAGCTTGTCGGTCAGCGGCAGATCGGCCATCAGGTCGGCGCGCAGCGTCAGCAGCTGCGTGCCCAGCTCTTGCAGTTCGGTGCTCTCGCGCTTGAGTTCGGTGCGGCTGGGGCCTTCCAGTCCAAACTTGAGTTCGCGTTTGAACTCCAGGTCCAGTTCGCTGCCTTCGGCAACAAATTGACCACGGACGAAATAGCCTTTTTTGGGTTTACGGGACATGACTGGGGGAACTCGTTCTCAAGGGCAGCGCAGGTGCTGGGTGGCAAGTATCATAGCGGCCACTGTGGGCTTCGCGTCCACCCTCTGTTTTGAGACTTATGCCGTGAACCCAAACGCACCCGCCAAAGCTTCCACTTCCGAACCCCACGACGGCTTCAGCTACTCGCGCGACCACTTCGAGTCCTTGGTTGACACCGCCTTGCGTCATGCCAAAAAACTGGGGGCGACCAATGCAGGCGCCGAAGCTTCAGAAGGATGCGGCCTGTCGGTCAGTGTGCGCAAAGGCGAGCTGGAAAACGTGGAGCGCAACCGCGACAAATCGCTCGGGGTGACGGTCTATGTGGGGCATCGCCGTGGCAATGCCAGCACCTCGGACTTTTCCAAAGCCGCCATTGAGCGCACCGTGCAAGCCGCGTTTGACATTGCCCGCTTCACCGCCGAAGACCCCACGGCCGGTTTGCCCGATGAAGCGGACATCGAGACCCAATACCGCGAGCTGGACTTGTTCCACCCCTGGACCATCAACAGCGAAGAAGCGGCCAAGCTGGCCTTGCAATGCGAAGCGGCAGCCCTCAAAACCAGCCGCCGCATCACCAACAGTGATGGCGCGGCCGTGTCCGCGCAGCAAAGCCATTTCTTCAGTGCCCACACGCATGGTTTTCGCGGTGGTTATGCCAGCTCACGCCACAGCATCTCGGTCGCGCCGATTGCCAAACTGCCTGGCCGCAACGCCGAAATGCAGCGCGACGCTTGGTACAGCTCCATGCGTTCGGCCGACGAATTGGCCTCGCCCGAGGCGGTGGGCCGTTATGCCGCAGAGAGGGCCTTGTCGCGCTTGGGCGCACGCAAGATCCCCACAACCGAATGCCCGGTGCTGTTCGAGTCGCCTGCGGCAGCAGGCTTGTTGGGGGGCTTTGTGCAGGCCGTCAGCGGCGGGGCGCTGTACCGCAAGAGCAGCTTTTTGCTGGACTCCCTGGGCAAGAAAGTGTTTCCCAAGCACATCGATGTCCACGAAGACCCTTTTGTTTTGCGCGGCAAAGGCAGCTCACCCTTTGACGATGAAGGCGTGCGATCGGCGGCGCGTCAAGTGGTCAAGGGTGGCCGCGTCGAAGGCTATTTCCTGTCGAGCTATTCGGCCCGCAAACTCGGCATGAAGACCACCGGCAACGCCGGTGGCTCGCACAATTTGTCGATGACCTCGCGCTTGACGCAGCCCGGTGATGATCTGGAGGCCATGCTGCAAAAGCTGGGCACAGGTCTGTTTGTGATCGAGCTGATGGGGCAGGGCGTGAACTACGTCACCGGTGATTATTCGCGCGGCGCCAGTGGCTTTTGGGTCGAAAACGGCCAGATCGCTTACCCGGTCCATGAAATCACCATCGCGGGCAACCTCAAAGACATGTTCATGGGCATCGAGGCGATCGGCTCGGATGTCTACAACATGGGGGCCAAGAGCATCGGCTCGGTGCTGGTCAACCGCATGAAGGTTGCGGGCAGCTGAGCAGGTGCTGCACAAAGCAAAACGGGAAGCCTCAGGCTTCCCGTTTTGCTTTTGCAGGGATGGCCGTGTTCAGCCAGCCAAGGCCGCTTTCACAGCGGCAGACACCTGGCCCATGTCGGCCTTGCCTGCCAATTGGGCTTTGACTGCGCCCATGACTTTGCCCATGTCGCCGGGGCCCTTGGCACCCAGCTCGGCCACGATGGCTTGCACGGCGGCAGTCACTTCTTGGGCCGACATGCGCTCGGGCAGGTAAGCCAGCAACACGGCCATTTCGGCTTTTTCTTTGTCTGCCAAGTCTTGCCGAGCGGCTTGCTCAAACGCCGCAATCGAGTCTTTGCGTTGCTTGATCAATTTGTCCACGATCGCCACGACGGCCACATCGTCGAGCACCACGCGCTCATCGACTTCTTTTTGCTTCATGGCGGACAACAGCAAACGAATGGTGCCCAGACGCTCGCTGTCTTTGGCGCGCATCGCGGTTTTCATGTCTTCGGTGATCTGGTCTTTCAGGCTCATGAGAGGCTCCTGGAGTGTGGCAAAAAGAGGGGTGTAGAAACAACAAAGCCCGCCTGAGCGTCCTCTTGCGGGCTTGTTTGCGGACCCTTTCGGGTCAACAAAAGAAGTGCTTAGTACAGCTTCTTGGGCAATTGCATGCTGCGAACGCGCTTGTAGTGGCGTTTGACGGCAGCAGACTTCTTGCGCTTGCGCTCGGTTGTGGGCTTCTCGTAAAACTCGCGGGCACGCAGGTCTGTCAGCAGGCCGAGTTTTTCGATGGTGCGCTTGAAGCGACGCAGTGCGACGTCAAACGGCTCGTTTTCTTTCACGCGGATGGTGGTCATTGAATCAAATTTCCAAAATGTGTGCCGGTCGCTTTTACAAGGAAGATCGCGCCTTGTAAGCCGATACCAGCGGTTCCCCGTCACGAACTAGTATTTGGCAGACGGGGGTTTGCCAGCAAAGACCATCATTATAGCCATGAAAACCATGCTTTTTGGCCCTTTTTAAGCCGTATTTGAGGGAACGGGTAAGGCCTGAGCGCATGCATGTGCGCTGGCCCACGCCCACTGAAAGTTGTAGCCGCCCAACCAGCCCGTCACATCGATCACCTCGCCGATGAAATACAGCCCAGGGTGCTTGGACTCCATGGTTTGTGAAGACACGTCGCGCGTATCCACCCCGCCCAAGGTGACTTCGGCTTTTTTGTAGCCCTCGCTGCCCGTGGGCGTCAGCTGCCAGTTGCACAGCGCTTGGGCCAACTTGTTCAGGGCTTTGTCAGGCACTTCGGCTGAGGTGCGTTGCAGGGCCGTGTCCTGGCTCACCCAGGCTTCGGCCAGGCGACTGGGCACCAGGCTGGCCAATTCATTGCCCAACAATTTCTTGGAGCGCAGTTTGGCTTCTTGCAGGCGCTCGGGCAAATTCACATCGGGCGCCAGGTTCAGTCGGATGGGGCAGTTGTCCGCCCAGTAACTGGAAATTTGCAACACTGCTGGCCCCGACAAGCCGCGGTGCGTGAACAGCAGGTCTTCGTCAAAGTGCATGCGGTTTTTCTTGTCGCCTGTCTCGATGCCGACGGGCAAAGCCAGCCCGGCCAGCTGTGCATAGGGCGCCCAAGCCTCGCCATCGAAGGTGAGGGGGACCAAGCCGGGGCGACGCGGCACCAGTCGCAAGCCAAACTGTTCGGCGATGCGGTAGCCCCAGTCGCTGGCGCCGATTTTGGGGATCGACAAACCGCCAGTGGCCACCACCAAAGAGGGGGTTTGCACGGGCCCCTGGTCAGTCTCCAGCGTGTAGGCGTCTGTGTGCACCACGGATTTGACCGCACAGCCCGACCAGATCGTCACACCACCGGCTTGGCACTCGGCCAGCAGCATGCGGATGATGTCTTCGGCCGAGTTGTCACAAAACAGCTGACCCTTGTGCTTTTCATGAAAGGGGATGCCGTGTTGTTGGACCAGATCGATGAAGTCCTGCGGTGTGTACCGAGACAACGCGGAACGGCAAAAATGCGGGTTTTGGCTGATGAAATGTTTTTGCGGGGCCGCTGCGTCGAGCAAGCGGTTGGTGAAGTTGCAACGCCCGCCGCCCGAAATGCGGACTTTTTCAGCGACTTTGCTGCTGTGGTCAATGACCAGGACTTTCAGGCCACGCTGGCCAGCGACGCCAGCACAAAACAAGCCGGCAGCCCCGGCACCCACAATCACAACGTCCCATGTATTCATGCAGGGAGTTTAGTGGTTCGGACCTCCCGGTCCCCAGGCCCGCTCAGGCGACGCGTTGGCGCTCAGCGGCGTCCTGGTTCTGCCAGGCTCGCGCACCTTGCACCACATCGCCCACCACAATGATGCTGGGGCTTTGCAAGGCTTCACTTTGCACGGTGTTCACCAGCTCATCGAGGGTGGTCAGTGCCTGGCGTTGGTTGGGCAAGCTGGCCTGCTGCACCACGGCCACTGGGGTGCGTGCAGGCAGGCCTTGCAACAAACCTTGGCAGATGTGCTCCAAGCTGCTCACGCCCATGTAGATCACCAGCGTGAGCTTGGCCTGATGCGCGGTGTGGGCCAATTGGACCCAGTCGGTGCCTGCATCACCGGGTTTGGCATGGCCTGTCACAAACACCACGCCGTGCGCGTGTTCGCGGTGCGTCAGGGGGGCACCCAAGCTGCTCATGCCTGCCAAGCCCGAGGTGATGCCGTTGACCACGTGCACCTCGATGCCTGCAGCACGCAGGTGTTCAACTTCTTCGCCACCTCGGCCAACAATAAAGGGGTCCCCGCCTTTGAGGCGGACCACATGTTCACCTTCTTGCACGGCGGTGATCATCAGCTTGTCGATGAAGGCCTGTGGCGTGCTTTTGCATCCACCACGCTTGCCCACGTGCACGATGCGTGCCTGAGGGCTGGCATGTTCGAGCACCGCGTCATTGACCAGGTCATCGACCAGCAAGACGGTGGCGCTGGAAATGGCTTTGACCGCTTTGAGGGTCAGCAGTTCGGGGTCGCCAGGGCCCGCACCCACCAGGGTGCAGCTGCCGCGGGGAGGGTGTGACTGGTTCATGCGTTCACCTCGCGCAGGATGTGTTGGACTTGCAGGGCGATGGGTTGCGGCACAGGCAACAGGTTTTGCAAGACGCCTTCAATGTAGCGCGCTGTGGCAGCCGCTTCGGTACCGGGCAAGTCGGGCACTAGGCCCAAAGGGCCTTCTTGCTGGGCTTGCACGCGCTGTGTCCGCCCGTTCTTGAAAACGTCCATGGCCGGTGTGCGGCGCGCATCGGCCACCGGTTCGCCCTCGGTGCCGCGCAGCAGCAAAGCGTGTTGTCCTGTCAAGGCAAACGTGGCCGACATCGATTGCAAATATTCGGGGTGCGTGTAGCTGCCCACGATCAGGGCAGGGCCATCGCAAGGGTTCATCAGCTTGACCAAGCTGTGACCCGGGTTGCGCAAACCAACCACGCGGCGCACCGCCAGCAACCGGTCAAGTCCGGCGTTCAACACACCTGTGGGCACAAAGATGACTTGCCCTGCCTGCACGGTGGTGCAAGCTTGGGCCGCGCCAATGCCCAGTTCGGCCATGACCGCCTGGCTGCTCACGCGTGTGTCTTCGGTGGCCGAGCCGTGCACCACCACAGCCGCACCCTCGCGCGCGAGCAGCAGGGCCAACAAAGGCGTGAGCACCGGCAACTTGCGCGCCCCGTTGTAGCTGGGCAGCACCACGGTGGGGGCTTGGCCTGCTGGGACTTTGTTCAGGCGTGCATGGGTGGCGTCCAGAAAACCGGCCATTTCTTCAGCGGTCTCGCCTTTGACGCGCATGGCGATGCAAAACGCACCCAACTCCAGATCGCTCACCTGTTGATCGAGGATCTGGCCCATCAAGTCCGCGGCTTGCGCGCGCCCGAGCGAACGGGCGCCTTCTTTGCCGCGTCCGATGTCCTTGATGTATTGGCTGATTCCCATGCCGGCGATTGTGCTGGAAACCAGATAACTGTTGGTTATATGGGTATGGCGCTCAAGCCGCCACCATGCCGTGGCGCACTTTGGTGTCGCGGGTGACGGCCGAGGCCCAAAACGCCAGCAGGTCGCGCACAGCCTGCGCTTGGGCGCTGGTGGCGGCCACGCTGCCTGAGAAGGTGGTGGTGATCTGCACCGCATCGGGCAAGGGGCCGAGCACGGTGATGCCCGCAACGCCCATCATCTCGCTGAGTTGCTGAAAGCCCAGGGCCACCTCACCTTGGGCTATCAATCCGCCCACGGGCACACCCGGCTTGGCCTGCACGATGCGGTCTTGGATCTGTTCGGTGATGCCCCATCGGTCGAACAGTTTGGCCAGTTGCACGCCGCTGGGGCCTGTGGAATAGCCCAAGGTGCGGGCGCTGAGGATGGCCTGTTTGAGGGCCCCTTCGGTCGAAATGTCGGGTGGTTCGGCCCCTGCGGGCACCGCCACGGCCACCCCCGAATGGACCAGGTCCACACGGCTGCCTGCCAGGGCTTTGCCATCGGCGATCAAGGTGTCGATGGCGTTGCTGGCCAAAACCACGCAGTCAAATGCTTCACCGGCTTGCACCCGTTTGGCCGCGTCCACACCGCCCACGGATTCGACTTGAACCTCAACGCCTGGGGCTTGCGCCTTGTAAAGCGCCACCAGATCGGCCAGCAGCGGCTTGGTGGCCATGGATGAAATCAGTCGCAGTGTGGTCATGGTGAGTTCAATGTGAGTGCATGTAGGCGCCTGCCTTGCAGGCGATCATTCGCCCGAGCTGCATATGGGCAGCAGGGCTGACGCTTCATGTGGCCGGCGTGTTGGCGCTGGCCTTCCAAGGATTATGGCCAAGGGCCAAGCTTGCACCCATGCCCCGCTTAAACTACCTGTTATGCTAATTTTGGGTATTGAATCATCTTGCGACGAGACCGGTGTGGCCTTGGTTGAAACCACGGGCGACGCATGGCCGCGCTTGTTGTCACACGCGCTCTACAGCCAGATCGAGATGCACCAGGCCTATGGGGGTGTGGTGCCCGAGTTGGCCAGCCGCGACCACATTCGCCGCGTGCTGCCGCTGACCCGACAGGTCATGCAAGAGGCCGGGGCCAACTTGGCCGATGTGGATGTGGTGGCCTACACCCGGGGGCCCGGTTTGGCGGGCGCACTGCTCGTGGGCTCGGGTGTGGCCTGCGCACTGGCGGCCGCCATGGGCAAGCCGGTGCTGGGCGTGCACCACCTGGAGGGGCATTTGCTCTCGCCTTTTTTGAGCGCCGATCCGCCCGAGTTCCCTTTCATTGCGCTGCTGGTGTCCGGCGGCCACACCCAGCTCATGCGGGTGGACGGCGTGGGCCGCTACGCGTTGCTGGGCGAAACCATTGACGACGCCGCAGGCGAAGCCTTTGACAAGTCGGCCAAGCTGATGGGTTTGCCCTATCCGGGCGGCCCTGGCTTGTCGCGTTTGGCCGAGCAGGGCAACCCTGCGGCCTACAAATTGCCGCGGCCTTTGCTGCACAGCGGTGATTTTGATTTTTCTTTTGCTGGCCTCAAGACCGCCGTGCTCACCCAAAGCCAAAAAATCGGCCCCGCAGCCCACACCGAAGGCGCGCCGGAGCGGGCCGACTTGGCCGCATCGACCCAAGCGGCGATTGTGGAAGTGTTGCTCAAGAAATCCATGAACGCCCTCAAGGCCACGGGCATGAAACGCCTGGTGGTGGCCGGAGGCGTGGGGGCTAACCGACAATTGCGCACCCAGCTCAATGCGGCCTGCGCCAAAGCCCGTGTCCGCGTGCATTACCCCGAATTGCACCTGTGCACCGACAACGGCGCCATGATCGCCATGGCTGCAGCCATGCGCTTGCAGTCCGGAGCACAAACGGCCCAGGCCCGCTACAGCTTTGACGTCAAGCCGCGTTGGCCACTGCACGAATTGGCCTGAAAGGCCTTGGCGCCCATGCCCTTGGGCTCCGTTAAACTCCGCCCCTTTCTACTTTGCTTGACCCGATAGCGGGATCTTTTTATGCGTTTGTCGATGTTCGCCCGCCGTGTTGTTTTGTTCGTGTGCGCCGCTTTTGCTTTGATGCCGGCGATGGCCCAATCCCCTCAGCCGATCAAATTGGCCTTGATCGAAGGCCTGAGCGGCCCCTTTGCCAACACGGGCGAAACCGTGGTGCGCAACATCACCTGGGCGGTCGAGCGGGTCAATGCGCGCGGTGGCGTCAAAACCGCCCAAGGTCTGCGCCCATTGACGTTGGAGCGCTATGACAGCAAAGGCCAAAGCGAAGAAGCGCTGTCGGCATTCAAGTCCGCCATCGATGATGGTGCAAATGTGATCTTGCAGGGCAATTCATCGGCCAATGCCGCAGCGCTCATCGATGCCATCAACAAGCACAACGAACGGGAACCTGCCAAGCGGGTCTTGTTTTTGAACTATGCGGCGGTCGATCCCGCGCTCACCAATGAAAAGTGCAGCTTCTGGCATTTTCGTTTTGATGCCCATGCCGACATGCGCATGACCGCGCTCATGCAGGTCCTGCGCGAGGACAAAAAGCTCAAGTCGGTGTATTTGATCGGACAGGACTACAGTTTTGGGCAGGCCGTCTTGCGCGAGGCGAAGCATCAACTGGCCCAGCAGCGCCCGGATGTGAAGATCGTGGGCGACGAATTGCACCCTGTGGGCCGTGTGAAGGATTTTTTGCCCTATGCGAGCAAGATCAAAGCCAGTGGTGCTCAGGCCATCATCACCGGCAACTGGGGCAATGACTTGACGCTGTTGGTCAAAGCCGCCCGTGAAGCGGGTTATGAAGGCAAGTTCTACACTTTCTACGGCAATGCCTTGGGCGCGCCAGCCGCCATTGGGGAGTCGGGCCTGGGCCGTGTGATCGCCGTGGCCGATTGGCTGCCCAATGTGCCTGGCAAAGCCAGTGCGCAGTTTTACCAATCCTTTCGACAACGTTTCCCCAAACCGACCGAGGACTATGTCCACCTGCGCATGCAATTGATGGTGGAAGCTTGGGTCCAGGCCATCGAAAAATCGGGCAGCACCGAGGCCGTGGCGGTGGCCTTGGCCCTTGAAAAAGCCCGCGTCAGCATGGCTGGACAAACTGGCAGCATGCGCGCCGAAGACCATCAATTTCAGCAGCCTTTGGCTGTGGGGGTGATGGAAAGACAAGGCGCTCCCGGCGTGCCCTTTGATGTAGAGGGCTCTGGTTATGGCTTCAAGGTCGTGCGCCAGATCAAGGCAGAGCAGGTGCGCATGCCCAGCAGCTGTCAGATGCAAAGGCCTTCATGAAGTTGGCGGCTGCCAGGTCAATCCGTCGGAAATCAGCAGGGTCAGCACCACAATGGCCAAATTGTTTCTGGGGTTTAAATTGAATTTAACATTTATAGTGAATAAATGTCATTTAATTCCCGATAAACGTTCTGTTTGAAAATAATTGCTGTTCAAAAGTGTTCAGCGGGTCGTAAAATTGTCAGCAGTGACAAAATTGTCACAGCCATCAACGTGTGACCGCTATGCCACCTTTTGTCTCAGATCAATCCTCCTTAGCACTGCATAAAAGCCCGACCAGCGCTGCGTTCCATGGCTTTGTGCGTCGTTTGCATTTGGCCAGTCAATCGGATGACCCGGTCATTTTGGTCGGCGAGGTGGGTACAGGCAAACGTCAATCCGCATCGACCATCCACAACGTGGGCTCACGCAGTGGCGGCAATTTTGTCCAAATCGATTGTCTGGGCATCAAAGAGAGCAAGTTTGAGCAAGAAATGTTGGGGACGTTGAATCCTTACAACCACCAATTGCGGCAAGGTGCTGTGTCGTTGGCTGAGGGTGGCACCTTGTATTTGCACGAAGTGGGCGAGCTGCCCGGGCCATGTCAAACACTGCTTTTGCGCTTGGTGGAAAGCAACACTTATTCGCCACTTAACTCCAGCGATACGTACAACAGCGACTTCCGACTGATCACGTCCTCAAGCCAGGATCTGATGGCCATGGTCGAGCATGGCAAATTCCGCAATGATTTGTTGCACCACATCAATACCTTGACCATCCGAACCCCTTCGCTCAATGAGCGACGTGAGGACATTCCTGATCTGGTGCGTTCGATATTGCTGGAGATGCCGCATGCATCGGCCAAACAAATGACCCCTGAGGCCATGGAGGTGCTTTGCCATCACAAGTTCACCGCCAACATCTTGGAGTTGCGAAACATCATCCACCGATTGGTGGGGACTTTTGAGACCGATGTTTACTCCGAGCACCATGTGATCCAGTCGATCTATGCGGGCACGCCATCGAGTAAATCAGAGCGCGTGATTGAGAAGAAATCCCAGCGTTCAATGTTGCCCGACTTCAAGGCTTATGTGAGCCATGCGCAGGCCAAAAGTCACAGTCCATCAAGTGATGCCCCTTCGTCCGCATCTCAGCAAAGTTTCACCGCGCCCAACAACGCCACTTACGCGAGCACCACGTACCACATCCATACCACGGCAGCTCCAGCAGATGACGATCTGGAGAATTTGTCTGCGCAAGACATGGCCGATGATGAGTTTTTGGCCGCAAAAATGGCGGGGCAAAAACAAGGCCAAGCCTACATGGCGCGTCACTTCAATGCCGCGTCGCCTTTGAGCACCGAGGCAAACAGCGTTGCGGATGTGGGTGATGAGGACGCCGGCAACGCTTTCACCGCACTCAAAGCGCAAGAGCGCGACTACATCTTGAAACTGATCGATTTTTGCGATGGTGACAAGAAAAAAGCCGCCGAAATCGCGGGAGTGACCTTGCGTACGCTCTACCGCAAGATCAAGCAATAAGCCACTTTCAGGGGCGACCGCTTCCAGCGGATCAAGCCATTTCTTGCATCAGTTTTTCGGCCTGGGCTCTTTCGGCCTCTGTGCCATGCGCCAACACTTGCTGCAACACCATTTGTGCCGTGGTCGGATCGCCCATGCTCAGGTAAATCTTGGCCAAGTCGATGTGAGAGTCGGCCGCCGATTTGGTTTTGCGCATTTTCCGAGCACGAGAGTTGCCTTGAGCCAGCTTGGGTGTGGGCAGCGCGGTGGCTGGTTTGCGTGGGAGCAGGTTCGTCGATGCCAGATCGGGGGCTGGTGCCGAGGTGAATTCCACCAGCGATTGGGCTGCGGTGTTCTCGATCGCTTCTGCGGCCAGGCGTTCTCGAGGTGGGGTTGTCAGGGATGACCCAGGCGCTTGGCGCTGGCTCGGCGTGTTCACTTGGGCCCTCTCCGGGGGCGGCATCCACTGATCAGAGGCCGCGGGCATGCTCAAGGTGTTTGGTGAGGCCATGATGTTCTCGGCCTTGAGCAGGTTCTCCATGGACTTGCTTGCTTCAGCAGGCGATGCCACTGGCGCAGGACTGAGGGCGGGGGCGTGGGTTTTGCCATCGCTGTCAGAGGGCATTACAGCTGCAGGTGACGTTTGCGATGGCGCTTTGACTGCGTGAACTGGTGAGGATGCCGCGATCGCTTTTCGTGAACCTTGGCGAAGTCGGCCCATGAAAAAACCCATGACGAACACACACAGCGCAAGCCCTCCGAGCACGCTGGCTGTGCTGTAGGCGGCATCTGAGGGGACCTGGTCAGTTGGCAAGGTTTGGGTCGAGGCCTGAACCGGACTGTCCCCTGGCGCAGCGCTTGGGGCTTCAGGCATCGCTTGTGATGCTTCCATCTTCTGGTCGTTCAAGGAGGGCGGGGCGCTGGCCGGTCCTGCAGTTTCGGCTTCTGGCGACGGCTTGATCGACGCGGTTGGGGGCAACAAAGGCGCGGTGGACGGGGTCTTGCCTTGCGCAGAGACTTGCGAAGTGGACGGGAGGGCAGCTTTCGAGGTGCTGAGCGTTTTGCCCTTCACCGAAGAGGGCAGATCCAACACATGGACTTTGTAATGGGTCAGACTGGTTTGGCCTGCATACGAGGCCCAAACCAACAGGTCAAAATGGTCTTGTGGCAGTCGCTTGAGTGAAAACAATTCCACGGTGCCCACAGTTTGGGATGCGTGCACGACGCGAACCCGCAGCTCTCGCACCACGGGCGACATCGGCAGGCCCCACTGCGCATATTCGGCATCGGTCGCCAATCGGGTTTGCAACTCGGGCAATCGAACGGGCTTGTCGTCTGAAAACGGCAAGCTCGCCGTGAAGCTGGGCGATGCATTCGAGGACACCGTCAAGTTGCCCAGGCTCAGTGCATGAACGGGCAAGCCCAGCAAGCCCAGCAAGCCCAAGCCAAGGCCCGCCAAGGCCAAGCCTGTTCGGGCCAAGACATGCATTGCCATTGTTTTCATTTTCAAGAATGGTGTGGCCCTAACCGATGGGCATTGAGGATGTGACAATACTTGCATCTTTGGTGGTTGTATTGAAATTGTCATGAATGACAATTTACACCAGAATTCAATTCTTTGAGACAAATTGGGCTCATGGCGTTGATTTTGTTGACGCATCCACGTCGATGATGAACTCCGTGCCACGCACACCCAGTGTCACCGTACTGGTGCGAAAGACCACTTGGTTGGGTTGACTCTTGGCCAATTGCCCAGAAACCACGGCCAAAGTACCACGCCTGACTGTGGTGTCCATGTGGCCAGCGCGGGTGCTGCGGTCAAAAGCATATTGGCTCAGCTCGATGGTCGAGTTGGGGCCTGCCGTTAACAAGGTGCTGTCACTGAGCGTTACGCCAACGCTGCTGGCGGGTCCACTGACCAAGCGATCTTGGCGCTGCAAGTGTGTGCCAATGGCCACATCGATGCGTGCGTTGCCACGCTCGATGTGCGCGTGGCCTTTGACAGATTTGACCGTGCCGGCCACATCGGTCGCCCAGGCGCTGATGGCCGTCAAGGTCGCAACGATCAAAAGGACGGGAGATTTCATGCGCGAGTGTCCTGCTCAGAAGGTAGATGGAAGGTGTTCGCATCCGAGCTGAACGTCTGGATGCTTGGCAATCGGGCCAGGATGGCGCGTTCGCCATCGATGCGGGCTTGTTGCAAGGCCTCTTCGTGACGAGCGTCTTCTTGCGACTTTTTCAAATTGTCGATTTCAGCCAGCACGGTGGAGATCAAGCTGCCCATGACGGCACTGATGATCAGGAAGAAGGACGCCGCATCGAACAACATGCCGGTGTGGATGAAAATTTGGTAGCCGATCCAGATGATCAAACTGTTGGTTGCCAGCGTCAGCCAGAGGCTGGACTTAGGCACCTTGCGCAAATAGGCCGAAAAGACGGAGTGGGGGCGGGGCACGTACCAGATCATGATGCTGCCCACCAGCAACAGGGCCAGCGTCTCAGCCCATTTGAACCAATGAGGCCTTTGCAAAACACGCCCATCGAACAAAGACTCGATCAGTTGGGCTTGTATCTCGATGCCGGGGACCATCTCGCCGATGGCGGTGGTTCGCATGTCGTTCAGGCCGGAGCCGGTCAAGCCGAGCAAGACCAATTTGCCCGACAGCATGTTGGGCTCGACTTTGCCTTGCATCACATCGCTGGCAGACACATAGCGCGAGGCCATGCTTTGGTGCTTGGCAAAGTGCAAGGGGATGGTGCCATTGGGCAAAGTGGGTACAGACAAATCGGCCACACCCACGGACGCGATGCCGCGTTCGTTGATGTGCGTTCGAACCTCATCCGCGCCGGTAGCCACCCGAAACATTTCCAGGGCCAGGCTGGGCACGGCTTGATCGGCCAGGCTCATGACCAAGGGCACGTGCCTGACCAAGCCGTTTTCCAAGTCCACACTCACCAGGGCTTGACCACTGGCAGCAGCTTGCAGCTCAGGCAGGCTGGCCAAGACTTGTTCAAAACGGCGAGAAAACGCAGGCAATTTTTCTGCGCCAACAACCTGCACAGGCCAGGTCCGCATGCCAGAGGTGGTGGTGTAGGCCGGCTGGTCAAATCCGGCGGCGCTCAGCACCGTGGGAACCTGTCTGAAGGATTGCGCCAGAACGGTTTCGTTCGATGGCAAGCGCTGCAGCTGTTCGGCCAAGGCGCGGTGCTCTGCTTTCAAGCCTTTGGCCACTTGGGGTGGCGAAGTTTGGTCAAACTCAGGCATGTACAGGTCCAAGCCCACCGCCGCAGGTTGGTACTTGGCCGTGGCCTGAATCAATTCGGCCAGCCTGTAGCGTGGCCAAGGCCATTGACCAAAATCCTGCAGGCTTTTTTCGTCAATGGCCACGATCGTCACGGGTTGAGCCAGAGGCACGCGCGGATACTCTTTTTGGTAGCCATCAAACAGCAATTGCCTTCCTGAGGCGAAAGGGGATCCAAAGTACTCGGGGATCACGCTCCAAGGTTTGTGCAGCGGTGTCCAAGACGCAGGCAGCTCCGTCAGAATGTTCATCGTCATGGACCACAGCAAGATAAACAGTGCGGCCGGGCGTCCCTTGCCTGTGATCAGGATTTGCTTGAGCAGTTCCATGCCGCTTTCACCCCAGCTGTTCAGCGCACATGAATTTCGACGCGGCGGTTCAATCCCTCCTGCGCCCCTGCGGCGATGGGCTCGCGAGATCCCAGTCCAAAGACCGCCATGTGCTCCACCGCGATGCCGGTTTGACGGATCAATTCGCGCACAGACTGAGCGCGTTTGAGAGACAAAGCATCGTTGATGGCGACGCTGCCGGTGCGGTCGGTGTGACCGATCACCGTGACTTCAGGCGCAGGGCGTGATTGCAGGAATGACTGCAAGCCAGACAGGGTTTGCGCCGATTCAGATGTCAATTGGCTGTCCGAGCCACTCACAAAATACAGCGAAAAGCTGGTCGGGCGTGGGGGCTGGGCCTCCAGCACAGGGGCATACCTTGCGTGAACCTCGGACTCGGTGAATGTGACGGCCTGGGTTGAACCTGCAGCCATCACCTCCAAGCCTGCATAGGGGGTGTTCAGTAAACGCTCACCGTCTGCACCTTGCACCACCACCGCGCTGTTTGAACCATCTGCCGAGGGCAAGAGCACGATGCGTTGCTGGGCCACTTCGGCCCGAGGCCAGGCCAAGGCGACGGCCATGGCCAATGTGATGAATCCTGTCAATTCCATAAAAAACCCGTGCGTCAAAATCAATGGTGCTGCAGGGGCGGAATTTTAACTTTTTATCGATATTTGTAGTTATATGGTGATGAAAAATTTTAAATTTAATTTCTTTGTTAATAATGTTTTTTGCGATTTTTCCGTGAGGCCTCAGGAGCAGCCGCTCAATCGGGGCGCGGTATGACTTGGTAGGACAGCATTTTTCCTTGGGCATTCACCTTGGCCAGCACCATGTCGCCCGACCCAATGTTCTCGCCCATGAACTCGAAAATGTTGACGTGGTGGGTCACCAAAATCAGGGCCTGTCGGCCTTTGTGTGGCAGCTGAGCAGCAATGAAGCGTTCCAGATCACGCGTGCGTGCCTTGGCTTGGTGCATCTCGTCGAAAAAGGAGGCCAAGGCCGGCTCGACCTGGTAACCCTTGAAATTCAGCAACTCGGCCGTGTCCTTGCAGCGGCACCAAGCGCTGGAAAAAACGGCCGCCTGCGCAATGCCTTGCTTGCGCAGCCAATGCCCCACATTCAAGGCTTGCTGGCGGCCTTCAGCGCTGAGGTTTCTTTGCGTTTTGCAATCGGCCAGTTGGTAACGGGCTGGATCACCCACACCAGGGGCCAAGGTGTGGCGCATCAACAAGACATGGTCATTGGACTGCAGTTTTTCCGACAGGTCGCTGGCCAGAGCAAATGCCGATACGAAAAGCCCTGCGGCCAGGGCAAGAAGTGGCCTGATGTTCATGGTGTGTCCTGTGTGCTCAAACGGTTTGAAAACACCGCAGCCACGAGCGCATCCAGCGCATGGGCCAGCGCGAAGTCTCTTGAGCTGATGCCTTGCACGTCGTGCGTCCACAGGCGCACCTGCATGCGCGTGTATGCCGATGTCACTTCGGGGTGGTGATCCTGCTGCTCAGCCAACACGGCCAGCTGGGCAAAAAATTCGGCGGCCGTCGTGAAGCGGTCAAACACCCAGGTTTTGGCAATGCTGCCGTGCTCGCGGTCCCAGTGCCAGCCTTGCAGCTGGCGCAAGCCGTCCTCTGTCTGCTGCGTGTTCAGCGGCACGCACAAAGGCAATCGGAATGAATCGGTGCTCATGTCGTTTGTGGCCCAGGGTGGGGTAAAGAGCGTTGGGCCAAAAACACCATGGCGGGCAAGGCGAACATCCAAGTCAAACCGAGCGCGGCCAAGTGCCCCGGCGTGCTCTCCAGTGCGGCCGCACCCAGTTGGGCTCCGGCGATGTAGTTGGCAGGCCCGAGCACTGCGCCCAATGCCGCAGACAAGATCAGCGGCTTGTTTTTCAAGAACGACAAGGAAGAGTTCAAGGTCATCCCAAACAGCAGCCAGAGCATCCAAAGCCAGACAGGGCTGAGCGAGCCCACCGCCCAACCTTCAAAACGAAGGACACCCAAAGCTTGCAGCACAGAGTCCAGTGCGATCCCCAAGAGCATCACCGTGGACGCCAGCCGCCATTCGTTCAGCCGATGCTCGCTCCAGCACAAATGTGCAAGGGCCAAGGCGGCGGCGAAGACACAGGCGTACAGGTCCAGACCATGGTCTGCGCCTGCGATGAGGGCCCACCAAGCACATTGAAAGCCGACAGCGTTGAGGATGCGATGCATCACGCCATTCTAGGAATCCGTGTCAACCTTGGTTTGAGGGTGGCTTTGAGGACTGCGCATCTAGGCCGAGACTTTCTGAAAATGGACGCGTCCAGCCCAATCTGGAGCAACGCCAAGCCAGTTGCGCAAGTTCTTGCAAGCACCTGAGGGCAGCGCCAATTTCAAGCGCTATATTTTTCAGGGTTCATTGCAGATGGGTGCAAAGAAAAAGCCCCTGCACGTGAATGCAGGGGCTTGTCTTTTTTTGGCTCCTCAACCTGGGCTCGAACCAGGGACCTACGGATTAACAGTCCGGCGCTCTACCGACTGAGCTATTGAGGAACAATGCCGAAATTATAGCGGCATTTTCAGGGGCTTTTGAGAGGGGCGCGCAGATTTTCGAAAAATCTTGCGGCCCCGATTTCAGAAGCTGGCTTTCACGGCCAAACGCAGTGTGCGCGGTGCGCCAGGGTAGAGGTAGTAGTGTCCAAATTGTTTGGGTGATTCACGCCAGTAATGGCGGTCTGCCAAGTTGTCAATGGCCAGCGTCCATTGTGTTCGGGTGCCTTGGATTCGCGTGTCGTAATGCGTGGCGAAGTCCACAGTGGTCCACGCGGGCAGGGTGACGCTGCCGTCTTCCAACACGCGGCGCTCGCCCTCGTGACTCACGCGCAAGCTGCTGCGCAGGCCAGGCACTTCTGTAAAGCGGTATTGGGCCAAGGCACGCAGGGTCATTGTGGGGACGTTGACTGGCGTCTGTCCATTCAATCCAGTGTTGCTGGTTGTATTGGAGATGTCCGCATGGAGCCATTGGCCCTGCGCTTGCAGTGACCAAGAAGCTGAGCGCCATTGAACACCTGCGTCAATTCCTTGGTGAATTTGCTGGCCATCGCTGACCTTTTTGATCAAAGTTCCGTCTGCGACGTCATAGGCGAGGGGGCGCTCGATTTGGAATACGCTGAGATTCCAATTCCATGGCATGCCCTGATCAGCCTTGTTCATGCTGCGGATGCCTAATTCAGTTTGCGTGCTGCGAGCCACGTTAAGCAACTGGCCAGCGTTGCTGTAGCTGGGTGTGTTGGGGACCGCTTGCAGTTCCATGCCTTGCCCATGCGACAGGAAAACAATGTGCTGTTCCAGTTGCTGGGTCAGGCCGATCCATGGCGTGGTGATGTTGCCTTTGCTGCTGAAAGCGTTGGTGCCAGCAGTGGGAGTGCAGACGTAGGTAATAGGATCGCACGCAGCGTTTTGCTCACTGCTGCGGCTGTATGACGTGTTGCGTAGTCCTGCCCAGACAGCCATTGTTTCATTCAACTCCATGCGATCTTTGATGGCAATTTCGGTGCTGTATTCGCTTTTGTTGGTGTTGGGGTAACCAGGAATAGGGGATGCTTGGCTGGTGCCGCCACCGTAGATACTGCCTTCGCCAGCGGAATTCCAAGCTTGCAGGGCAGGCATCCTGTCGAGTTGCCGCTGCCGGGTCAGTGACATGGACAGGTGGTGTGTGGTGCTGCCCCAGCGGGTTTGGCCAGCCACTTCGGTTTGCAGGGCATCGACCAGTCGCTGCTCATCGTTGCTGCGGTAATCGGCCAACTCAAATCGTCCATCCGATGTGTAGCGGTCGCACAGCTTGGTGGCTCCGGGCGTTGAATCAAGTACTCCATAACAGTTGTACCCGGATGCGAAACTCAAACGGTCATCCGTTTTCAATCGTTGCCCTCCGTATTGTGTGGTCCACAGCCAGCTGTCTCCCAGGTTTTGCTTGAAGCGCACGCTTCCCGTTTGGCTGGCAAAGGCTCCGGGCACGGACCAGGATTGGCGGGTAATGTTGCGTGTGCCGTCCACGGTGGCAGGCAACGACGGTATACCGTTAGGGTCGTTCGGGTTGGCCAGCACGCTGTATGCGTTGACCCCCATCTGCTGGCGCTCGCTTTTTTCAAACTCCCACTCCAGCTTGCTGTCGGCCGAGATGCGCCAGTCCATGGCCAGGGCGATCAGGTTTCGGTGGCCTTGGGTGTTGAGGATGTAGGGGTTCAGGTCTTCATACGCCGCGTTGAAGCGGTAGCCAAATTCTTTGGTTTCGCCCAAGCGACCGCCCAAATCCAGCGCCACGCTGCTGCTTTGGCCTGGGCCATAGCTGGCACTCACGCTGCGGATCACTTCGTCGTTGCTGCTGGGGGCACGCTTGACCACGTAGTTGACCAAACCACCCGGTGCACTGGTGCCCGCTTGGATACCGCTGGTGCCTTTGAACAACTCGATGCGTTCTTTGTTGTCCATGCCAATCATGGTCTCGGCCGAAATCGGCAAGCCTTCGCGGCGGTAGTTGTAGCGGTTGTCCAGGGTGTAGCCACGCACACTCAACATGTCCCAGTAAGCGGGCGAGTTGTAGCTGTCGGCCACACTGGCGTCCAGTCGCAGGGCGTCTGACACGCGCTGCGCGCCAATGTCTTGCAGCACTTGGCGGTCAAAGCTGATGGCGCTGAAAGGCGCTTTGCTCAAAGGCACATCGCCAAACCCGCTCACTTGCGAGGGGGCGGTGTCGGTGATGGTGATTTCGTTGGCGCTTTGCGCTTGAGCCAAACCCGCAGTGAGCAGGGCCACTGCACTGGCCAGTTGGCTGGCGCGAAAAACAAAACGGTCCTGAGACCGGCGAGAGACGGGCGAAAAAAATGCCACAACGTTTCCTTTAACGTAATGGCAGGTCGGCTGGCTGGGAACGTGCTGCGCACCAAGGCGAACACCGTTCTTTTGACAAGCTTCCCTGCGCGAGGATTACCTCAATCAGGTTCAAAGGGACTTTCTCAGTCGAAGACCTCACGGCCTTCAACACCCCTAGCGGATGCCACAACGCTTGAGCGTCGTGGCGGGCGAATTCTACAGCAGGCGCTTTGCTTATGTGCGAGTGAGCCGTCGCCCTAGACCTGTAGGCGCTTGCCCTTCAAGCGAAAAGCTTGCGCACCACCATGGTCAAATCGCCAGCAGGGCTGGCTCCTACAAAAACAGCCTCTAGCGTGCTTACACGCCCCTCGTCTGTAGGAGCTTGCCCTGCAAGCGAAAAGCTTGCGCACCACCATCGTCAGATCGCCAGCAGGGCTGGCTCCTACACAAAAAACTTTGAAGGGCTTAAACGCCCAAGCGCTTGTGCAGCAGCGTCGACGTGGTCGTGTACTGCAACAGGGTTTTTTCGGCGGGGTGCAGCAAGGCCACAGCGCCAAAAGCGGCCAGGGTGGCCTCGTGGAAGCCGCACAGGATCAGCTTCTTTTTGCCGGGGTAGGTGTTGATGTCGCCGACTGCAAAAATGCCCGGCTCCGAGGTGCCGAAGTTCTCGGTGTTGACCACCAGTTGTTTGCGCTCCATGGCCAGACCCCATTGCGCAATGGGGCCCAGTTTGGGCGACAGGCCCAGGCAGGTCTGCAACACATCCAAGGGCAACCATTCCGACTCGCCTTGGGGGTTGAGCAATTCCAAGGCCTCCAGTCGGCCCGCATCACGGCGCAAGCCTGTGGGCTGGCCGGGCACAAAGCGCATGAGGCCTGCCTCGCAGGCCTCGCGCATCAGGGCGACGCGTTCGGACTGGGCGGTGAATTGGTCACGCCGATGCAAGAGCGTGATGCTGGCTGGACCGCCACCCAGGGCGGCTTGCTTACAGGCGTCCAGGCAGGTTTGCAAAGCGGCGTCGCCGTCACCGGCCACCACCAGATGCTGGCCTTTCCAGCGTGTGGGGTCCGCCTCTTGGGCAAAAACCTGCGTGCCGTGGAAATCTTCCAGCCCGTCGAGCACCAACTGGCGCGGCACAAAAGCGCCCACACCAGCGGCCAAGAAAACGGTGGACGCGATGAAGGCGCTGCCCGCGGTGGTTTCGACCAGCAGCCGGCCATCGGCTTGGCGCTCCAAGCGACAGACCAGCTGGCTCAGATGCAGTGTGGGTTTGAAGGGCGCCATTTGCTGCTGCAAACGCTGCACCAGTTCGCGGCCGGTGCACACCGCAATGCCGGGGATGTCGTAAATCGGTTTGTCTGCGTACAACTCGGCGCATTGGCCGCCCACATGGGGCAGGGCATCGACGACATGGCAAGCGATGCCTTGCAGGCCGAGCTGGAACACCTGGAACAGGCCCACGGGGCCGGCGCCGATGACCAGTGCTTCGGTTTCAATGCGTGATGACATGGCTTGCTCTAAAAAAAATGGCCGAACAGTTCGGCCATGGTGCATCGCGGTGGGCGATCAGCGGATCAACTCGCCCAGTTTGCCGGTTTTGTCTTTCCACTCGTCGGCGGTGGCCAGAGGGGCTTTGCGCTTGGTGATGCTCTTCCAGGTGGGCAGCAAGGCCAATTCGGCGTTGATTTGGGTCATGTGCTGCTGGTCGGCCGGCAGGTCTTCCTCGGCGTAGATCGCGTTGACCGGGCACTCAGGAATGCACACCGCGCAGTCGATGCATTCGTCGGGGTCGATCGTCAGGAAGTTGGGGCCTTCGCGGAAGCAGTCCACAGGGCAAACGTCCACACAGTCGGTGTATTTGCACTGGATACAAGATTCGGAAACAACGTGGGTCATGATGGACTCGGAATTTAGGCTGCGCAATCAGGCATGCGCGGGAATGGTGATTTTAAAGGAGATCGCTTGTCCCTGTGGGCCGCTGTTCAGTGATGACGGGCGATTTGTACGCGTTTGCCCTGCAAGCGATGGCCCGCTGGCGACTTGAGTCAAACCGCCAGCAGGGCTGGTTCCCGCATCAAAGGACTGCTTTCAATGCACCAGCACGGCCCCAGACGTTTTGTGGGTCGCCGTGTCCACCAGCACCAGGGCGCCCAAAATGCGCGACTGGGCAAAGGGCAGGGTGACCAAAGGCTCTTGCAAGGCCAAGGTGACGTGACCAATCGCGTTGGGGGCGAGTTCGGTGGCTTCTTCTTGTGCCAGGGTGTTCACGTTCAGGCGGTGCACCACGCGCTGCACCTTCACTTTGACCCAGCGGTGGCCGTGCAGTGCCCAGTAAAGGCGACCCGCCACCAAGGGCTCGTCGTCCATCCAGGCGATGGTGGTGCTCAGCTGGCTCTGGCCTTCGGGAGCGCCAACGGCGGCGAGCAGCCAGTCGCCACGGGACACATCCACCTCGCGGTCGAGCACGATGCCGGCGCTGTGGCCTGCGGCTTTGCCCTGCGGCTGGCGGGTGGCCGACAGCACTTGGGACACCACAGCGGTCTGACCGCTGGGGAACACCTTGACGGTTTGGCCGGGCTCGATGCTGCCGGTGGCCACACGGCCCCAGAACACGCGGCGGCCTTGGGTGGTCACGCCCGAATCGTGAAACTTTTCGACCCACTGCACCGGAAAGCTGAAGGCCACATCGGCCTCTGCAGGCGTGACCGGAAGGTCTTCGAGGATGCTCAAAAGGCTGGGGCCGGTGTAGCCGCACCAGTCGGCTTGGTCGTTGTTTTCCGTGGTCACCACGTTCCAGCCCTTCAGCGCCGACACGGGCACCATGGCGTTGACGGTGATCCCGGCTTCTTGGGCGAACTTGTTTAAAGCACCCGCGATGTTTTTGTAGGCCACAGTGGCATCGGCCACAGCGTCGAGTTTGTTGATGGCGAACACGATGGAGGGCACGCGCAGCAGGTTGACCAGCAGCGAATGGCGGCGGGTTTGCGGCAGCAGTTGCAGGTCGGGGTTGGCCCAGTCGAGCTTGATGGCATCGACCAGCACCACGGCGGCGTCGGCGCTGGACGCGGCGGTGACCATGTTGCGGGTGTACTGCTCGTGGCCGGGTGCGTCACCGATGATGAATTTGCGCGCTTCGGTGTTGAAGTAGCGGTAGGCTACGTCGATGGTGATGCCTTGCTCGCGCTCGGCAGACAGACCATCGGTCAGCAGAGCCAGATCGGTTTCGCCCGAGCGCTGCACGCCAGCCAAGTGGTCTTGCAGCACGGCCTTGGTGTCCACCAGCAGGCGGCCAATCAGCGTGCTCTTGCCATCGTCAACCGAGCCGCAGGTGATGAACTTGAGGGCAGAAAAGTGTTGTTCGTTGTGCATGGTTCTTTTTTTTCGGTGTTTTGTAGGAGCGAGCCCTGCTCGCGAAGGGTTCAGCCGTGAGCGCTGATTCGGACGCAGGACCGATTCAGGCTGGGCGGGTGTTCAGAAATACCCGTCCTTCTTGCGCTTCTCCATCGAAGCCTCGGACGTCTTGTCGTCCATGCGGGTCGCGCCGCGCTCGCTCACATCGGCGGCCAGCGTCTCGATCACGATTTGCTCAGGCGTGGCCGCATCGCTCTCGACCGGGCAAGTGCAGGTGATGTCACCCACGGTGCGGAATCGCACGTCGCGCACCACCACTTCTTCGCCGTCTTTGGGTGGCGTCAACTCGGTCACCGGCACCAAGAGGCCCCGGCGGTCAACCACCTCGCGCTTGTGGGTGTAATAAATCGAGGGCAGGGCAATGTTTTCGCGGGCGATGTACTGCCACACGTCCAGCTCGGTCCAGTTGCTGATCGGGAACACGCGGAAGTGCTCGCCCGGCTGCAGCTTGTGGTTGAACAGCGTCCACAGCTCGGGGCGCTGAGCCCGGCGCTGGCATTGCCCATAGCTGTCGCGGTGCGAAATGCTGCGCTCTTTGGCGCGAGCCTTTTCTTCGTCGCGGCGGGCGCCGCCAATCAGCGCATCAAAGCGGAACTCTTCAATCGCTTCGAGCAGCGTGATCGACTGGTGCAC
>JACCDH010406609.1_pt1 | contig 25250 bp, 36 predicted proteins | sample 7442481 | NCBI WGS metagenome assembly JACCDH01 (sample SAMN15323433, study PRJNA562643) | freshwater metagenome | isolation source: river surface water | place: USA:Blue River Watershed | collected 2017-08-15 | reverse complement strand
TGCGCGCAGCCATGGTGTCGAGCTCCAGCGTGCAGCGCAGGGTGGGTGCACGGTCCGGGCTTTGAACGCCGCTGGTGCCGATCAGCTCGCGCCAGTTCAATTCGTTGGCGATATCGAACTCGAAGGTGTTGGCCTTGGAGGCCACGCCGCCGATGGTGAAGGTGGGCGTGTTGACCTTGCCGACCGTCTTGGGTTGCGTGAAGCCGCTGTAGTCCACGCCCGTGGGGAAGGCTGCATCGGTGGCTGGTTGGTAGGTGCCCAGGAATTTGTATTTCTGCACTGGGATGCCCTTGGAGTTGAGCGACAAGGACACGCTGCCCAGGGCGTCGAGCAGGGCGAATTTCACGCCGTCAAGGTAGCAGTACAGGGTGCTGTAGGTGTCACCGGTGGAGACGGGGGCATATGCCACGCTCTCGCCGGCGGTGATGGTCTCGGCAAAGTAGCAGCTCTTGAGCAATGGCCCAAATTTGGGTGCCGTGCCGGCGGTGCCAGAGCCTGCCAGTTCGACCTCAAAGTCGAGGCCCGCATGTGCGCCGGCCACCAATTTGCCAGAGCCGCCTTTGGTGGGGCGGATCAGGTTGCGCGCCACGAACTCCGCGTTCAGGGGTTGGATGTTCACGGCAGAACACAAAATGGCGTTCAGCCCGGCGGCGGGCGACGCATCGGTGCCCAGGGCGGTCTGGTTTTTGGCCAGCACCAGCATTTTCTTCATCGACTTGCTCATGGCGTTTGTCCTTTCGGGTCAGTTCAGTTTTGGGAATGGGCGGCTTCGCGCACGGGGGTGCGGCGGCCGGTGGCGGGGTCGAACAGGTAACTGCCAGCCACGCCGTGAAATTCATCGAGCGGCAGGCTGGGGTGCAGGGATTGGGGGTGTGGTGCGTCTTGGACAGGTTGGTCCTGGCTTTGCTGCATCTGCGTCGGGGTGGTGGGTGTCTTCATCAGTGGGTTCTCCGTTAGGTCAAGTCAGGTGCATCGTTCGCAGTTGCACCACCAGGGATCGGCCGTACACCTTGGGGTCCGGCTCGTATGCCGCGTCACCCGCGGATTCTTCAAATTGGTAGGCATCCAGGGCCTCCAGCGCGGAGCGAAAGGCACCGCCTGCACCGATGGGCAGCAATGCCTCCAGCGCGTCCAGATCAAGGTCCAGCACCACCAGATTGACCGTGTGGCGCACGTAAGCCACGCCGGCCACCCAGCCGTCTTCGGGCAGGCTTTCCACGTTAAACACCGCAGCCGGCCACGTGGGGCGCTCGGGCAACTCAACCGCCCAGGTGTTGGGCAACGCGGTCTTCAGCGCGGCCAGAAGGTCGTGGTAGATGCTCATGCCACCCCCAGTTTTTGCAGCTCTTTGGCCAGGCGCTGCGCCATCGCGTCGATCACCGCTTGCTGGTTGTCGCGCAATGCGGGTTCCAGGAATGGCTTGGCAGGCGCGGCACCCGTGGCGGCGGCTCGGCGGGCGCGCAGCCCGGCAGTGCTGCGCTTTTTGGTTCGCGTCACCACCTTGCCGTTGCGTAAGGCCTGCCGATAGGTAGTGACGGTGAAGCCAGCCTCACCTTTGGCGCGCGGCACAATCTTGTGGCCCCGCTCCACCCAGCGGAAATAGAACGGGTTGTTGATGTATTCCACCATCACCCGTCCGCCCACCACCCGCAGTCGCTTGTTCACGGCGCGCTGCTTTTTGCTTTGGCCTTTGGCACCGTGGCGCACGCCCAGGTTCACCTGGGCTGTGCCGGCAGGTGCTTGCCGCTCGTGCTTGAACACGATGTTTTTGATCAGCGCCCCGGAGATCACCGAGCCATTGGCGCGGGCGTTGGCGATGGCGGCGGTTTTCAGCACGCGACCGGCTGCGGCCACCACCAGGCGGGCGGTGCGCTTTTCCATGTCGCGGCCGAGGGATTGGAATTTCTGGCTCAGCTCGGCCAGGCCTTTGACTTCAGCCATCGTTGGCCCCTGTGTCGCACGTGAGCACCAGCGATTCGTTGCGCTGCATCCAGTTGTTCACGTGCACGATGTTGTAAACCACGCCCTGGTGGACGGCGCGCATTTTTGCAGTGACGCTTGGGCGGTAGCGGATCGTGATCTCGGTGCGGGCCACTGCTACCTCACCGCCGGCAGCAATGGTGGCGCGACGCTCGCCGCCGTTGAAGTGCCGGATGGCGGCCCACACTGTGGCCACTTCAACCCAGGCCTTTTGCACGCCGCCAGCGCTGCCCTGGGTGGCGGTTTGCGCCTCCAGGCGCACGCGTTGATTGAGTCCGCCCGCGTTCATACGCCGTACACCTTGTAGGGCTCAAGCAAAGAGTCGGCAAAGCCTTGGGCGACAGCCGGTTTGTCTGAGCTGCGTTCGCGGCGAGCATGCATGTCGCCAATGGCCAGCAGCATCCATTGCTTGATGGATGCGGGCACGGCGGCGGCGTTGGCGTAGCCGGTGGTGTAGCGCACTTTGACGCTGTTGGGTTCGTTGCGTGCAATCGGCCAGCATTTGAGGTAGGCGGGCTTCAGGCGTGGCGGTGTTTCATAGTCGTCCAGCACGTAATCGGCCTGGCCGAGTGAGGCCGAGGCCCCGGCATAGTCGATGTAGCTGAAGCTGACGATGCCCACCACTGGCGGTTGGGCCAAAACGATTTCGTCATCAAAGTCATCGTCAGCGTATTCCCAGGTTTGAGGCATGAGAGCGCGGCCAGTGGCGGCCTCTGCTGCCATGCGGGCGACGACGATGAGTGCGGTGATGTAGCCGTTTTCATCGGTGCCGTCCACGCGCAGATGCAGGCGTGCCTCGTCCAGCGTGAGGGGTTCTGCTGAGGGTGGTGTGATGAGTTTGTAGGACATGGTGGTCTCGGGCTGTGCAAAGCGCCCTGCGGACAAGGCGCTTCACGCAACGCGCGGCGGTGATCAGACCGGCGGGTTGGCGGTGGGCACCAGCTGTGGGTGGCCCAGTACGGCCACGGCGGCAATGACAGCGGCGGCGGCGTTGTTGACTGGGGTGACGGTCAGGCGCACGTAGCGCTTGTTGCCGATGTAGCCGATCTTGCGGGTTTCATCGTCATCGCCGAAGGCGAAGCCGGCCAGTGCCTCGGTGCCAAGCAGCTCGGCATCGGCCACGGCGGCGGCGTCGCTCAGGTTGGCGGCATCACCGTCCTCAACCAACACGGTGAAGGTGGCGTCGGCATCGGCCAGAGAGCCGGTGGCGATGGCAAAGGTCAGAGACTCGAAACCGCTGCGGTCGATGACCTGGCTGACTTGGGCGGTGTTGTCGCCAACGCTGACGGGGCTGATCGCACGCAAGACGTGGATCTTGTTCATGAGGTCTTTCATGTTGATTCCTGTGGTGTGGTGAAGGGTTGGATGGCAAGACGCCGCTGGGGTTGGCCAGCGGCGTCAGGGGTGATGGTTCAGGATGCGGTGATCAGGCCATGAACTTCATGAGCTTGATGGCCTCGAAGTTCTGCACGCCACCACCGAAGCGGCGGCGGAAGTTGAACTTGGTCTTGCCCTTGGCTGTGATGTTGTCGCGGATGACGACGGTGCCGCTGCGGTTGACCACCACATAGCCTTGGGCAAAGTTGCCGTAGGCCATGCTCAGGCTGTTGCCGGCCAGGGTGGGCATGTTGTCGTCGATCTCGACCGGGCTGCCCAGCAGGCGGCCGCCAAAGCCGGCCAGCGGATCGGGCTGCCACAGGTAGAAGTTGCCGCTGCCGTCTTTCATCTGGCGCACCTTGGCCAAGGTGGCATCACCCATCACAAAGGCGGCACCGGGGCGGTACTGGGCCTTGAGCGCATGCTGCAGGTCGATGATGGCGTCGCCAGGGTTGGTGCTGGCGAAGTCGCCTGAGGCACCAGACTTCACGTAACCCAGCTTGCCCCAGCTGTAGCTGGAGTTGGCCACGGTATCGTATGCGGTGATGCCGCGTGCGCTGCCGACGCCGGTGCCGGTGGCAAACTCAGAACCGGCCAGCTCGGCGAAGGCAATGGAGGCTTCGTTGGCCAAGTCCATTTCCAGATCGATGATGGTGTCCTCCAGGGTCTCATTGAAGACCCAGGGTTCGGCTTCGGCGGTGTGCGCTGTGAATTCCAGCTCGGCATACTTGGGGTTGGTGGTCTCGCCGCCTGTGGCGCCAGGGCCGACGCGACGGGCTGCAAAGCCGCTGGTCTTGGCGACCTTTTTGAAGGTGTCGGTGCCGATGGTGACGTTGCGCGCCAGGCGGCCGATGGCCGAGACGACGCCAACCACGCGGATGATCTCGCCATCCATCTCGGGCAACACCAGGAAGCCGCCGTCGGGGCCAGATGCCGCGTTATAGGCTTTGCGTTGCAGATCGGACAGGCCGTTTTCATCGCCCTTGCGCAGGAAACGATTGAAGGCGGCTTTGTAGGCCACCTGATCTTCGGTCATTTCCTGGCCTTTGGCGTCCTTCATGACGGGGCGATTGGCCTTTTTGGCGATCTCCATCAGGTCGGTGGTCTGCTTGGTCAGATCGGTATTGATTTTGTCGACTGCGGCTTGCAAGTCGGCAACGGCTTTGCCTTCGGCCTTGGCTTTGAGCAGCTCGTCGTTTTTACGGGTGAACTCGCCCCAGGCCTCGGCCTGTTTGTCGAGTGCGGTCTTGAGCTCAAGAGAGATTTCGCCGCTGAAGGCCATGGGCGCAACGCCCAGGCCGGCCAGGACCTCGGGCGAAATAATGGGATGGCCAAGCAAGGTTGCAATGGCCATGACGGCGAGCACGGCAACGAAGGCGACCGTGAAGGTTTTGCGGGTGAGTTTCATGGTGTGGGTTCCTTTTGGGAGTTGGTGAGAATGGCTGTGTTGCGCTTGATGGCTGCAACGATTTCGCTTTCGCCCTTGTCATCGGAATCACTCCGGTTCGGCAGGGTTTTGAAACGGCTGACGAAGGCCGTGGCTTGGGCTTTGCTGAGTTTTCCGACATCACGAAGGAAGTCCTCGGCCTCGCTCAAGGTTTGGATGGCTTCGATCGAACTCTTGACAGAGCTGATCTGCGCGGCTGGATTGGCCGGGAAGGTGACGATGGACACCTCCCACAGGTCAAGTTTTTTCAGTGTGCGGATGCCGGTGACGCGGTCATAGCTGTCTTCGCGCACCACATAGCCGATGGACAGGCCGTTGACGGCTTTGGTCTTCATGAGGGCGCGCGCCTCTTTGGCGCGCTGCACGTCTTCAACCAGCAGCTGGCCCTTGACCCACAGGCCGACGGGTTGCTCTTCCATCTGCAGGTAGGGGCCAACAGGCTCGCCGCTGCGGTGCTGCCAGAGCACGGGTGGCAGGCGATCAGAGGCCTTCCATGCGGCCAGGGATTCGGTGAAGGCGCCAGGGGCCACGATTTCCTTGTAGGAATCGACGTTGCCGAAAACGCTGCCGAAGCCCTCGAAAACGCCGGTGTCGCTGACTGCTTTGACTTCAAATGGGCGGTCGATGTATTTGAGTTCCATGGATCAGGCTCCGGTGGTGGATTGCGCTGGTGCGCCGGTGGGGTCGTTGGTCATGTTGGTGGGAGTCAGGGGTTCGTCGAGCCCGTCGAGCGGGTTGAGATCAAGTTTGGCGCGGGCCTCGTTGCGGGCCATGATGCCGCCCATGGTCATGCGGTACAGGTATTCGCCGGTGTCCTTGATCGCGCCGCGCAGCAGGCCGTGTTCCACCAGCTTGGTGTAGAGGCCCTGGGCGCGTTCAGCATCGGTCAACAGATTGACATCGGCCGACTGCTGGATGCGCTCATACCACGGCATGAGGGTGTGCACCACGTGGGCCAGAAACATCTGTTCAGCACTGGCGAAGGTTTGGGTTTTGTCGCTGTATCCAGCCATCAAAGGCAGCACACGGAAGAAGCGGCAGATTTCCTCGATCTGGAAGCGGCGAGTTTCAAGGTGTTGCGAATCCACGCCTGTCATCGCCATCGATGTGAACTTGGCCGCGCGGTCGAGCAGCATGACGCTGCCCTTCTTGTCGGCACCGGCGTGCTCGTCTTCGATCCATTTTTTGAGCGACTTGTACTGCTCGGGGTTGAGCGATCCGTCAACAGAATACAGGCCGCTGGGCTGAACGCCTTTTTCGTGCAGGCTGGCGTGCGTTTCTTCGGTGCTGATGGCCAGGCCGATGGTCTCACGCGCCATGTTGAGCACATCCAGGCCCAGCACGCCGTCCCAGCTGGGGCCACGAATGTGCCAGATGGCTTCCTGTGGAAATTCTTTGATGCCACCGGCTGCACCGCGCACCTGGTAGGTGATGCTCCAGTCTGCATGTTGCACGGCTTTGACACGACCCGGATCGAGCAGGATCAGTTCGGCGATGCGCGGCTTGCCGCCGATGGTGATGACGTTTTTGAAGACGTAGGCATTGCCCAAGGCCGCATGGATCATCAAGGTCTCACGGAATTCGAAACTGGTCATCCAGCCGTTGGGTTTGCGGTACAAAAGGTCGTACAGCGGGTGCCCGGTTGCCGGCTTGATTTCGGGGTAGACCGAGACGCTGGACCCGCCCTCTTGGAGTAGCTTGAACGGCACCTGGGACACGCCTTCGGCCAAGACACGCAGGCAGTTCAGTACAACCGACACGCGCATGGCGTTTTCGCGGCTGACGATGGCACCCGACTTGGCGCGCCGACCCGCGCCAACGATGGAGCGCAGGATGTCGGTCAGGCCATCCGATTCGGATGCCGCCTTGCGGCCCATGAGCCTGTCGAGGAATTTCATTCAGCGTTTTCCCAAAATGAGGATGGTTCTTCTTCTTGCGGGGCAAGCGCTCTATTCATGGCCACGATGGTCCCAATGGCGGCGTCGATCTTGTTTGTAGGCCTTGATTTGCGTGGAAAAATGTTTTCATTTCGGTCTTCTTTGACTTCGACATTGCTCATCATCCAGACATAACAAGGGTTGCCGTCATGGTGAAAGCGGCCGGAATCCACTAGGGCCGTAATTTCCTTCATCGGGTCACTGAGGTAACGCACCTGCTGCGGTATGTCCACCACGGTGAGCCCCGCTTCTGACAGGTTGGCACCCATCTGGTGGCCGCCCCATGGGTCTTTCGCCACCTCTTTGGTACCGATCTGCTGGGTGGTCTCCAGCACTTCTTCTTCAATCTGGGTCAGCGAGATCATGTTGCCTGGCGTGGCAATCAGGTATCCCGCATTGACCCATGCCTGGTAGTGCGCGTTCTCTGGTTTCTCCAGCGCGGATTCCGGCACATAGTTCTTTGAAAACGCGTAGTAGTGACGCTCCTCGCCTTCGCCAATCCAGGTCAGAGTCACAGAGCTGGCAATGTCCTGTTTGCTGGCCAGGTCGAGGCCGATCTTGCTGCCGTCCCATTTCATGGAATGGATGGTTAGCGTGCTGTCGCCGGCTTGCTGCAGGTTATGCAGGTTCAGCCATGGCGACGCGGCCGCAACCCAGATGTTCAAGTGTTTGGTCTTGAAAACGTTCTGCTTGCGCGGGTCTGCCAGCGCATCACGCTGCTGGATGGTCAGGAACTCAATGTCCACTGATACACCGAAGTTCGGGTTGGCCTTGATCAACGCTGCTTCGGATGTCCAGTCGTCATCGTCATCCATCGTGAAGATAATGCCGAAGCGCTGGTCGTTCTCGACTACCCCTTCCAGAATCTTCTGCAGCTCCACTTGGTGGAGGTAGCAGGGCTTTGAAATATCGGCACCAGCCGTAGTAATTACCAGAATCAGCGGCTGACTGCGAGCGCCCATACCGGTCTGCATGGTGTCGTACAGGTCAGACGTGGCGTGTTCATGGTATTCGTCCACGATTGCGCAACTCGGTGATGAACCGTCGCCGGGCTTGCCAATCACCGGCTCGAACTTGGAATTGTTTTCAAGGATCGACAGGTTGGAGGCATTGGCCGCGATGCCGTATTTCTGGCACAAGCGCGGCGTGGCCTTGGCCATCAGCAGCGCGGGCCGGAAAACTTCCATTGCCTGATCTTGCGACGTGGCACCGGAATAAATCTCTGCCCCGAATTCCTCATCTGGGCCCAGCATGTACAGGCCGATTACGGCTGCCAGCGTAGACTTAGCATTTTTGCGCGGCACGATCACATCGGCCACACGGAACCGGCGCTTCCCTGTCTTCGCGTTCACCCATCCGAAGATGCTTGTAAGGATGAAGATCTGCCACGGCTCCAGGATGATTAGCTGGCCCTTGGCTGCCCAGTCGCCCTTGATGTGCGGCATGAGTTGGGCGAACTTGCAGACTCGCTCGGCGGGCCGGAAATCCATGCCGCGCAGGTTCTGCAACACCGGATTCCACGCATACGGGAACCCATCCGAACCGATGCGATCCAGGTCTTTCAAGTGCCTGGCACAGGCCAGGCGGTGCCACTTGCACGCTACGATTTTTCCTGTAACCACGGCGTTGGCATAGTCGGTGGCAATGTCAGCAAAGTAGGTATCAGAGATCACAGCGCATCCCATGCATCCTGGGGCGCCTCCTGGAATAGGGAGCCTTGCCGGTTGTCACTGGTGGTAACCCGAGTCCGCGCCGATGGCGACAAGCCGAATAGGTCTAGGTACCGTTTGACCTCGGCAGCTGCATGCTTGCCGACCACCCAGTGGTGTGAATATGTGAAGTTGCCGTTGGCCGTCTTGATCATCAGACCGTCGCCGCCGTTGTAAATTTCCCCCGCCTTCTCGGCCAGGTCGCGGGCTTCATCTGCTGCCTTCATGGCGCGGGCCAGCATGCGCTCTGCCCAAACCATCTTGGCCCAGGCCTGGCAATACAGCACCAGGGCGGCGCGGTCCAACTTAGACACCAGACCATAGCGTTCCAGCTCATGGCCAATGCGCTTCCATTCCTTCTTGGCCTCAGGCCAGATCCAGGAGGGGAAGTCGGGAATCTCTACTTCAGGCCGGAACTCATCAAGGATGTTGCCAAGCGCCTTCTTGCTTGGGTTACCACGCAGCTGATGGACATTCGCAGGCAACGGCTTCGGACCAGGTCGCCCCATAAAACCCCCAAGTTGAAACGGTGTGCAGAAATCTGCACGACGGACCACGGCGGCAGGGGGTACCCCCCACCCCCTCTAACTCCCGCACGTAAAAATTTGACTAAACACTCGGTTTCCGGTTGAGGGGTTCTGGACTTTTGCCCTCCCCCTACCCCTCATGAACCGGTGACCTGTCGCCATCCATCACATTCGATTTCGGCGCTGGGCTCGAATCCGCTCTTGCAGGCTTTTGGCCTCGTGACACTCGACACACAGGCCCTGGATGTTTTCGGCAACATCGGTGCCGCCCTCGTAAAGCGGCATGATGTGATCGCGTTCACTGGCCAACCTCACACGCCCATGACGCTCGCATTCGGCGCACAAAGGCTTGGCGGTGAAGAGCTCAGTGCGAAGTCGCTGCAGCTTGCGGCCGGTGATTCGCTTGGGCGCATCGATCCTCTTTGACCACGCTGGCTTTGGATGCTTGGCACAGCGGCCAGAACCGTCACGCACCAATGCCCCGCAGCCAGGATGGGTGCAAGGGCGTGGGGCGGATTGCGGCATGGATGGTCAAAAAAAAGCCCCGACAAGCTGTTGCATGACGGGGCTGGAGTGCCTGAGGTCGGTGGAGAGACACTTCAAGCACTTTGCATGAAATGTACAGGAAAAGTCTTGGGTGTAAAACTCCCTGCAACCCTTGGCTTAAGCCGGTGGTTTCCGATCTGCGGCCTGACGCTCGTTGCCTTGTCGATCAAACCATTCGGCTAGCGCATGATCTGCGTCTTCGAGGTTGGCTTTGATGGTGGATTCTGCCCTGGCCATCTTGATGGCCGCGTTGCGTATCCCGATGTTGTCCACATAGATCAATACCAGAGCCCTGTGCAGGTGCGACCTGGTGAAGCGCAGGGACTCCACTGCGCGGTCGGTCTTGGCCGCTTCCAGGTCGTTGATTGGGACATCCCCATCGTGGCCGCCGCTTGATGGCAAAGCCAGGAAGATGCTCGATTTTGCATACCCCAAGCCATTGCCATCCTTGCGCGCACGCCAGGCACCCCAACGCTTGAGGCGCTCAGTGATCCATTTAATTCGAGCCATTGGCTTCTCCGCTTTGTGTTGACGTTCCAATAATGCAAACGTGTGAACTGCCCCAGGCAACCATGGACCATGCAACGTCAGGCGTGATCTCGGGCATGTTGAATGGGCATCCCTTGACCCACCCGCGTTCGACCGCCCAGAACCGATTGGGCTCACCCCTGAGTCCGGCCCGGACCATGGCAAAAACATGGCGGCCCATCTCGTTTGCCTGGGCCTGAATGGTCTTGTAGGTCTCGGGCATGTGGGCTTTGATTTCTGCGATGTGCTGTTGCACTTGGTTCTCGCTGATTGTCCTGGTGTCCATACTGTCCATCCTTTTCTATAGAGAGAACGTGAAGGTGTTTGCGCTCACGCACGCGCACGCCTGCCTGTGCCTGCACATGTGCGTCATGTGTGTTGTGATTCGCCTGCGGCAATGCAGCGGCTCAACCCCAAAGAAGTGGGGAATACCTATAGCCAAGGCCTCTATGGAAACCGCTGGCCAGCGTGGACACTTGGACACTAGGTCATGGGCCCGTGCGATGACCTTCCCGCCACAGCGCCACACCGGGTGCCGCGAATCGCGCCTCCCGCAGCCGGTGTGTTGCCAGGCGTATTGATCGCCCCGACCTTCAGAAGGTCAAAATGGGGCATCGTCATCGTCTCCGTGTTCATTGGATGGCCCTGCCGCGCCGGGTGGCCCAGGTGGCGCGGGTGGCACAAGATCATCATCTGGCTGCATTTGCGGCCAATTCTTGGGGCGCTGGAAGCCCCAGGCGCGCATGCCATTGATCTGGCGCTTCACGCGCTCCCAGCCCTCTTGCTTGAACCAGGCGCGCACCTGACTTTCAAGCATGACGTTGCTCTTGGCGGCGTCCACACCCAAGGCCAAAGTGGTTTGTGCCAGCGTGACAAATTCGGCCAGGTTGTTGACCACAGCGCCAATGCCCGTCGCTACCGGATCGCGTGTAAAGAGGTGCTGCATTTCGCTGATCACCGATGTCTCGATGACCCGGCTCTCTTGCATGGGTTTGTATAGACGCTCTTCGTCTTCGGGTGTGGGCACATAGCCTTCGCCATTGAGATAAGCGACCAGCGCCTCGGCGAACAATTGATCGCGATGACGCATCAACCAGTCCAGCAAGATGCGGTGGCGCACCGGTATGGGCCACCAGCGCCGATTGCCTGTGCGGTCGCGCAGATAGGCGTCTTCGTTGGTGGTGCCGACCATCACGCACTGGCGCGGGAATGCTTCGACGGTGCGCCCGTAGCTTGGGCGGTAGCGGTCGATCATCATGCTGATGAAGGCTTTGATCAGGTTGACCTCGGCCTTGCCCAGGTTGGCCAACTCGGCCAACTCATAGAGCCACACGCCTTGCACCTGCTCTTGGCCTTCTTTACCGCGCGTCAGGTCAAAGTGCGCGTCGCTGAAAAACTCAGAGCTCGCCAGCACACGCGCCATGGTGCTCTTGCCAAGGCCACCCGGACCCTCAAGCACCGGGCAGTAATCGAACTTGCAGCCGGGTTCCATGGCCCTGGCCACCATGCCCATGATCCAGAATCGACCGACCTGGCACAGGTATTCGTAAACGCGCGGCGAAAGGGTGTCTGGAGACTCACCGATCACATGAACGAGCCACTTCCCAAGGCGCGGCTTGCCGTCGTGTTTGATCTTCTGCAGGTATTCACGCACCGGGTGAAATGGGCGCATCTGGGCGATGGTCTCAATCGCCTCAACCAGGGCCGCGCGCGGGATGCTGGGCAGCCCATAGGTCTGCGATAGATATTGGCCCAGCATCAGATCGGTCGATCCCTTGATCGGCCCGGCTTTCCCGTACATCCACGACCAATCGATGCGGGCCTCGATGTTGTTGCTCAGCTCATTGAGGCCCAGCACATTGCACAACAGCGGATCGTTTTCAAGCGCCGTGATCACCAGCTTGCGCGATGTGTTCCACCTGCCCTTGTTGCCATCCCAATACCAGGACAGCCACTTTGGCGTTTTGCGCCCGCCGCACAGCACCCACTCACCGTCGTCATGGTCAGCGTCCTCAGTGCCAACGGGGCCATCGATTTTTTTTCCGCCACCAGAACCGCCCGACGCATCCGCTTGCGCTGGTTGATCGGCAGACGCATCAGCCTCTGGCAGTGGCTGTGCAGCGCCGAAAAACGCCAGCACGCGATCAAAGTCCCATCCATCGGCGTTGATGGCGTCGCCGCAATCCCAGCCGTCGACCACCTCGCCGGGCTGGGGGATGGGCAGCATTTGAACCGTGCATCCATGCTCGTCCCTGAGCAGCGCGCCGATGCCAAGCATGGCAGCCATGCCTGGTTGCTTGTGCGCAGGCAGCAGCGGTTTGCTCTGCTGCATCACAGCACGGCCAAGATCGTCCTCGCAAGCATCGCGCTCGGCCTTGGTCAACGCCTCGCGCTTGCCATCGCAGTCGGGCCACAGCAACACCGGGCAAGCAGCCAGAGTAGAAAACCCCGATTTCTTCCAGGCCTTGCTGCCGCCCGGCCAAGTGGCCACGCGGTACAGATCGGGGGCACCAGAGTCCAGCAGGGTCTGCAGCGCATCGGCCTTCTTCTCACCTTCTACCACGATGACCGTGCGTGTGCCGGGCAACTGGTGGCTGGGGAAATATAGGGGGCGTGGCTCGTCAAACTGACGCCAATGCCACTTGCTGGCACCGTCGCGGCTGCTGGTACACCAAGTGCGTGGCAGCGTGTCTTTGCCACCGTCGCTGGTGCGAAACCGAACCACATAGCCCTGCAAATCATCGCCGTGGCGGTATTCGGCCACGTGCTCGATGTCGGCCTCGGCCCTGAACTGGTGTTTGAAGTTGACTGGCGGCGCAACGATTGGCACGGGCCGCACGGTTTGCCAGCCCTCGTCGCTGACGGGTTTCATCTTGACAGATGGCGGCGGTGATGGCGGTGGTGGCGGCAATGGCTTGTGCGCATCATCACGCATGACGCCGGCCACGCTCTCAAGACCGTAGTCCCGAGCCAGCTGGACCGCCGCATGGCCTTGATCGAGCCCATGAATGGCCGCGTACAGGCTGATCAAATCCTTGCCTCGATCATCGGTGGCGAAATCGCCCCAGTGGCCGTGTTTTTTGGGATTGCCCGAAATATTAACCGCGCAACTGGATCCTTGGCCGCCACTCAGGCCAGCGCAAACCCACTCATGGCTGACCCGCTTGCCGCCCGGCAGCCACATGGACACCAGGTGTTCGGCCTGGGCCAAAAGCGCCTCATTGAGCGCATGAAAATTGATGGGAGGAAGCCTGTCTTTTGGCGTCATAAGCCACCCCGCTGGAAATTGACAATACCCATCCAGCCCGGCGTCTCCACCACCGGCGGTCTGTTGTTGTTTTGCATGGTCTCTCTTATCTTGCCCAGCCACCGACAATGCGGCCCAGATCAACCCATCCGTCACCAGCCCGGTGCTCGGAATTAGCGGCAACCGTGTTGGGCTCATACACGGCCACAGGCCTGTTGCAGTAATCCACACGCCTGACGCCCACCTGGCGCAATTGCCCGGCGCGCGTCATGTTTTTAACCGTCTGCGAGGCCGCATCCACGCCCACGCAGGCGAGGTGCGCCATTTCGCGCATAGTGGGCCTTGGTGCGCCCGGATCGGCCAACGCGGTTGGGGGCACCAACTCCAAGGCCGCGCCCAAAATGGCGTTGCGGATCTCGCCGGAAGGGCGCATCAGCCAGCCCTTCTTTCGTGCAGCGGCTTGCCCGCCTGATTGCGATCACGCAAGGACTTGAGCAGGCCGTGCACCGCTGCAAACAACTCGCTGGCTTCGCGCTCAAGGCGGTCCATTTCGTTGTCGCTCACGCGGCCGTCGGTCAGCGTTTCGGCGGCGGTGGCCACCAGGTCCGAAAACTCTTTTGCCGCAGCAGCCACATGGGCCAGGGATTCATCAGACTGGGCGGCCAGGTCGGGCAATGGCAGCAGCATCTGCCCAGCCTCCAACGCCCAGGCCTGCAGGATGCGCAAGTCGCCCGCAAAGGCGGTGACCTTGACGGCGTCCAGCAGCCCAAACTTGGCCGTGCCCGTGGCTGCGACCTCATGGCTGAGCGTGGTGGCCGCTTTACGAAGCCGAGGCGCCAGGGAAAGCGAGCCGCCGGGGTAGTCGTGCACCACGTGATACGCAGCATCCAAAATTGTTCTGCTCATGGAAACATCTCCTTTTTGGTGTGATGGACGCGCATGGGCGTGCGACCGACACTGCGCCCATGCAATTCAAAATAACGGGAACCCCAACAAGCTGCACCGGCCGCTATTGCCACAGTGCGTGCCAAGGTGGGCTGTTGCTTGCAAAGGGTGGGCCGGTCCAGTCCGGTGACACAATGGGTGTTCTCACACAACCCAGAAAGAAAGGACCGACCCATGAGCATCAGCATGCTAGAACTCTCCGAAAAAATCGACCGACTGCGTGCAGACCTTTCTGCAACAAATCTTGCGCTGTCTGCAACCATGACCGTTTTGACGCAAGAGCAACATCAGGAGGTGCTTCGAGCGATAGCGCAGGCTTCTGTGAAGAAACAAGCCTTCGTCGAGCAAATACCCATATCAGAGGCAAAGCTGCGAGAGGCAGGGCAACAACTTCGACAGGCGGAAGACCGCATCTACAAGTTGCTGCAGGGTGCACCAGGGCAATTTGGGAAGGGCTGAACAGCAGTTCGTTCAACTCGTACAGCCAGAAATTTTCTACAGCTTCGGCTGAAGTCATCTCACACCTCCTGCCCTGCGGCGTTAATCAGCGTTATGTTGGTGGGGTTGCCCATCGCCTTAAACTGCAAGTCCCTCGACATGCCAGCGAAAGGCAACCCCATGAACCTGGAAGAAATGCGCTCAGAATTGGATGCAATGTTTGTCATGCAAGCAGCCCTGACGGCCTTGGTTTGTGCGCTCATTCGTTCACATCCCGACGAAGCGAATTTTCAGCTTTCAGCCGTCGAAACGCTGGAAATATTTTTGTCAGGACCCGTTGGAAAAACGCTTTCATCGAAGCAAAAGGACCAGGTGCGCGATACCGTGGAGACATTGCGTTCACTTCATCCGCGAAAGCCCTCAGTGCCGATAGAAAGTCATCGCTTCTAGACATTTGCCACCCCCTGCCCTGCGGCAACTGGCCGGGTGGATTCCGAGTGCGAAAAGCGAATGCCGTGCTTCGCAGCGAGTGCGTCGCTACCACCGGCGAGCTCGATCAGGGCATGACCCACGCTGTAGCGTGGGTTGCTCAAGCGGCCTTCCGCGATGCGAGAAATTGTGGATTGATCCACGCCAGTGACCTCGGCCAGTTGACGTTGGCTGTATCCCTGGGAGATCAGTAAATGGATGATCTTTTTCCACATGTGAGCTTGATGCATTGTTGCATTATCACATATGATGCATCACCGCATCAATTAAAGCAAGTGGACACCCAAAATGCGGGCATGCACGAACGCACCCGCGAAATCATCCGCCAGTTGATGAAGGACAATGGCACGCCAAGCGAGCGTCAGTTGGCGCTCGATGTAGACATGTCTCAAACCACGCTAAACAGATTCATGAAGGGCGACACCGACTCGCTGGATTTCATCAATCTGCAAAAGCTGGCTCACTTTTATGGCCTGACGGTATCGCAATTGATTGGCGAAACACCATTTGATGAAGATCGGAAAATACGGGCCGTTATGCTGGCCATGCAGCAGATGCCTGACTACAAGAAGGATGTGCTCGTAGCTGCAAGCGCTACGCTTGCTCAACCAGAAGAGCAAACCCAATCAAATGTTGTCAACGGCCGTTAAGTAGATCACCTGTGTGGCGCTGTCACTCGTAGGGGTCAAGATCCAGCTCGACGCCATAGGAGGCCATTTCGCCATTGGACAATTCGTGGCCGCCAGTCAGCCATGCGGAGCAGCTTGTGACCCTACCAGCAAGCCCTCTTTCCTGCAGCAATCGACCAAAATCCTCAGCGTCGTCGCGAGCCAAATAGCCCACCGTGAGGCTGTTTATGGCAATTCTCACTGCATTTGAATCATATGGGTTTAATGGCTCTGGAATCAAATGTGCCGTTAGATCAGCATCATCCCGAGCCAGTTTGCGCAAGGCCGACTGGTACTTCGATTCACCAACCACCTCAAGAGCCACGGTCTTAGTGGCTGGCCAAATATAAGTGGGCTGCGATTGACCGGATTTATCAGGGGCTGGTGTCTGATTTGATGCCAGAGACTTGCGCACTACTGGGGAGCCAATAGGAATGATGCCTGTCGCTCCACAATTGGAACATACTTGAGCGCGGGTGCTGAGGCGCCATATGCTGTAGATCAACCCTGGAACAATAAACATCAGCCACAACACCAACTCGATCAAGATCGAGCCTTTGGTGCGTGTTTTAGGCTTACCGGTAGCGCCACAAGTCGCGCAGTACATCTCCTTCGATCCGGCCCGATCAAACATCTTGAGCATCCTATAGCCCAAGTAGAGGAGAACGATTCCAATCAGCCCTGGACCCGGATCAAAACCAGCCATACACGCCCTTTTTTCTCAGCACTTTTTCCACTATCTCACAAAATTTTCAAAAATAATGCACTGATGCATTGACAGATGTTGATGCACTGATGCATTATTCACCCACACCCCACCCAACGGGGTGATGGAGTGAATCATGCAGACACCAATACCCCGCGAAACTGCACCAGGCGGCACAGCGGTTGCACCGGTCTCATTGCCCTATCTGCCCTTGAGCCGCGTGTTAGGCACCCGCCTGTTCTGGCTGGCCGCATTCTTCAAGGACACAGCTCACCTGGAGGCTTTGGATGCGCTGTACGGGCGCAGCACCTGCGGGATCGAGGACAGGGCGTTGTGCGCGGCTTGCGCGTGCCTCCAAGCCAAAGTATCGACTGACATCGAGCAAGTCACGGCCAAGGGTCTGCTGCCCTTTGCTTGGGGAGGCACCCAGGCGCTGGCGGGGATTGAAGAGGTGGCGGCATGAGCGAAGTAGCAAGCATCGCACCTCGCCCTGCCCCAATTTGCGCCAATTGCGTCCACATGCGCGGACTGGACAGTCGGCACCCTATGTGCGCCCACCCGGATGCACGCCGCAACCCTGTAGACGGCACACTGGATCGACCTTGTTTCAGTGAGCGCATGGCCATAGCAAGTTATTGCGGCCCTTCTGGTGAAGGCTACTGGCCTGCATCACGCCATGTTGGAAAGCCCGGAATGGATGGCGTCGGCAATCCGGTCCAGGGAGTTTGATGTCATGCAAGTCGCAAAGTCAAACGAACAGGCCCGCAGCATAGCCGCCAATACCTCCGGATGCGCCTTGGCGTACCCATCGCCCAGCGCCTCATCTATCGACCGTATGCAGTCCAGCAGGTACTTGTCTGCGGTCATCGGTGCCTGGTTCATCAATGTGTGCGCGTCAGCAGCCATGGTGTTGCTCCCAAAAACACCCATGGTATCGAAAGGCGGTGCGGCATGAGCCCTTATCTGCTGGAAAACCTCTACCACCGCCTGGGCCGGCCACGCTGGTTCTGGCCGTGCGTCATGGCCGCTTTGCTGGTCTTGTTTGTGCTGGGCTCCAGCGTGAGCGGGCCTGAGTGGGAGCTGCAGGCATGAAGACCCCAGACATACCCACGCCAGCAAGGCTGTCAGTGCTGCTGCATGTTCGCGGACTGGAGATCGAGGCCCAGTGCGGCGAAGGCGGCGTCGTAAACCTTGTTGTCCGCGCACAGCAGCAGCACAAAGGACTGTGGCGGCGCATTGGCCAGCACGCGGCGCACGCGCTGTACCGCATTGCCGACGCTTGCAACCCCGGCGATGACGGTGGTGGCTTGCGGGTAGTTTTGTGCGAGGTGCCTGGTGCAGCGGTCAATGATGGCCTGCCCAAGCTCGCTCACAAGCACGTCCGCCAGGTCTGGCCCTTGCATGCTGCCAACGGTGATGCCTACTACGTGGCTCTTCTGGTCCACGAGGGTGTCAAACGCCATCACGACGGTCGGCCCGCCACCGCTGATTGCGAGGGTTTCGGGTGGCAAAAGTGTGCTGATGATGCGCATGCTGCAAATCCTGAGGTTGAGGGTTCGCCCAATGTGCCCCATGGCCATGCCGTGCGGCATGCCGTGCGTTTTCAGGTTCACCGCGCCTTGCAGTTGCTGGGCGTGGTGTGCGTCATGGGCCTGCTGTTGGCCCTCTTGAGGGGGCATTGACCATGCAAGCGTCTGCACACCTGACAGGGGTATTGCTTGAGTACAGCGGCACGCTGGTCAATTCGGCCGAGGCCCGCACGCGGGTGCTTGATGCCGAGGCGATTGTGCCCGTGCTGTGCATGGACATCGCGCTCGACAACGCGCTGCACAGCCTGATGCATGTGGAGCAGCCCTTCCCACTCAACCACTTCAAACAGGCCGAGGCCGCTGCGCATCGGCTCAAGAAGGGCATGCGCGTGACGGTGCAAGCGCCCGCCTTGGACATGCGCCTTGTGGCCCGCAATGCCACCCACATCCACGTCGTCAAACCCACAGAGGAGCAAGCCCAACATGGCTGAAGTCATCATCACCCTGACCGACACCCCCACGGGCGGTGTCTCCATTCACAGCAGCTTTCGCCCGGCCGTGGGCGCGCCGTGCAGCAACGCACAAGGGGCGGCGCTGGACATCATTGCCCGCACCAAGCGGGATTGGGGCCTGAAGGCCCCGCTGCTGGCCGAGGTGGACATTGATGCGGTGCACCGCACGCGCGACCGCGTGGTGCCATCCGCCCAGGCGGTGGAGGCGCTGCAAAAGCTGCCGCCATTTCAAGAGCGCGGGCGCTGAACCATGGCCGCGATTGCGCTTTTGTTCGGCACCTTTTTTCTGGTGTTTTTTCTGGGCCTGCAAAGCCAGCTGGTGAACAACGGGCACCGCGCGGGCGCTTTCCTCAATTCGCTGGCCATCGGTGGTGCCAACCTGGTGCTGTTCAAGCTGGCGCCCGATGCGGCGGGCTGGGAGATTGCCGCCTACCTGGCGGGCGGGCCTTTCGGCATCGTGGCCAGCATGGTTTTTTATCGGTGGTTGCGCCGCAAGCGCCGCCACACGCGCAAGTGAGCGCATCCATTTCATCCCACTTTTTCAGGAGATTTTCATGAAGACAAACTGCATTGGAACCGCTGGCCAAGCTGGTTTTGGCGTCGGCATTGCGCCAGACCTGCCTGCCGGGTTTGAGGCGTTGCCGGGCACCCTGGACACTGATAGCCCCGAGTATGGGAACTATCGATACAGCGATGGTTCGATCATGGTTTACGTGCCGCGCTTCGATGTGGCCTTCAAAGATGGCCAGGCGCACATTGTGGGCGCAGACCAGGCGGCGCCCGCAGACAGCCGGCTGGTGCGCATGCCCGCGTTTTTCAACAAGGGGCAGTGGCGCGATGGCTTCTTTGTGGACAAGTACCTGTGCAGCAACAACGGCGGCGTGGCCAGCTCGATCAAGGGCGGGCGGGTGCTGTCTTCGTACATCCGAAACGACCATCCGCAGACACCGTTCAGCAGCCTGGGCGGCGGCATTGCGGACAACTACGCCGGTGCTTTTGATGCAGCCAAGACGCGCGGGGAAAACTTCTTTGTGAGTTCGTTTCAGATGCGCGTGGCCCTGGGCATGCTGGTCGTTGCGCAGCGTCTGAATGCGACAAAGCAGACCTGCGCCTGGCTTGATGCAGACAAGCAGTGGCCGGTCGGATGCGTCAACTGGAATCTTGGCGATAACCGAATGCCTGGCTTGGCCTATGAACCAGATGGGACATACAAGGGATGCGGCTTGACGGGTTCGGCCAACAGTCCTGCGGCTGTTTCTCACAACGGCCAAGAGTGTGGCGTGATAGACCTCAATGGTCTGGTGTGGGAGGTTCAATCAGGCATCGGAGAGCGCGGTGGTGCGCTGGCGTTTGTCTCTGAATCCGATGCGCTGGAGGATTTCCACCTCAACACATGGAAGGCTCACCCAGCGCGCGCCGGAATGCCGGTGAAACCTGGGTTGAATTACATCGATCCGACGCGAATCAATGAGGGTGGATTTTCTGCCGCGCTCATGGATGAAAACCACGGCGCTGGCCTTGTGTGGGTGCCAAGCAAAACGCCAAAAGACCTGTGTGTGATTTCTGGCGGCAGCTGGGGCGTCGGCGGCGATGCCGGTGTCTGGGCGCTGCATCTGAGCGCCGTTCGGGCCCACTCGGCCACCAGCGTGGGCTTTCGCTCCGCCTCTTTTTTGTAATTTGTCACTGATCGCGGCAGCGATCAGTCGTTTTTTTCAGCCCTCCATCGACTCGGCATCAAGTAAACCGCATGAGCTCTTTCAAAAAATCTCCAGCCTGGTACGGACGGAAGGCACCTGCGTGTTTTGCAACGGGCGCGCAATGGTCCGAGTGGAAGGATTCGGCCCGCACCAGCAAATTCAGGGGCGACCACTGCACCGACTGCACCTCTGAGTACCAACAACAAATGCTCGCCGCAAATCGATGCGAGCGCCCCGACACCCTGTTTGCCTTGGATGAAGACGGATTCATCAGCGGCATCCACCCCACCCCACATCAAGCCACCCAGCCACACGAGGAGACACCATGACCACCTTTGGCACCATTGCGCTGAGCGCCATTGCGCCCAGTCTCACGAACCCGCGCAAAACCTTTGACGACGCCAAGCTGCACGAGCTGGCGGCCAGCATCACCGCTTCTGGCGTGCACCAGGCGGTGCTGTTGCGGCCCCTGCCTGCTGATCGCATCGAAGACACCTCGCACCTTTCGCCGCGCCCCGAGTTCGAGCTGGTGACGGGCGAGCGGCGATACCGCGCCAGTCTGCTGGCCAAGGCCGCAAACATCCCGGCCATGATCCGCGATCTGAGCGATGACCAGGTGCTGGAAATCCAGATCGTTGAAAACCTGCAGCGCGATGACCTGACCGCGCTGGAAGAGGCGCACGGCTATCAGGCGCTGATGGATCACAGTCGCATCAATGCCGACCAGGTGGCCGCAAAAATCGGCAAGAGCCGCAGCTACGTGTTTGGTCGGCTCAAGCTGCTGGAGATGGGGCAGGACTGTCGTGACGCGCTTCGCATGGGCCTGATCGACGCCAGCAAGGCGCTGCTGCTCGCCCGCATCCCCAGCACCAGCCTGCAGTGCAAGGCGCTCAAGGAAATCGTGCGGGCCAACCACCCCGAAGGGGTCATGAGCCACCGCATGGCCCACGACTGGATCAAGAACCGCTACATGCTCAAGATCGAGCAGGCCCCTTTTGACCACGCCGACACCAGCCTGGCCCCGCGCGCCTGCACCATCTGCCCCACCCGCACCGGTGCGGATGCAGACCTGTTCATGGATGTGATGGGCGCAGACATGTGCACCAACCCCGACTGCTACGCCGCCAAGGTGCAGCAACACCACAGCCGCCATCGCGCCCAACTCGAAGCCCAAGGGCACCAGATCATCGACGGGGCCGACGCTCAGGCGCTGATGCCCTACCCCAACAGCGCGCCCGAGGGCTACGCACGGCTGGACAACGCCGCCGACAGCCCCACCGACAAGCCGCTGCGCCAAGAGCTGGCCAAGCTGATCGACAAGGGTGACGTGGTGCCCGTGATGATCGTCAACCCGCACCAGGCGGGTGAGCTGATCGCCTGCGTGCCCGAGGACGATGTGTCCAAGCTGCTCGACCGCGCCGGCCGCAAAAAAGCCGCCGAAGCGGCAAAGGCCGAGCAAGCCGCACAGGACAAAAAAAGCGCCGATGCGCGTGAACGCAAACTGCGGCTGGAATACGAAACTGTCTGGCGTCTGCGTGTGCTTGACGCTGTGCATGCAGGGCTTGTCAAAGACCCAAGCGACGCATTGACCCCGAGCCTTGCGCGCCTGGCTGGTGAGCTGCTCATTCGCGGCGTCATTGACCCCGACGTCGCTGCGCATCTGTGCGATCAGCTGGGCCTGGACAAAAACGACTGCGATCAGGCGCTGGTCGAATGGGTGACCAACCCCACCCCGCTGACCGTGCACGACGCGCTGGCCCTGCTGGTGGCCGCCTGTGGTGCGGGGTATTTTTCCTACTACGGCACCCGAGACGACGGACTGACCGAGCGCGAATTCCGCCCGCTCTTGAGTGTGGCCAAAGACACCGGGCTGGATGTTGACGCGCTCAAGGCCCAGGTGCAAGCCGAAATGGCCGAGCGAGAAAAACCATCCACCCCCCTGGCCCCTGCTGCGCAAGCTGTTGGGGTGCGGGGTGGCAAGGCCAAAAGCGAAAAGGGTTCAAAAGGCAAAAAAGCCGCCCCCGCTGGCGCGGCCGCGCCAACTGCGCGTATCAGTGAGGCAGACGCAATGCAAGGCATCGCCGAGGCGATACAGAGCATGGACGATGCCCAGGCTCCGCACGCGGGCCTGGGATCGGAATCAGGCGCTGACGCGCAAGGCGACGATGCCACTGTTCGGCACGCCGACCGTGGCGGCCAGCCGCCCCAGCAAGAGCCCGTGGTCGAGCAAAAAGCAGGGCCGCAAGGGTCCGGCGTGAAGCGGTCAGATGTGCTGCTGGCGGATGCGGTCGAGCTGGTCAAAGAAGCCGGGGCCGTGAGTGTGCGCCAGATCAAGACCGCGATGGGCGTCGGCACCGAGCGCGCCATGCGCATCATCGAACAGCTGGAGCGCGACGGCGTCGTCAGCGGGTGCGATGAGCGCGGCGACAGAAAGGTGCTGGTGGCGGCATGAAAACAGCTTTATCGACCGATAGACGTGCTTGGCCAAGAGGATAACGAATCATGAGCAAGAACAAAAAACCCCGCAAGGCCTACCGCCCAAAACCGATCAGCCTTGACACCGTGTCACTGGCCCGCCACTTCGCGGCCAAGCCATCCCGGCAAGACCGCGAAGAGGTATTGCAGCCGCTGCGCGATGCCGTGAGGGCGCTGCGCGAAGGCGTGGCCACGGAGCTGCAATGGTCGGTGGCCGCTGGCGGCGTCTCTGTGGCGCTGGCCATCGAGCGCCAGGGCGTTGTGCGCGGCCTGCATGCACACATCAAGACCGCCGAGCAGGCCCTGCAAAAGATCTACGACCGCGCCCTGCGCATCGGCGGTGGCCGCTGGATCCGGGTCGCGCTCTACTTCAATAAGATTGATGCGCTCAGTGAGTTCATCGATCTGTATGCATTCCAAGTCAATCATCTGGGGCGCGCAGAAATGCTGGCCGCGATTGACGAAGCACAAAAACAAACCATCGCCCAGGGGCACGTGGCCACGCTGGTGCATAGCGACGCAGAAAGGATGGCTGCATGAAAGAGCGCCCAATTATTTTCAGCGCGCCCATGGTCCGGGCGATCCTCAGCGGAACGAAAACGCAGACGCGGCGGGTGGTGAAGCTGCTCTACGGTGCCGATGTTGTCGTGGTCAATGGCCAAGTGTGGAAGCCAGCCCGCGTTGATTACGCTGGCTATGTCGATTGCCTCTACGGCCAGCCCGGCGACAAGCTATGGGTACGTGAGACCTGGAAGCACATAGAGGGCGGTGGTATTTATGACGCGGCAGGCGGCCTCATGGATTCGCATGACGATGAAAAGATTTATCGGGCAACCCGGCCGAGCTATCCAGGTCCGTGGAAGTCATCAATCCACATGCCCCGCTGGGCAAGCCGCATCACCCTTGAAATCACCGGCGTGCGCGTCGAGCGGTTGCAGGACATCAGCGAGGGCGATGCGCTCGCTGAGGGCTGCTCATCCACAGCAGTCGTTCACGAAGATGGCGAGGACTACACGGGCCATTACGCCTCAGAAGATTATCGAGACCTCTGGGAATCCATCAATGGCCCGGCAGCTGGGAGCTCAACCCCTGGGTGTGGGTGTTGGAGTTCAAACAATTGGAGGCCGTATGAATTGCTGTGATTGGGACTGTAATCAGGGCCGCGACTGCCCGGCCCGCAAGCCCAAGGCTTGTCCCCACTGCTACGGCACCGGCTACGACGCCAGCGGCTACGACTGCGGCTGTGGCACCAAGCCCGCCAGGGTGGCCAAGGTCGGCAAACGCATGCAAGCCGCCCAACCGCTCAACGGAACGCCGTGGCGACGTCAGCTCAAAGACCTGGCGCGCGGCGCGCTGGTGATGTTGGCCGTGGTGCTGATCAGCGCCGCCGCTGTGGGAGTGATGCGATGACCAACCTTCCTCATCATGTGACCCGCTGCCGGCCGCAAGTGGCCAGCCTCCAGTGCGCCAACTGCAAACGCTGGGCAGATCATCCCGAACAAGTTCCTGGGAGCATCGCACCGCTGGTGAATGCCGCCAGGCCACGCGATCCATCCTGCGTGTACGTGCCCATCAGCCTAATGCTGGAGGCCGCATGAGCAAAGTAGGTCAACTCAAAAAGATGTGGGAATACATGCCCAATGTCGCCCGATGCATCAATTGCACGAACTATCGAGAGTCCTGGATCCGCTTGACTGAAAACAGCCAAACCAAGCGGGTGAATAGGCATTGTGCCAATGGTGACTTCACGATCAGCAAAAACGGTGTTTGCATCCACTGGGTGGGCCGCGCCGACATTAAACAAAAGGATGGTCAATCATGATCGGCACACAGCCTGAGGGTGCTATAGACGGTGTTGTGATCAGCGCTGTATCCCATGAAGGTCTACGCGTTACCGTCAACGGGAAGCCCGCGAGACTGGCCATCCTGACCGATGATGGCCAGGTGATCGCTGCCGGCGACCAAGTCGCGCGTGAGGCCGAGGCAGTGGCATTGAATTGCTATCGCAACTTCCTCAAAGGCCAGGGCTTCCTGCGGGTCAACAGCGAGCCCATCATCGGAAGCCGCCGCGATGGTCGTCACTGAGCGCGAGGCCGATGCAGCCGTCGAGTCTCCAGCCTTGTTTCAGGTCTGGATTGACCTCTCATTTGGCGCAGAGCCGTCCGACTGGTGGTGGAACTCACCACCCAAACTGCTGCCAGGTGCATTGGATGAATGCGCGGAATGCCGGGCAGGCGGCTGGATCGCCAAGGTGATGCCAGAGGGCAGCAACCCGAGGCCAGACGGGCGCTGGGACAACCCTTAACCGGGCTCAGACACCAATAAAAAGCCCGCATCGAGCGGGCTTTTTTACGTTTGTGCTGTCGGTTTATATTAACTATCCTTCGCGCAGCCCAGGCTGACGAACCCGACCTTGGGTGCTGCGCTGGGGGTGGAAGGTGTGTCATTCATCTTGTTCAGCGCTTCAGGCCCATGGCGCCGAGCACTTGCTCG
>JACCDH010457968.1_pt1 | contig 25252 bp, 19 predicted proteins | sample 7442481 | NCBI WGS metagenome assembly JACCDH01 (sample SAMN15323433, study PRJNA562643) | freshwater metagenome | isolation source: river surface water | place: USA:Blue River Watershed | collected 2017-08-15 | reverse complement strand
TTAAAACACCCGCCACTATTGCTGCAAAATCGGGTACTGAATTAATATTTTTTAGTGCCTGGATTATTGGAGGATTAATTGCTTTATTTGGGGCATTAACTTATGCTGAAATTGGCCAACGTTTACCGGTAATGGGGGGTTATTATAAAGTGTTTGCACATTGTTATCATCCAGGGGTTGGTTTTACGATTAACGTATTAATATTAATTAGTAATGCGGCATCACTTGCGGTGGTCGCTTTAATTGGTGCAGACTATGTGAGTGACTTACTGTTTGGACATCCATCAAGTACACTATTTAATGTTTGTATTGCTTCATTATCGGTTGGACTATTTTATATAGTTAATTTATTAGGCTTAAAAACAAGCAGCCGTACACAAAATGTATTGATGATTGTAAAAATTAGTTTAATCCTATTATTAATTTCTTCCTTATTTAAAGGGGTAACAGTGCCTATTCATGGTGTGAACGAAGGAGAAATAAGAGTATATAATGGACAAAATGGAGAATTATTATTATTGGTGAGTTTGGTATCCGTTTTTTTTACTTACGGTGGTTATCAGCAAACCATTAATTTCGGTTCTGAAGTAAAATCGGCAAAGACCATGCAAAGGGGTATAGTATTGGGAATTTTTATTGTGTTGTTTTTATACCTCACCATTAATTATACATATATAAAAGTGATTGGTTTCGATCAAATGAAAAATGCCAATGCCATTGGTTCCTTATTATTTGAAGCATGGTTTGGAAAGTATGGAGCAAAGGTGTTTGATTTCGCTATGGTATTAAGTGTACTTGCCTACGTGAATGTAATATTAATGAGCAATCCTCGAGTGATGTTTGCCATGAGCGAGGATAAAGTGTTGCCCCAAATTTTTCAAAAGAAACATCCTAAAACCGACGCATTGGTGCCAGGATTAACCGTATTTGCCATTACCACTATTTTAGTTACTTTTTTTGGAAAGGGGGTGGACGATGTTTTAAGTTTTAGTATTTTCTTGGATTGTATGGGAATGAGTACCTCTGCAGCCACTTTATTTATTTTAAGGAAAAGAGGGCAAGGGGATGCATCCGTTACTGGGGCTTTGAAAAAATGGACACCCATTTTTGCTGCCATTTTCGTGATGGCTTATGCATTTGTAGCCATTGCGGTAGTCATAGACAAGCCTTATGCAGCTTTAACAGCCGTTTGCTTAATTATTATAGTATTGATAATTTATAGAATCTACTATTATAAGAAAAATGTCTAGGTTACCCAAAGGGCCTAAATCCGCCATTTATCTATCAATAAATCAGGTTCATTAGCATGCTTTTCCGCTTGTCTAATAATTAGTCCACTATTTATTATTGTAGTACTTTTGTAGAGTAAAATTAGCTACATAATAAACATATGAAATATATATTATTTTTATTTTTAATAACTGGAGTTGTTCCATTAAAGGCTCAGGACACAACTAATTGGGATTTACAGACTTGCGTGGAGTATGCCATAAAGCACAATATATCAGTTCAACAAGCTGATGTGCAAGCAAGGATCAATAAAATACAGGCGGATATTGCCAAGTCCAATCAGTTGCCTACTATGAATGGATCAAGTGGAATGGGTTTAAGATATGGTCGTTCCATTGACCCTACCACCAACGGATTTACCAATACCCAGTTTTTATTCAACAACTTTGGTTTAAACGGAGGAATTCAATTGTTTAATGCAGGTAAATTGCGCAATACTGCAGATGCGACTTTTTTATCTTGGCAGGCTTCTGAGGCAGATAAGCTCAATGCCGCTAATGATATTTCCATGAGTGTTGCTACTTTTTATTTACAAGTATTATCAGCCATTGAACAAACAGATATTGCAAAAATTCAAATTGCACAAACTAAGGAACAGTTAACGGCTACTAAAAAAAGAGTTGAATTGGGCTTATTGCCAGAACTAAATTTATTAGAATTAGAAACTCAACTAGCCAATGATAGTAGTACTTTCATAACGGCTTTATCCAATATTGAACAAAATAAATTGTTATTAAAGGCCTTACTGAATTTAGATGCGAGCAAGCCTTTTGATATTAAATCACAGTCAGTAGATCAAATCAAATTACAATCCTTTGCCGATTTACAACCCGATTATGTTTTTGGTATTGCTTCACAAAATATACCAGGCATAAAGGCCGCAGCATTACGTGTGAAAGCTGCTTCTAAAAATGAATTGGCCGCAAAAGCTAATTTTTATCCAACCTTAAGTTTTGGCTATAATTTAAGTTCTAACTTCTCTAATGTGTTTAATTATATAAGTGGATTTAATTTAACTGGTGTAAGTACGCCGAACCCAACAACTCCATTTGTAACTGTGAATAACGCTAAGTACTATCTTCAAAGCCCTACCTATACGCCCATTACCACAAAAAGAAATTGGGGTAATATATGGAACGGTTGGGGTAATCAGATAAATAATAACTTTGGACAAAGTTTTGGATTACAATTGTCAGTTCCTATTTTTAATGGCAACCAGTCTAAGTATATTTATCAACAAGCAAAATTAAATTACCGTAATGCAAGTTTGCAACAGGAAAATACCAACCTTAAACTAAAACAAGATATTTATACTGCTTATACCAACGCAGTGGTTGCTTTTAATAAATTAACTGCTAATCAAAAGGCAATGTCCGCTGCAGAAAAAGCCTATCAATTTGCTACAAAAAGATATGACTTGGGTTTACTGGGTACCATTGAATTATTAACCAATCAAAATAATTATCAAAGAGCTAAAGTAAATTTCAAAACTGCTCAATATGAGTATGTATTTAGAATTAAATTACTAGAATTTTACAAAGGAGAAGCACTTTCATTATAATCAAATAAAGACCTATGAATAAGAAACTAATTTGGACACTGGGCGGGTTGTTAGTAGTAATTGTACTATTAGTAAGTTTAAAAAAAGCAGGTGTCATTGGAAAAGAAGAAGGAGAGGAAGTAACTACTGAAAAAGTTCAGTTACGTACCATTACCGAGTCAGTCAATGCAAGTGGTAAAGTGTATCCTGAAATTGAAGTAAAAGTAAGCCCAGACATTTCGGGTGAAATTGTGAACCTTTTTGTAGAAGAGGGTGACAAAGTAACCAAGGGTCAGGTATTGGCTAAAATTTATGCGGATATTTATTCAACACAAAGGGATCAAGCTTCAGCCAGTGTGAATCAATCACAAGCGCAATATGAAAATATCAAAGCCTCCATTAGTGGGTTGAAAACAGTATATGAAAACACGAAAACGACTTATGATCGTTTCAAAAAATTATTGGATGATAAAATTGTGTCTAAAGCGGAATTTGAGCAAACTGAACAAAATTACCGTTCAGCAGAATCTTCCTATTTAGGGGCTTTGCAAACTATAAAAAGTGGTGCAGCACAAATTCAAGGGGTGAGAGCACAATTGTCTCGTGCCGAAAAGGATTTAGCGCGTACTACGATTACTGCACCAATGGATGGTATTATTAGCTCCATGAGTGTTAAAAAAGGGGAGCGTGTAGTAGGAACAGCACAAATGGCGGGTACTGAAATGATGCGTGTAGCTGATATGAAAAGTATTGAAGTAAGAGTAGATGTGGGAGAGAATGATATTACGAAAGTAAAAATTGGTGATACTGCTTTGGTAGAAGTAGATGCCTATAACAAAAGAAAATTCAAAGGCATTGTTTATAAAATTGCCAATCCGGTTACCGCTGCAGCATTAACTTCCACATCGACCGATGTGTCAAATTATAAAGTACATATTCGTTTAGAGCCTTCAAGTTATGCTGATTTAATACAAGAAAATAGCAAATTCCCATTCCGTCCAGGTATGACAGCAAGTGCTGATATTCAAACTAAGTCCAAAAGAAACGTAGTATCTATTCCATTAAATGCGGTAACTACAAGAGACAAGGAAGGCAATGGAAAAGAAACAAAAGTTGCAGCAAGTGCCTCTGAAAATAATGGCAATGCAAATGCTTCAAAAGAAGAGGAATTAAATGAAGTGGTATTTGTATTACAAAAAGACAATAAAGTGAAAATGGTGAAAGTGAAAACTGATATCCAGGACTTAAATTATATTGAAGTAAGTGGCTTAAAAGTGGGGGACGAAGTGATTACGGGCCCTTACAGTACAGTAAGTAAACTACTTAAAGACGGCAGCTTGGTTAAAGTAGTAACCAAGGATAAGCTGTATGAAGAAAAGAAGTAATTAAGCCTTAAAAAGCAGTTAAAGGGGTACATCTAAAAAATGTGCCCCTTTTTTTATGTTTTCGTATATTCGTTGCATGAATTCACAACGCATAGGTATTATTGGAAGTGGAAGTTGGGCAACTGCCATTGCAAAAATTGTTGCTGATAACGGTTTTACAATAAATTGGTGGGTGAGACAGGCAAATAATATTGAGTACTTTAAAAAGCGTCACCATAATCCACATTATTTAAGAAACGCTTACTTTGATGTTGCTAAAATTGAATTTTCAGATGATATTAGTAAGGTGATTGCCGATTCGGATATTATTATCATTGCAGTACCTTCCATACATATTGAAAATTCACTTGCTTCCTTGGATGCAAGTGCGCTTCAAGGAAAAAAAGTGGTCTCTGCGGTAAAAGGGGTCTTACCTAAAATTAATTTATTACTTAACGAATACCTCGCTAAAAAATTTAATGTAGCCTTAACCGATTACTTTACATTATTAGGACCAAGCCATGCAGAGGAAGTCGCGTCTGAGCAACTTTCCTACCTTACTTTTTCGGGTATTGAACCAGTGGCTACAAAAGCCATTGCAGATTGCTTTAAAAATGAGTACATCAATACGGTGGTAAACAATGATATTTATGGTGTTCAATATGCAGGGGTTGCTAAAAATATTTATGCATTAGGAGCGGGAATAGCCCATGGGCTTGAATATGGTGACAATTTTTTAAGTGTATATATTGCCAATGCAGCCAACGAATTAGAGCATTTATTAACTGCAGTGATGTATCATTATAAGCAGGATTGTAAGGATGTAAATTATTCATCATCGGTTTATTTAGGCGATTTGTTGGTGACTTGTTACTCCTTACATAGTAGAAATAGAACTTTTGGAAACATGATTGGTAAAGGCTATTCTGTTCGTTCCGCCGAGCTAGAAATGAATATGGTGGCTGAAGGCTACAATGCATGTAAATGTATCATGGCCATTAATGAATGTATGGAAATTGATCTTCCCATTATTAGGACCATATATTCAATTTTATGGGAGGGTGCAGATCCTGGCACTTCATTTAAAGAGATGGAGAAGATTTTAAAATAATCTCTTTGCCTACACGATAAAAAACTCACTTGCAATACCATCGGCTAAGAACCTTGCATTTTTTGCTATGGCAAAACCCGCAGTTGTAGGTGCTAATTTACCCTCAGCGAATAAGTTTGCTTGTACCATTTGAGTATGTGCTAGATAAGCTGGTCCAAAGCGTTTTTCAATTTCAGCTAACTCAACCCCTTCCATAAGCCTCAATGAAATCATCATATATTCATTGAAACTAGTAGCTGTATCCAAGGACTCTATTTCAAAAGGAATATTCCCCTCCTTAATGGACTGAATATATAAATGATTATTGGAAACATTCCATTGTCTTGTTTTGATATTATAAGAGTGCGCTGAAGGGCCCAAACCTAAGTAAGGAATGCCCTTCCAATAATTGCTATTGTGCATACTTCTATGACCTGGTCGGGCAAAATTTGAAATTTCATAATGCTCATACCCTTTATTGTTTAATTTAGCCACTAACAAGTCAAAGTGCCTGGCTTGCTTTTCAGCATCTACATTATCCATTTTCTTTTCTTGTATTAAATGGTGTAAAGCAGTTTTCTCTTCCACGGTTAATGCATAGCAAGAAATATGCGGGATCTCGTATTTATTTAATTGTTCAATATCCTTTATCAAAGCTTCATCCGACAAATGGGGCGTCCCATAAATTAAATCGGCACTAATATTATGAATACCCGCTGCTTTTGCTATTTCAATGGCTTCAATGGATTGTTGGGTATTGTGCGCGCGATTCATCCAAGCCAATGCCTCGTTTTGAAAACTTTGAATCCCTATACTAAGCCGGTTAATTCCCACCGATTTCCATAGCTGTATTTTATTTTCATTGATATCATCGGGATTGGCTTCTAAAGTAAATTCAACCTGGGTTGCGATGGAGTAGTGTTTATGAACTGCACCAATTATTTTAGTTAAATGGATTTCCTGTAATAGGGAAGGGGTGCCGCCTCCAAAATAGATCGTTTCAACAGGGGTGTTTAAATAGGCTTTTTGAAGTTCAATTTCATGCAAGAGCGCTTCTACAAAATCATCAATATGTTGCACCTGTGTTGAAAAATGGAAATTACAATAGTGACAGGCTTTTCTGCAAAAAGGAATATGAATATAAATACCTGACATAATGATGGTTGGATAACAAAGCTAACTATTAGTTACTAATTCTGCATGACTATACTTATTTTTGCAAAAATGATGTCTATCCTAAAACCAGCCCTTTTAATTACATTTTGCTGCATTTTACTAAATGTAAATGGGCAAAAGGATAGTGTATTGCCTCAAAAAAAAGCAACAGAAAAGCAAAAAGTAGAATCAAAAAAATCTTCAACCAACAAGAAGGGATCGGTAGATAAAAAAAGTAAGGCTGAACAAAAAGGTACAACAGCTAATAAAACTACATCAGAGAAAAAAGCAACGAACGAAAAGAAATCAAAATCGGAAAAGAAAACCGCCACAGACAATAAGGAAAAATCTGAGAATAAGGATAAATCTGCTAATAAAGAAAAGTCTGACAAAAAAACCAAGTCGGACAAAAAAGCGAAGTCGGCTAATAAGGATTCTACTAGAAAAGAAAGTATTGATTTGCTCAAAGATACTTCTCAACAAAAGACCGATACACTAAAACAAAAGGATACCATAAAAGTAAAATACATTCAGGCGATTCCTTCAACCTATCAAAAAGCGGACGCTTGGTATTTTCAATTGTTGCATGAAAAAACAGGGGATACTTTGGTAGACATCATCAGCGCGTATAAAAATTTTTATGCTCAGCAAAATACAGGGTTTGCGCTTTATTTTAAATCCTCCAATCCTTCTAAAAACAATACTGCCCTATTTAGAGTGGAACAGCGCTTTTCTTTGCCAGATAAGGATTGGTTATTTTATTTAATCATTGGTTTAATCTTGATTTATGGTTTGATTAATAATATATATCCACAGTATTATGTAAAATTATTTAGTCAGTTTAGTCAATCTTCCATGCGCGTATTGCAAAATAGGGAGCAGTTGATTCAAAATAGTTTTGCCTCCCTGGCCTCCAATATTGGGTTTATACTTAGCTTTTCACTGATGGCTACTTTACTTATTTTTAATAGACATTTATTGCCCATTTCTTTTTGGCTTGCTTATTTGTATATCTGCATTTTTTTCACGCTATTGTATTTGGGTAAATACGTATGCTTACAAATAGTAGGATTTGTATTTAGTGTAAGGGACCTAATAAGCACTTATATATTTGTAGTGTATATGATTAACAAAGTGTTAGGTATTTTGCTTTTGCCCTTTATCTTAATATTGGCCTTTGCCCAGCCCGCCTATTATCCAATAGCCATAGGTTGCGGAGCGGGCCTAAGCATCCTCTTATTCCTTTATAGGTACCTATTTTCATTAACATCTGTTAGGAACAAATTACATATCTCTTCCTTTCATTTTTTTCTTTACCTTTGTGCTTTCGAAATACTCCCCCTGTTGATATTGTACAAATTTATAGTCCAGTATTTTGGAGGAATATATTAATGAAGAATAGTGTAAAATGGCAAAAGAAATGAGTGTAGAAAAAAAGGCGACAACTAGTAAGTCCATTAAAAAAATTCTAATTTCTCAAGCGCGACCTGAAAGTGAAAGATCGCCTTATTTTGAATTAGCTAGTAAATACAAGGTTGAATTACACTTTCATCCCTTGATTCAACTTGTTTCTATTCCTTCCAAAGAATTTAGAAAATCTAAAATTGATATAGCAACTTATACTGCTGTTATTTTCACTAGTAAAAATGCCATTGACCATTTTTTCAGAACCTGTGATGAGTTGAAGGTTAATGTGAGCCAGGAAACAAAATATTTTTGTATCACAGAAGCTGTCGCCTTATATCTTCAAAAATTTATTATGTATCGTAAGCGTAAAGTATTCTTTGGCGCTGATGGGTCAAATAAAAAATTATTTGACGTACTTAATAAACATAAAGGCAACGAACGTTTTTTATATGTTTGTAGCGAAAATCAACAGGACAATGAAATTGTTAACTGGTTAAAGGACCATTCCTGCACTTTTGATTTGGCTTATATGTATCGTTCCATAAGTAGTGATCTTAAAGAAGTGTTTGACCAACATAATTTTGATGTAATTTGTTTATTCACCCCTAGTGGTTTGAAAAGCTTATACGAAAACAAGCCAGGTTTCATACAAAATGGAACAGCCATTTGTGCATTTGGCTCCAACACTTGCAAAGCAGTAGAGGATGCAGGATTAACCTTGCATATTAAAGTACCAAGCCCACAAACACCAAGTATGATTGCGGGCCTTGACTTATATTTAAGTCAATTGAGCAAAAAAAAATAAATTGCATTCAATGAATGCATCTCCCCGTTTTACCAACGCTTTAATTAATGAAACAAGTCCTTACTTGCTTCAGCACGCACACAATCCTGTCCATTGGATTCCTTGGTCCAACGACTTATTTGAAAAAGCGGCACAAGAAAACAAACCCATTTTATTAAGTATTGGCTATGCAGCATGTCATTGGTGTCATGTTATGGAAAGGGAAAGTTTTGAATCGGAGGAAGTCGCCAATTATATGAATGCCCATTTTATCAATGTTAAAGTGGATAGAGAGGAACGTCCCGATGTGGATCATTTATACATGGACGCTTTGCAGGCTATGACAGGTGCTGGGGGCTGGCCATTGAATATATTTTTATTGCCGAATGGTAAACCTTTTTATGGGGGGACTTATTTTCCCCCAAGGCCTATTCAAAATAGGGCCTCCTGGATGGAAGTGTTAAAAGGGGTGCATGTGGCTTTTGAAAACAATTATGAAAAGCTTGAAGAACAAGCCAATCAATTATCCAGTCACTTAGTGCAGGCCAATATAAAATCGCAAGCTTCCAACAACGAAAATCAAACTGCTTTCCAATTTGAAAAAGAGGCGATTCAATTAATGGGTACCCGCGTAATGCAAAATGCAGATACACAATGGGGTGGTTTTGGCAATGCACCTAAATTTCCACAAACATTTGCTTTACAATTATTGCTACGTCAGTATCATCTATTCAAAGACGAGTCTGCCTTACAACAGGTTAAACTGTCTTTGGACAAAATGATACAAGGTGGAATTTATGACCATTTAGGGGGAGGTTTTTCAAGATACAGCACCGATGGACATTGGCAGGCACCGCATTTTGAAAAAATGCTTTACGATAATGCACTGTTAATTGGGGTTTTATCAGAAGCTTATCAAATAACCCAACAGCCTTCCTATCAAATTGTCATTCAACAAACTATACAGTTTTTAAATAGGGAGTTGTCTAATGGACAAAATGCATTTTATGCCGCATTGGATGCGGATAGTGAAGGGGTAGAAGGAAAATATTATACCTGGTCCTATGAAGAATTAAAAGCCCTCGTACCTGAAAATTTATTTGAAGGATTCTGCGCCTATTATCAAATACAAGCCAATGGTAATTGGGAACATACCAATATTTTATGGACGCAGGCCAATTTTATGATTGGGGAATCCGATGCATTTAAGGTTGTAAAACAAAGCTTGTTCGCTACTAGAGAAAAAAGAATTAGACCATCATTGGACCATAAAATTATACTTTCTTGGAATGCATTGACAATTACCGCTTTTTGCAAAGCCGCTGCAGCATTGGGGGATAGGGATTATAGGCAACAAGCAATCAATGCAATGCAATGGATTGAAAATAATATGTATGATAAAGAGGGGCATTATTTTTACCATACCAATACCAATGGCCAAAATAAAAGCTATGCATTTTTAGATGACTATGCAGCTTTAATACAAGCCTATATTTCCTTGCAAGAAATTACAGGCGATTTCACTTATTTGCATAAGGCAAAACAATGGACGGATTATGTGCAAACCCATTTCATTGATGAAGAAAAAGTGTTTTTTTATTTTACAGCAGCCTACCAAAAAGATGTCATCATCCGAAAAAAAGACAATTATGACGGAGCGCAACCCAGTGCCAATGCCATGATGTGTTTTAATTTATACTATCTCTCAAATGTATTTTCGATGAGTGATTGGGAGCATCAAGCAAAAGCCATGGTGGAAGCAATGGGTAAAATGATTTTACAATATCCATCTTCCTTTAGTTACTGGGCCCAAAGCTATTTATTGATGACATTGGGTTTCACTGAAATAATTAGCATAGGGTCAAATGTTAAAAATTCAATATTTGATATCCAAAGCTTGTTTCAACCCTTTAAAATGATGTTAATTTCTGATGAATATGACCCCAGCATTCCTTTGCTGAAAGGGAAGCAACTATATGAAAATCAATACTTTATGTGTAATAGGGGAATATGCAGTGCGCCCATTCCAAATCTCAACGATTTTTTAACAACTATCAATCAAGTAAATTCTTAATTTGCACCTCTTAGATACGATGGATTTAGTAACTTTATCCATAGTCTCAAGATTAAGTGCAGGAAATGCATGAATTAAATTTTAAATATTACTTGACTGGTTCGTCCAGCAACAGTTATAAATAACAATTATGGTTAAGAATTTAAAGATGGCTCGTTTCAAATTTCCGTTGATGCTTTTAACGGTATTAGTATGTTCATTCTTGTTTTTTGCATTTGAATCCACTCAAATCACCAAAAGAGACAGACTTAGAACTGATCCTCAAATGGTTTACATTCCAGGTGGTGCTTTTTACATGGGTGCCAGTGATGAGCAAATTGACAAGTCTCAGATAAACTTTAAAAAAGTGGTATCTGTACAAAGCTTTTGGATGGATCGCACCGAAGTAACCAACGAGCAATACCGCAAATTTGTGAACTATGTGGCGGATTCAATGAAGTACCTTGTTTTATTTACGCCAAATAAATCTTTAAATCAAGCTGACCCAGAAGATACTTTACATGTGAACTGGAAAAAAGTGGCTGATTTTAATAAGTTATTGCCAAAAGCCTTGGCAGAATATCAAAAATACAGATCAAGTCCGAATACTCCGTCATTGCCTACTTCAGCAAAAATGATCAATGACTTGAGTCCATTATGGGTGCCAGATTCAAATAGAAAAAGACCAAGTGAATTTGTAGTAAATCCTAAGAAGTTAATTTACAGATACAATATCATTGATTATAAGAAGGCGGCAAGAGAATCAAATTCTTCTAACGGGTTAGATTTGGATTTAGGTAATTATATCATCCCAGTGGAAGTGAAAGTGGCTCCGGATACATTGGTATGGAACAGAGACTTTTCTTATTCTTATTTTGACATAGAAGTAATCAAATATTTTTCTTCAAAACAATACAATGATTACCCAGTAGTGGGTGTGAATTGGAAACAAGCTATTGCTTTTTGTAATTGGAGAACAGAACATAATGATTATTTCCAAGGGAAGCCTGGTAAGACCGACTTAAAAATTGATGGAATTTACCGTTTGCCAACCGAAGCAGAGTGGGAGTATGCAGCAAGAGGTAATTCAAAAATCAATGCCATGTATCCATGGGGAGCTCCCTATGCTAGAACAAAAGAAGGTTTAATGATGGCAAACTTCAAATACGGTAGAGGCGACTATTTTGCTGGTGATACTAAAAAAGATGCACCTACTAAAAAAGTAAAATCATATGTTGAAAACGGGTTTGGTTTATACGATATGTCAGGTAATGTAGCAGAATGGACAAGCTCGGTATATTCTCCTAGTACTCAAATTTATATGACAGCCTCTAATCCAGATATTCAAGCTGAGGTGGACGATGACTCACCTTTGGCCAAAAAATCAATCCGAGGTGGATCATGGAAAGACATTGCCTACTATTGTCAAGTAAGTACAAGAGGGTATGAGTACCAAAGCAATGCTAAATCCTATATTGGTTTTAGATGTGTACTTTCTATGACACGTTAATCCATCTATTTTAAATTCAAATAAACTTCATTCATTAAAAAATAAACTAAGTATGAGCCAAGTTCAATTATCTCCAGAACAAATTAAAGCTAATAGATTAAAAAGAATAAGAGGAATCGTGGACACTGCTGTATCAATAGGTGCTGCTGTTGTAATTGTCGGAGCCTTATTTAAAATCCTACACTGGAAATTCGCTAATGAATTGTTGATTGTGGGTATGTTTACCGAAGCAGCTATCTTTTTAATTTATGCAGTATTACCTTCTGAAGATCATGGAGGAGGCCACACTGGTACTGGAACTGGTGGTGTAATTTCTGGTACCTTAGATAGTTCAGAATTAAGAAAAGCCTTGGCTGAAGTAAAAGAAACGATTGATAACACGAACGATAAATTAGGTGTAATCAATAATTCAGCAACTGGCATGGCTACTTTAAATACTAAGTTTGAAGCCATTGGTAAAACTTTGGATGATGTAAATCAATACTATGGTAGTGTGAAAAATTTAACAGAAACAATGACTGATTCAGTAAAAGAAGCAGCACGTACCAAAGAGCAATTAACTTCTTTAGCGAATAATTTAGAGCAATTGAATGCTTTATACGGTAACATGATTAAAGCGATTAAAGGAAATTAATTAATATCTAATTTATATAAACTTATTATAAATGGCATTACCTAAAGAGCCTAGGCAGAAGATGATTAACATCATGTATTTGGTGTTAACAGCAATTCTTGCCCTAAATGTATCTAGCGAAATTTTAAATGCTTTTCAAACAATTGATGACAGTTTTGGAAAATCAAATGCAGCATTAAAAACGCGCAGCGAACTAATTATAAATGAGTTTGGCAGTGAGCAGAATAAAGCTTTTGCCGAGAAGGTTGCTATATGGAAACCAAAGGCGCAGATGGTTTCTGATTTGTCCGATCAAGCTTTTGCATTTATTGAAAACATTAAGAAAGAATTGAAAATGGAATCTGGTTTAAAAGCACCTGATACCACTTTTAAGCTGGATGATTTAGAGGCCTCAACAAGAGTTTTAGTGGAAGGTAAAGACGAAGGCAAAGGCAAAACCAAAATGGCTAAAGGGGAGGAAATTTATAATATGCTAACTAAGTACAAAGCGGATTTAGCAAAAATTGATCCGTTATTAGCTTTAAAAGTTGGAAATATTCCTGTGGATTTGAGTATTCCTAAATTGTACAACAAGGACGCTGAAAAGACAATTAAGAATTTACCAATTCCAAAGCAATGGGCTACTATTTACTTTCACATGACACCTACCATTGCAGCATTGGCAATGATGTCTAAATTCCAAAATGATATTAGAAATACCCAAACACAATTAATTGATTTTTGCTATTCTCAAGTAAATACAACCTTCATTCAACTTAAGAACTTTGATGCAATTGCGAGTGCAAACGCTACAACAGTTTCTCCAGGGGAAGAAGTGGAAATAACTGCGGTTTTAGGATCTTATAATAGTGATGCAAAACCTTCTATCAGTATTGATGGGGCTTCTGTACCTATTGGACCAGATGGTAAAGCATTGTATAAAATGGTGGCAAGTGCTCCTGGTGATTACAGTAAGCATGTAACCATTAATTTCATCAATCCTTCAACAGGAGCTGCTGAAACAAGATCAACAGATGTGAAATTTAAAGTAGTAACGCCAACTGGCTTATCACTTTCTACCGATAAGACAAGAGTGTTTTATGCAGGTTTACAAAATCCTATTTCAATTTCTGGTGCTGCAGGTGGAGCGGGCGCTTTAAAGGTTTCTGCTTCTGGAAATGCATCTATAAGTCCTGGTTCTGGACCTGGAAATTATATCGTAACAGTGAACTCGGCTGGTACAGTTACTATTAATGTTTCTGATGGTAAATCATCTAAATCCTTTAATATACCTGCTAAAGAAGTGCCAACACCAAAAGTGGGTGTTAACGCAGACTTTAGAACCTATGGTACAATTACAGCAGATAAATTGGTGAGTCCGGGTATTATTAATGCTATTTTGAATGACTTTATTTTTGAAGGCGTTAATTTCCAAGTAACCTCATTTAATGTGCAGTTTGATGATGGAACCTCGGAGTCAAACGGTGGACCGGTATTTAATGGAACAATTAAAAGTAAGATTAGAGCTTCTCAATCAGGTGATCGTATTCTTATTTACAATATTAATTACAAAACACCAACTGGTCAGATCAAGCCATTAACGCAAGGTCTATCATTTGATATATATTAATTATGAATAAAAAAATTCTTCTCTTATTAAGCCTTTTGATGTTTGCATTCCTACAAGATGCATTCGCTCAAAACCAAGTTATTTCTAGGCCAAGAAATAGAAATCCGAATAGGGTTCAAAATCCAATTATACAGCAAGCTGGCACTGTAGTGGGTAGTGGAACGCAAACACCTACTGTGCAAAATCCAGGTCTTAACAGCAACAATGTTAATGGCGCAATTCAAAACAATATGGTAAATATTACCGATACCATTTTGGATGTGGATACATTAGATATGGATGGGCTTAATGGTAGAAAATACAAAGGAGCCAAGCCTAGTAGTTCATTAAAATCAGAGAATGAATTAAAAAACAATGCCCGTTTAGCTGAGCAAGCTACTGCTGCAGAGGCGGCTAATAAAAAGAATGCACTAAAATCAAAAGTACTTCCTACGGCGGCGGGTGGCTCTGCAATAAAGAATTCAATGAACACGGCAGTCCTTTCAATGCCAGATTTAAGAGAGGATGATGCTACATACAATGAATTTGTATGGAGAGAGATAGATGCTAGAGAAAAAATTAATCGCAGTTTTATTTACAAAGGGTACAATCAACAAGGACGTCAAATGTTTTTTGCAGTTTTATGGAAAATTTTAAAAGATGAAAAAATGTTTGACAAAGATGGTACTCCCATCATAGACCCTACTGGCAAGCCTGCTCCTGCGGTAACTGCTTATGATGAAAAAGGAGGCGATGATTTTGTTCAACCCATTATTTTAGATTCTTTGGAGGCATTATTCACACCAAAAGTAACTACTACATATGAAACCATTGGTGGCCAAGTAGTTAAATCAATTAAAGCTCAATCAAAAGTGCCTTTAAATAGTATATATACATTCGATATAAAAGAACAATATATTTTTGATAAAAAGTATGGACAATTATTTAGAAGAATTATTGCCATTGCACCAGTAGCTTTAATCCCTCAAACACCTGTGCAAATTACAGGTCCTAATGGAAACATTACTTATCAAACACCTTCACCAATTCGTAAGGTTTTGTTTTGGGTAAATTATGATGAGATTAGACCTTACTTATCAAAATATAAAGTATATAACCCAATGAATAAAGCCGCGGAAATGTCATGGAGTGATTTATTGGACTTAGGTTATTTTGAAGCCTCTATATACAAAACAACGATTGATAACGAGAATGACAGAACGTTCAAAGAGTTGTTTAAAAAAGACAATGCTAAGCGTTTAGAGTATTCTGAGAAAATCAAGCAAAAAATATTCGATCAGGAACAGGATCGATGGGTATATTAAACCAAAATTATTTTTCTAAAGCCGCTTTTAATATAGCGGCTTTTTTTTCGCCTATTAACTGCGCTAAAATATGGGGATTGGCGTCCTTGATTTTTTGTACCGACTTAAATTGCAATAACAATAATTCCTTTGTTTTTGGACCAATGCCAGGGATATGATCCAAGCCCGTTTCAAGTGCGCCTTTAGACCTTTTGCTGCGGTGAAACTGAATACCAAAGCGGTGCACTTCATCCCTTATGTTTCGGATTAATTTATGGGCTTCACTATGCCAGTTCAAAATAATGGATTTACTATCTCCTGGGAAAAACAATTCTTCTATATTTTTAGCTAAGCCTACTGTGGTTACTTTGTCCTGTATGCCTAATTCAGTAAGTGCTTCTAAGGCTGCATTTAATTGTCCTTTACCCCCATCAATAATAATGAGTTGGGGCAGGGGCAAATTCTTTTCAAGTACCGATTGATACCTTCGGCCTACTGATTCCTTCATACTAGCAAAGTCATTGATACCCACCACTGTTTTAATATTAAACTTTCTGTAATCCGATTTACTAGGCACCCCGTTTTTAAAACATACCATCGCTGAAACTGGGTAGGAGCCTTGAAAGTTAGAGTTGTCAAAACATTCAATATGGGTAGGGGTTTCAGTCAAATGTAATACTTCTTGTATTTCTTCCAAAACGGCACTATGAATAGTAGGAGCTACCGCCACCAATGCCTGTTTGTGGTTCCATTCCTTTAAGGCATAGTTGGCATTTTTTTGAGATAGTGCCAGCAATTGTTCCTTTTCACCTACCATTGGGATGGTATATTTAACCTCAAATACTTTTTCACTTAATTCAAAAGGCACGATAATTTCTTTTGCCCTACTATTTAAATTACTTCTAAAATAATGAATCGCAAATACTAAAATGGTTTCTACAGTTTCTTCTAAGGGGACACTTAAGGGTAGAATATGGGTTTGTATAATCCTTCCATTTTCCACCATTAAATAACTTACATACGCTTGGTCCCCTTCATGGGCAATACTAAACACATCCATTGCATGCTGCTGTTTGGTATATATCACCGACTTGGTTTGGTAATGCTCCAGCTCCTCAATTTTCTTTTTGGTCAGTGCTGCTTTTTCAAACGCCAAAGCACTGGCTTCCGCCGCCATTTTTTCTTTTAAATTGACAATGACGGGTTTGATATTTCCCTTTAATAAATGTTGTACCTGCTCAATGGACTCATTGTAGGAAGCCAAGCTTTGGTATCCTTGACATGGCCCCAGGCAATTGCCTAAATGGTATTCCAAGCATACTTTAAACTTTCCTTGCTCAATATTTTTTGGTGTAAGGGGCAGTGTGCAGGTACGTAAGGGAATGGTATGTTTTATATGATCAATTAATTCTCTTACTGCCAATACATTGGTAAAGGGGCCAATATAAGTACTGCCGTCTTTTATTTTTCGTCGAGTTAAAAACACCCTTGGGAAGTTTTCTTTTTTGATAACTATATAAGGATAGGTTTTGTCGTCCTTTAAATTAATATTGTACTTGGGCTGGTAATTTTTGATGAGTTCATTTTCTAAAATAAAAGCATCATGTTCCGAGTTGACAATGGTGAACTGAATATCCTTTATTTTTTGAACCAACTCAATGGTTTTTAAGGTATGCTGATGGGTAGCTAAAAAATAGGAGCTTACTCTTTTTCGGATATTCTTAGCCTTACCCACATATAATAAGTGCCCGTTTTCATCAAAATATTGATAAATGCCGGGTTCCTGGGGTAGTCCTGCCTGTATTTCCTTGAATAGCTCTTTTTCCATGGTTTGTTCCGAAAGCACAAAAATACTTTATATTTTTGTGGTATGGAATTAACAGTAAATATACCTGCGCTTCTTTTCCCAGCCATTAGTTTAATTATGCTGGCCTACACCAACCGATTTTTGGCTTTGTCTAACCGAGTGAGGGCATTGCATGATAAGTATCAAACACAGGAGCAGCGTCATTTAATTTTCACCCAAATTAAAAACCTTAGGTATCGGCTAAAACTTATTAGGAACATGCAAACCTATGGGGTGACCTCCCTTTTAATGGCTATCGTCTCCATGTTTTTTATTTATATCGAATACCAAAAAACAGCTCAAGTAGTTTTTGCGGCAAGCTTAGTTGCTTTTTGTTGGTCTATTTTTCTTTCACTTATTGAAATACGTTTAAGCACCAAAGCCATTGAAATTGAATTAAGTGATATGGAAGGCTTAGAAGATCCTTCAGTGATGGAATATTTAAAAAAGAAGTTCGAACGTGATTAACTAAAAACACCTATGATTGTTTATATTAAACGAGCATAGGTGTTGGGTATTAAAAGTCCTTTGTATTAAGTTACACTTCTATTTTAGTTGTTTTGTTTTCTTTCTCCAATTTGTTGTCTCCACATAGCATAGTATAAACCCTTCTCTGCTAGTAAAGCTTCGTGATTGCCTTGTTCAATTACTTTTCCTTTCTCCAATACATATATCCTGGTTGCATGAATGATAGTACTTAAGCGGTGTGCAATCATTATAGTAATTTGCTCACGCTCGGCCGAAAGTTCTCGAATGGTATCGGTGATGGATTCTTCGGTTAAACTATCTAAGCTTGAAGTAGCTTCGTCAAATATTAACAAATGGGGGTGTCTTAATAAAGCCCGTGCAATGGATAAACGTTGTTTTTCACCACCGCTTAATTTTAATCCACCTTCTCCAATTACCGTAGCCAAGCCGTTACCGCCTTTTTCTAATATATTGGTACAACTTGATTTTTGTAAAGCAACTAACATCTCTTCCTCACTTGCATTCGGTGCCACAAAGGCAAGGTTCTCGCGAATGGTGCCAGCAAAAAGTTGAGTATCCTGTGTAACGAAACTAATTTGATTTCTTAGTTCGTTCATGTCAATCTGTTTATTATTTACACCATTAATTAATATTTGTCCTTCTTGTGTTTGATACAATCCCACAATTAACTTTACCAAAGTACTTTTTCCTGCGCCAGATGGTCCTACAAAGGCTATGGTTTCTCCCTTTTTGGCCTCAAAGCTAATGTCATCCATTGCTTTGAAGTTGGCTGTTTGATGCTGAAAACCTACATTTTTAAAAGCTAAATGCTCAATATTGCCAATGGCAGTTGCTTCGGCAGGATTAATTTCAATTTCCTTTTTCATTAAGGCATCAAAATTATTTAAAGACGCTTCTGTTTCTCGGTAGCTCATTATGATACTGCCAATTTCCTGTAAAGGTCCAAATATAAAGAAGCTATAAAATTGTAAAGAGATTAATTGACCCACGGTTAAAATTTCTTTGAATATTAACCACATTAAAGTGAATGTGATTACCTGTCTTAAAAAGTTCACCATGGTGCCTTGAATAAAACTCAAGGAACGAATGTTTTTTACTTTCTTTAATTCAAGTGCTAAAATTTTATAAGTGTTATTATTAAGTCGGGCTATTTCTTGATTGGTCAAACCTAAACTTTTCACTAATTCAATATTACGCAAACTCTCTGTAGTGGTACCTGCTAGGGTAGTGGTTTCTTTAACAATGTTCTTTTGAATGGACTTAATACGCTTGCTCAATAAATTGGTCACATACGCGATGGTACCGGCACCTAAAATATAAATAGGCATAATCGACCAATGTAATTTGGTCGCATAAATCGAAATAAATACAATGCTTACCACAATACCAAATACTACATTAATTACATAGCTAATAAACTTTTCGCAATCGGCCCTAGCCTTCGTTAAAATGGATAGGGTTTCTCCACTTCGCTGGTCTTCAAATGCCTGATAGGGCAATTGCATGGAATGCTTTAAACCGTCGGTGAATAAAGAAGCCCCAAATTTTTGAATAATTACATTGACGGTATAATCCTGGAATGCTTTGGCAATTCTACTTACCATGGCAGTGCCTACTAATAATAAAAGTATATTGCTTACTCCTTTTAAAAATTCAGGTTGTGTGCGGATATGCCCCATTGCATCAACAAAGGGTGTTTTGGCAAACTCGTCAATTAACCTACCAAATAACATGGGATCAAACATGGAAAAAGTTTGATTGATGGCGGCTAAAATAAAGCCGATAATCACTAAACCTTTAAAGGGTTTAATATATTGAATGAGTATCTTCATATTCGTTAAGAGTAAGGGCCAAATATAAACAAAGTCGCCCACTTATTGAGAAGCGGGCGATGTTTAAGTATTTGCTACTAATAGTTAGTATTTGACAATAATTTCAACTAGGCCAATGATTGTTTTGCTGCGGTGCTAGTGCTGTTGCTAGTGCTATTTCTATTGCTGATCTTCGGCGTATAAGCGGTTGTATTGGTCAATACAAGCAAGCACTTCCTCGACGCCTTCCTTTTTTTCAGCACTGGTTACAAAACCCTGAGGTAAAAAAGGAAGCCTTTCCTTTAAGGTGTCAAACATGGTTTGCACATTGCGTGCTACGACCCCGGGCTTCTCCTTATCTGATTTGGTAAATAATAAAGTGTAGGGTATTTCCCATTTCACCATTTGTTCTATAAACTCAAGGTCAATTTTTTGTGGGGCATGTCTGCTATCAATTAACACAAAAACGCGGTTTAAATTGGGTCGCTTTCTTAAATAGTTCTCAATCATTTGCTCCCATCTTCTTCGACTACTTTGAGAAACTTTGGCAAATCCATAGCCCGGTAAATCCACAATATACCATTTGTCCCAAGGGCCTTTACTGGTGGAACTCATTACTTCAAAATGATTAATTAATTGAGTTTTACCTGGGGTGCCGGAAGTTTTAGCTAAATTCTTTTGATTACACAAAGCATTGATAATGGAGGATTTCCCTACATTGCTTCGTCCGATAAAGGCATATTCCGGCTGTTCTAACTTTGGACATTGCTCAAATCCTGGACTTGAAATTAAATAAGTGGCTTTGTTGATTTTCATTATTCCGCTTTGGCTATTTAGCCGTTTCTGGTTTCTTTTTTTTCAATTTTAAACTATCTGCAGGGTAGGTTGCTTTTAAAGTGTCCATGATACTTTGACACCATTTAGTGAGTATCACTCTTTCTGCTTCCGTTAAATCAGCTTCCTTATGAATAAGTGTATAAGACTTTAATGGCATTTCACCTTCCTTTACTTGTTCTATCACTTCTTCTAATTTATGGTTTTGTTTGGCAATTCTGTAAGAAGCAAATTCATTAAAATTCATTTCGCTTTTTCCTTCGTTTACATGGTCAGCCAACCAAAAACTGAGTGGTTGAATAGAGGCATACCATGGATAAGCCGTTTTATTGCTATGACAATCGGCACAAGCTTTGGTAACGATGGCTTTTACGCTATCAGGCATGGGATATTTAGTACTAATATCATTTTTAGTGTCTCCACTTAAATTACGTTCTGGACGAATAAATTGAATAACAACTAAAGCAATTAGTAAGCCAATTAATATTTTCTTTATCATAGAATTAGTTTGAAATAATTTGACAAAAAGTTTTATAGTTTAAATGTAGGTTAATTATTTTAGATCAATACCTTCCCAGTCATCTCTTTTGGAATGGTAAGGCCCATCATAGATAAAATGGTTGGAGCGATGTCCCCTAATTTTCCAGGATTGATATGACCTTTCCATTCTTTATCAATAATAAAAAAGGGCACTAGGTTAGTGGTATGCGCTGTATTAGGACTTCCGTCTTCATTAATCATATAATCGGCATTACCGTGATCGGCCGTTAAAAATATTGTATAACCATTGTTTAAACCTTCGGTTACAATTTGTTCCACACAGGCATCTACAGTTTCTACTGCTTTTACAACAGCACTGAAAACACCCGTATGACCCACCATATCTGCATTGGCAAAATTTAAGCAAATAAAATCGGGGTTGCCAGCCTTAATTTCTGGTAATAGTTTTTCAGTTAATTCCTTGGCACTCATCTCTGGCTTTAAATCGTAGGTTGCTACTTTTGGAGAAGGGGCCATAATACGAGACTCTCCTTCAAAAGGCACTTCACGACCGCCACTAAAAAAGAAAGTTACATGGGGATACTTTTCAGTTTCAGCAATACGAATTTGTTTTTTATGATTTTGCGCTAATACCTCGCCTAATGTATTTACTAAATTATCATTTTCAAAAATCACTTCCACGTTTTGGAAAGTTTCATCATACTTAGTAATGGTGGTATAATGAAGTTTTAATTTTTTCATACCAAACTCAGGGAAGTCCTTTTGCGATAACACTTCAGTTATTTCTCTACAACGATCGGTTCTAAAATTAAAACACAACACTGCATCTTCCTCCTGGATTGTAGCAATCGGTGCGCCATTTTCTAATAGTATGGTTGGTTTAATAAATTCATCGGTTACCTCTTTTGCATAATTTTCTTTTATCGCTTCTAAAGCGCTATGGGCAGTGGGTCCATTCGCGTTGACCAAAGCATCATAAGCCAATTGAACTCTTTCCCAGCGCTTATCTCTGTCCATGGCATAGTATCTTCCACTCACTGTTGCAATTTTACCTACTGAATTTTTTAAATGTGCTTCTACATTTTCCACATAGGCCAATCCGCTTTTTGGATCCGTATCTCTACCATCGGTGAATGCATGAATAAATACTTTCTCTAAACCATTTGCTTTACAGATATCACAAATGGCTTTTAGGTGTGAAGTATGTGCATGCACTCCACCATCACTAAGGAGGCCTAATAAATGTAAAGGTTTATTATTTTCTTTTGCATATTGAATAGCGGCCAATAAGGTAGCATTCGCTGCCAATGAACCGTCGCGAACGGCAACATTAATTCTTTGTAATTCCTGATACACAATTCTGCCAGCGCCTAAATTTAAATGCCCCACTTCGCTATTGCCCATTTGACCTTCAGGTAAACCAACTTCTTCACCACAGGTAATAAGGGTAGAATTAGAATATTTGCTATATAATCCCTGAACGAAGGGCACTTTTGCTTGTTGAATGGCATCAGACAGAGGTACTTTACCCAATCCCCATCCATCCATGATTACCAGTATTACTTTTTTTGACATATTGTTCTATTTTATTACCTTGAATGACTAATTTTACTATACAAAGCGCAAAGTTTCAAAATACTAAGCATATTACAAACTTTAAACTGTTATAATTCAACTCAAGTCTTAAAAATGCGACAATTCCGAAAAATAGTATTGCTCCTTGTTTTGTTTGTTGCAAGCACGCAAGTAAAAGCACAAAATGAAACCGAAGCTTTGGTGCAAAATTTGCAAACTGCTAATTTTAATAACCTGCTTTCCTTTTGGGATAACCAAGTGGAAGTGAGCTTCCCTGATATTGCTGGCCAAAGACAGGTAAATGCAAGAGAAGCCAATGATTTATTAAGGGCCTTTTTTAATAGAAAAAGTATTGTTGGTTTTGAAAAAAGTGCAGCACGAAAAGTAGGTAATACGGTTTATTTAACCGGTAAATTATTGTCAAGCAATACTAAATTTAATATTACTTTACTGCTACAAGAAACGAACAATAGATATGCCATTATCAGCTTAAGGGTGAACTAATTATTTTTTTATTTCGACCACCCAACCCCTTAATGCTATTTTCAAATTCATTGATGTATGAGTAAAAAAAACAAGTCACTTGGTTCTCCATTAGTGTATAGTACCGATCCGAATTATATGCCTCCATCGCAGGAAGAAACAATTGACACTTTACCGCCTGCCGAACAACCTTTGCGTGTAATACTTGAAACCAAACACCGAGCTGGAAAAACAGTCACCATTGTATATGGTTTTGTTGGAACAGAGGAAGATATGAATGCGCTGGGTAAGGCACTAAAAAATCATTGTGGCACTGGAGGTTCGGTGAAAGATGGGGAAATTATTATACAAGGAGATCACCGTCAAAAGGTTTTTCAATTTTTAAAACAGAAGGGATACCAGAAAGCAAAATTATAATTGGGCTTATGGGGCAAGCAAGGATGCTGCTCAGTGAGTTTTTTTACAAAAAAGCCATTAAAAATATACTTCTAAGTTACAACGTTTTTTAAGTGCTGTCACTAAAGGATATTGTTCTGCAATACGATCGTATTTTTGCTTGCTGTTGAGGCGCATATGTAAAGGAACGTCCTCTTGTTCTCCTGCTTCCACAAGTATATCAAATTGGATAGTTCTATTTTGAAATAAATCCCAAACTTTTTCCAACACATTCATTCTTTCCTGCTCTACAAATTTCTGTGCAGTAAGTGCACCCACTGTTACACTGAAATGCCATTCGTCTTCAATTTTTAACTGTGCCACTTTAAAAGTACCTGCAGAAGCATGTTTTGCATTGGCTTCCAAATACACGGCATATTCATCCCAGCATTTTTGTAATAGGTCCAAACTAAGTGGGATAGATTCCTTCACCTCTTCAATAGAATACTCCTTACCATATTTTTGTTGCAGCACGGCCAATAAATTTTTATTGGAGCCAGCTTCCTTTGAATCATTGGCCACTTGCTTGGGAATTGGAACTGGAATGGCCGGTTTTGCACTGGCTTCGGAATTCGCAGCTGCTGTTGTCGAAGAAGCTGCTGTTGTGGAAGAAGCTGCTGTTGTGGAAGAAGCTGCTGTTGTGGAAGAAGCTGCTGTTTCGTTGTAAGAAGGCTTTGCTGTTTCAGTGCTTGCTGTGGGCGCTGTTTTAGCTACAGGTGTTTCTATCACCAATTTGGCCTCTGCATTCACCGTGATTTGGCTTAAAGGCAAAATTTTCTTTAAGCGAATAGGATAGTGTGCGTCAACTAGTTTTTTTTTTACTATTTGGTCGTTTTCCAAACTTAACTCAATGGCTTGCGCTAAAAAGTTTAATTTAATAATGGCCATTTCAACATGCAATCGCTTATTGCGGGCCATTTTAAATTGTATCTCCGCTTCATTTAAAATATTCAGTGCACTTACTAAATAAGGAGTGCTAATTTCTTTTGCTGTTTTAATATATTGATCCCTCCATCCTTCAATGGACTCTAATAAGCCCGCACTGGCAGGATCCTTGCATACCAATAAATTCCTGATAAAGCTAGCTAATTCAGAAAGTACGGTATCTCCTTCAAATCCCTTTTGATTAATTTCATCATACAACAACATAGCTTTGGTAAGCTCTTGAGAAGTTAAATATTCAATTAACTTAAAAAAGTATTCTTCGTCTAAAATATTTAAATGCTCTAAAGTATTTTTATACGTTAAGGCGCCGTTGGAGAAGCTAACAATTTTATCCAAAATGCTCAAGGCATCACGCATGCAACCTTCGCTTTTTTGAGCAATTAATTGTAAGGCGTTTCTTTCTGCTTGAATATGTTCCTTCCCTACAATTTCTTCTAAATGTTCTACCGTATCGTTGGAAGTAATTCTTTTAAAATCAAATATTTGACACCTACTTAAAATGGTAGGCAATATTTTATGTTTTTCCGTGGTTGCTAAAATAAAAATAGCATAAGGGGGAGGTTCTTCCAATGTTTTCAAAAATGCATTAAAGGCACTCGCACTTAACATGTGTA
>JACCDH011560342.1_pt1 | contig 25253 bp, 22 predicted proteins | sample 7442481 | NCBI WGS metagenome assembly JACCDH01 (sample SAMN15323433, study PRJNA562643) | freshwater metagenome | isolation source: river surface water | place: USA:Blue River Watershed | collected 2017-08-15 | reverse complement strand
TGCTCGCTAGGACAAATCACTGCCGCCCTCTTTGAGGTCGGAGGACAATACAGACGCAATATGTAAGAAAAATATTGTGTCCGGAGATCCCGAATGAGCGAAGCGAACTTCGGGATGGAGGACAATACAGACGTAATATGTAAGAAAAATGTTGTGTCCGGAGATCCCGAATGAGCGGAGCGAACTTCGGGATGGAGGACAGTACAGAAGGAACAAGTAATCCAATTAAATCATAAAGTAAAGACGCATCAATCCGGTGCGTCTTTTTTGTTTTTACTTTAGAGATGAAGCGCTGAAGGCGCGCCATACTCTTGCGAGATGGTAACACCACTCGCAACTAGGAATGTGTTTTTTGATGTGCGAGGTACGATATGCCACGCACGGATGTTTCGCCCCTTTCGGGGCTGATTTCGATTGTGAAATACAACTCTTTTTATTGTGCAAAGAGCGTTGCACTTCGCACGGATATATCGCCCTTTCAGGGCTGAGAGAATAAATAATACCAATGGGTATGTTCCCATTCGCAAAACAATTTATTTTCCTATCTTTTTTGTATGAATATCAAACTAGAAACCCCGCGTTTGTATTTACGTGAGTTTACAATTGCAGATGTACACATGTTGTATCATATGCATCAAGATCCGGCTGTAACTCGTTACACCGGTGACCCATTACCTTGGGATAGTTTAGCACAAACAGAGAAAGTATTGGTAGAAGTTATTCTGCCACAATACAAAAATGGTATCGGACGGTGGGCCGTTCATCTGAAAGAAACGGATGAGTTTATTGGCTGGTGTGGTTTGAAACAAGTAGATGATGAGATCGACTTAGGATATCGGTATATGCAAAAGTATTGGGGAAAAGGTTATGCCACTGAAGCCGCACAAGCTGTTTTGCAATGGGGAATATCACAGCAACTCCCAAACATAATTGGTTGCGCAGATACTGAGAATATTGCCTCCATAAAAGTATTAGAGAAAATAGGAATGAGAATGCCAACTAATTACACAGATCAGTCGGGTGCTAATCTTGTTAAATTTGTGATGTAGAGTTTGGTTGAAATTATTTGATTAATTCTATCCACTGACTTTCGAAGTACACATGGTTCAAATCAATAGTCAACATTAACTTTTTACTAGAGCATTGAGAAGGAACTTTGATGGTTTGGGTATGCCAGCCAATCGATACATCAGAAAAGAGCTCTTCCTTTATAATTCTACCACTTTCATCACTCCATGTAAAATAAATTGTACCTGAGGTTGGAATATATGAATAGATATGAAGATCTTCTTTGGCTGGGTTAGGATAAATACGTGAAGTTAATTTTGTCGTTGATTTGACGAGTTCAACTCCTGTGTTAGTTTCCTTTTTAATTAGTTTTACCTCAAATAAGGTATTATCTGCTGAAGTAGTAGATGTTTGATTATTCGTAAACGGGTTTAGAGAAGAAGATTGAATACCTCCAACTATATAGCCAATACTCACCGTATCAGATGTTATATTATTCAGATCTATAAACTCTTCTTGTATGGTTGGAACAGATTCGTTAAGAATAAACTCAGCACTAGCTCCTTTTAAAGATGGCATGGTTATCGGTAGTTTAATTTCTATTAAATCTGTATCACTCGTACGTTTAATAGCACTTATAGTATTAGTAAACGGTACATTATTATCTTGAATTAAACTATCTCCTTGATAAAAGTATCTACTCATGCCACCAAAGAATAGAGTGTACTGAGTTTTAGTTTGTGATTCAAAGAGGCTTGCAACTGCTGAATGATAATTACTCAAATATTGATTAAAAGAAGTGATTGGGTTGACAAAATTTGAATTGATGTCGACCGGATAAAGGAATGGTAAATCTGCATTTGCTTGAAAAACTCCGGATGAAATGGTAAATCCAAGTTGCTCATTTTTGTCTATTCTTGGTATCAGATTATAATCCCTACGATGTAGATGAATTTCATCGGTAATAGGTGTAATGTGATTAACATTAATCGCACTCCCACTGTTGTTAATAAAGAATCGTCTTACTTGATTTGTGTATGATTGTGTATAAGTTGGGTTGCCCATTGGATTATAGCGGCCGTCAAATCGATGACCGCCCACTAATAAAAAAGTATCGTTGATATGAACAAGGTGTCCTCCTGTCACAGCAAATTGTTGGTCGGAGTACTGTTTAAAGAAATTTCCAATTGGGTTGTTTTGTTTAATCGCTTGAATGACCTCGCTTACTTGTATAGTTGTTAGGTTAGGGAAAGTGATATGATTGTTGGCAGTTGGCGAAAAAGCATATCCCCCGATTATATACAATGTATCTCCAACTTGGTGGAAGTTCATATTGGTGGATTGTAATTGCTCTTTCATACCTACTGATAGTTCTGTCAACTCTTTCGACCAAATCTGTTTGGTAACGATATCGACCACATAAAGAGTGGTATTGTTTTGTGATTGAGGAAATGAGTTAAATGGTTGACGAGCATGAAGACCATCTTTTCTACCTCCTATCAAGAGCCAAGTATTTTCATGTTTGGCATACGCAAAAGAATGTAAGCCTGGAAGTCCGTTTATATTTACCGAAATCAGTTGAATTTCGTATGGAAATAGTTGTTGAGCCTTGCTTGGAAAGAAGTAAACCAAGCAAAGGAATAAAAGTAGGTATCTCTTCATGGTATAAAGGTACTTGTCCTTTATTTTTTGTGATGTAACATTTGTTACACGATTTTATGATTTGATTGTTTGTAAAGGTTTTATTGAGCTTTTGTGGTTGGATATTTCCGATTTTTAGAGAGGTTATTAAACACCAATGCCACTGCTAATAAAATTAAACTACCTGTCAATACAGGAGATAGTACATAACCGTAGCCTAATTTTTTTATGGCTTCACCACCACTTACCGCAATGAGTGCAGTTGCTCCACCTGGTGGGTGAAGTGTTTTGGTGATTTGCATCAGCACAATAGAAAGGGCAACGGCTAAAGGTGCCGTAAGCCAAATTACGTCAGGTAACAACTTAGCAATGGTAACGCCTACTAAAGCCGAAATCACATGACCTCCAACTAGGTTACGAGGTTGTGCTAAAGGGCTTTGAATGACTCCATACAATAAAACACTGGATGCACCGAAAGAGCCAATTAAGAAAATGTTTTCGAGGTTAGGAAATTGAGCTTGTTGCAAAAATGCAATTAGTCCAATGCCAATTACTGCACCAATAAACGACCAAAGGTGTTCTTTGGTGTCAATAATGGTTTCTTTATACATCACGTATTTAGAAACCCTATACCCGCGTTTGATGTGTTTTCTTACCAATTCAGTTGTACTTAACAAGCACGAATATAGGCCTGCTCATTATTTAATGGGTGAACTAAGGGTAAAACCTTTAATAAGTGTCACTAATATGAGATGTTAAGGTGATTGATACCTACCTATTGAAATTGGTAAAGGCGTTGCGTTGGTGACGCCTTTTCTTATCTTTGGTAAACAATATCAAACTACATGAGAAGTTTACTCGTTGCTTTTGCACTTATACTTACCTTCGGTGTTCACGCACAAGTTCGTCAACTAGCCGGATTAAATTACATACAACATGATGGTAACGGACGTGCCGCTAAACCACCCATTGTAATTTTAGTTCATGGTTACGGAAGTAATGAAAATGATTTGTTTGATTTGGTTAATCGCCTTCCGGCACATTACCGCGTTATTTCATTAAGAGCCCCCATCGATTTAGGTTCCAGCTCCTATGCTTGGTACAACATAGATCGTACGGAAGGAAAAGTAAAATACAATTCAACTGAGGTGCTAGTGGCGCGCAGACAATTAGTACGTTTTGTAAAAGCTATTAAGTATAAATACAAAACGGAAGACGTATTTCTTTTAGGGTTCAGTCAAGGAGCCATTATGAGTTTGGATGTGGCATTAGTAAATCCGGGTTTGGTAAAAGGTGTAATGGCATTAAGCGGACGTATGTTAAGCGAAACCTCTAACGAAGCACAAACCGGAGAGGCTACCAAAAAACTTTCAGTATTCATGGCACATGGTATCAAAGATGAAATGATTCCAATCTTCAATGGCCGAGAAGCTCAAGCGTATTGCCGTGAATTTGGGGTTAAACTTACCTACAAAGAGTATCCAATAGGACATCAAACCAGCGATCAAGAATTGATAGATTTAGTGAATTGGTTGAGGCCATTAACGGTGCACTAAAACTTACCGAAGAAATCAGTGATATCGAAATAGATTTCCATATCCTTTCCTTGTTTAGTTTTAAAAGAAAGAACATCGTATACCCGCTTTTTATTCATCTTCAACGATTGACTTTTTATTTTATATCCCGGGTAATGAGCATCTAACCAAGCATATTCAGCAGCTATCCCTTTGGTTTCAGTTTTTTCGTGTATCACAACTGCGTTTTCAAACGAAGTGCCATCATTCGTGGAAGTTTGCACGGTGCCTTTGGTAGAGGAAAGATTACTTATGCTTTTTGATGAAGAACAAGCAGTAAATAAAAATCCGCTTAATAGAATTAAAATAAGTGCATGTGATTTCATCATGATAAGGTTTATAGTGATGTGCCTATTTATAAATCAATCTTATGGTGAAGTTGGTTGCAGTTTAATTTTATAAAAATAATTTACTCCACATTGTGGTATCAAAGCCTAGCAAAATCTGGTCTTTATATTCGATAAGTGGGCGCTTAATCATAGAGGGTTGATCTAGCATGAGTGTAATAGCCTGTTCCGGTTGACTAATGGATGCTTGTTGTTCCGGAGTTAATTTTTTAAAGGTAGTTCCTTTGGTGTTGATGAGTTGTTTTACATCCAACTTACTTAGCCACTCTTGTAGTTTTTCTCTTGTTATTCCTACTTTTTTATAATCATGGAAGGTGTAATAGAGTTGATGTTCGTTTAGCCAAACAAAACTCTTCTTCATCGTATCACAATTTTTTATTCCGTATACTATCATATTACAATGATATGTTTTTACATTGTACATTTGGTGTTATGGAATTTGGAAGAGTTGAACATACCGATGAATTAGATCAAATTGATTTCACACTACCTGCTGATTCAATTATTACGAAGCAAACATTAGCTTTAGGTAAGCCACATCCATCACCTAAGATATACGTGGGGTGCGCCAAGTGGGGAAGAGCAGATTGGGTTGGGAAAATTTATCCGCCCAAAACGAAAGCTGCTGATTTCTTATCGGCATATGGTAGGCAATACAATAGTATTGAACTGAATGCCATTTACTACAAGTTACCTTCGCATGAGCAAATTCGTAAGTGGCGCGATTCGGTTAGTGATGATTTTTTATTCTGTCCAAAATTTTCGGATGTAATCACACACATTAAACGTATGAAGAATACGAAAGCAGAAGTAGATGCTTTTTTAGATGTAATGAGTGAATTTGAACATAAGTTAGGTCCAATCTTTTTGATGCCGCATCCTCAAACCGCACCCAAAAGTGTAGATGTATTGCATACGTTTTTAGATGAATTACCTCAAGACTTACCAGTGTTTGTGGAATACAGACATAAAGATTGGTTTCTACCCGAGAATGAAAGTTTATCGTTTGGTAAATTACAGCAACGAAAGGTTGGCATAGTTATAACTGATACAGCCGGTAGAAGAGATGTTGCCCATACAAACCTCACCACACCGCACGCATTTATTCGATTTGTTGGAAATAGTTTGCATGCCAGTGATTACAAACGCATCGATGAATGGGTGCAACGTATCAAATTTTGGTTAGATAATGGATTACAATCACTCTACTTTTTCATGCACCAACATGATGAATTATATTCTCCTGAATTGAGTAAATATTTAATAGAACAACTCAATTTAGTGTGTGGTTTACAATTGAAAGTGCCTGTTTTTTATCAGGAACAGCAAAATTTACCAACCTTGTTTTAGCCGCCTATTTGCTCATTAGGCTGTTTATACTCATTGTTTTGCTTCCATATATTAAAGCATTTTAAGGTGGCTTAACTTGCTAAAAAAGATTGTGGTCCTTTTGTCATAATTTTATTAATTAGTACCACAATCCTCACAAACTCATGCTGAAAAAAGAGCAGCTATACCCTCTTGGAGTTTTTCTTTTGGTTCTTCTTATAGGGCAAAGCATTGCTTTTCTTACCTACCGCCTGCATGAAAATGATGATCAGCGGAAAGTAAATGTGGAGTTAAAGCTGATTAGTGACAAGCTCCATTCCATTATTAGTAAAAATTCTGCATCAGCGTCTTCTTTAGCTTTAGCTTATCATCTGGATCCCTCTCTGAAAAATTTTGATTCGATAGCTATTGATATTTTACGAGATAATGAATTTGTGGATATTGTAGAAGCTACTAGTGATGGGGTAATTACTAACGTTTATCCCGGAGGACGAAATAAGCTAGTAGTGGGGTATGATATACTTAGTGATCAATTCAGGAAAGATGATGCCCTTGAGGCAATAAAGCGAAAACACATTTTTTACGGTGGTCCATATCCGCTCATGCAAGACAATACATTAGCTATTATCGGACGGATGCCTGTATACACTGAAACCGCTGATTTCATTGGATTTTCGGTGGTGATTACACGCATGCAAACCATCAACCAAATTTTCAAAAGGAACGAACAAAATAGAATTTTTCAATACCAGTTATCTAAAATTAATACTAAAACCGGTGAAGAGCTTTTCAGGTTATTTGATGGATTTAATTATAAAGCTGAGCACTTAGTTTATACTGATATTTATGAGGGTAATTGGCGTTTATCCGTTGCTCTTGTACCTAATGAAGGTATCTGGAGCAGAGTAATTTTGATGTGTTTTGTTGCACTCATACTCGCTATCATGTCGGGTTGGTATGTGCACCATTTGTTAAATGAACCACGAAAATTAAATGCTATTATACGTGATAAAAGCCAACAGTTAGTAGATAGTGAAACTTACTATCGCACACTAATTGAGACTAGCTCTGATGGTTTAGTGTTATTAAACGATAAAGGTGAGATACGCTACGCTACCGATTCGGCCTCAGGTATTTTATCATACAGTAAATTTGAGTTAACCGGCCACTCACTCTATAATTTTATTGATCAATTAGATAGAGAGCGATTAGATCAATTGTTTCTGGAAGTACAAACAGTAAAAGACCATCCAATAAAGGCGGGTTTGCGTGTTCGCCAGAAAAAGGGGGATGTTATTTACTTGCAAGGCAATATGCGTAACTTGTTGATGAATGCAAATGTGAAGTCGATTGTATTTACATTTCAAGATATTTCAAGCCAAGTTGTTACTCGACAGAAACTTGTTAAAAGTAGCCGTGAAATAGAGTTGTTGAATAGAGTAAACGATTTGATTTTGCACGCTAATACAGAGCATGAATTATGTGATTTGATTTGTAGTTGTATTGTAAATGATGGCGGCTACCGATTAGCATGGATTGCCGGACAACCTGATGTGGATGATGAAACGAAGACTGTAAAGAAACTTTATGCAGCAGGCGAGCTAAGGTATTTATCAGAAATTCGTGTAAATCTAACTGATGAAAAACTACTCAAAGGCCCTACCGCGCGGGTGTTAAAAGGTGAGAGATACGTTGTAACTAATAATGTTAATGGTGACGCAAACTTTGGTCCTTGGTTAGATGCTGCGCATAAGTATGGTATCTCTGCCTCTGCAGTATTCCCAATTAGTTATGAAGATGGTATGGTATCTGCAACTATCAATATTTACTCTGCAGATAAAGATGCTTTCGATACACATGAAATTAATGTATTAACGCGTATTGCAAACAATATATCTATTGCGGTTCAATCTATACGCAATAAATCGGAGAAAGAAAGAGCCACCTACTTACTCAACGAACGTATCAAGGAATTGAGAACTATTCATCATGTAAGTAATATCCTGCAAATGGATGACCTAACAGTTACAGATGTTATCAATAAGGTGGTAGAGGTGCTGCCTGGGGGTATGCAATTCGTTGATTTTTGCGGTGCTAGAGTGAGTTATGATGGAGAACAAGCTGCAACACTAAATTTTAAAAGTGTAGTGCAAAAGATCGATGCAGAGTTTAAGACTGATGATGGAAAAAGCGGATTGATTGAAGTTGGATATACGCATGATTTTGGAAGAACTTTATCTCAAGTGTTTTATAACGAAGAACGCGAGCTGTTACGCACGGTAGCGGATATATTAGAAACACATTTTAATAAAAAGAGTCAACAAGCTGAATTAGAGAAATCAGAAGCAAATCTTAGAACTATTTTCGAGAATACTGAGATTGGTTATATTCTGATGGATACCGACTTCAAGATTTTGGCATTTAATTCACGGATGTATAATGGCTACGCTGCCGAAACCGGAACTGTTATCTCTGTTGACAGTAATTTTGTTGATTTACTCTTACCCGACCGGGTGGAGTCATTTACAGGATATGCTAAAAAAGTTATTGCATCTGCAAAGCCGCTGGAGTACGAAACCAATTTCTTAGTTGGAGAGGTGCAAACGTTTTATAATGTAATGCTGGTTCCAATATTGAATAAAGGAAAGGTAATAGGGATTTGTATATCTGCTTTTGATATTACTCGTTTGAAAAAGTTAGAAGGAGAAAGACAAGAACATATCAAAGTGCTTATAGAACGTAATAGAGACCTAGAGCAATTTGCATATATCGTTTCACATAATCTTCGTGCACCAATTGCCAATATCAAAGGCTTAGTTACGTTAATCGGAAATGCCGATACCGAACAAGACAGAGGATTTATGGTAAATGCCCTTCAGCAGTCATCAGAACGCTTGGATACCGTGGTAAAGGACTTGAATATGATTCTGGATATTCGTCAGAATACGGCAACACAACAAACCTCTGTACTTGATTTAGAACAGGTTATTCATAACGTACAACTCATGATTTCCGGGTTTGTCAAAACGGCTAACGTTAAACTTAATCTTGATTTAGCCGCAGGTTCTAAAGTGTATGGAATAGATGCATATGTAGATAGTATTTTCCTCAACTTAATGACAAACAGTATTAAGTATGCGCATCCGGAGCGTATGCCTGAAATCACCATCTGTTCAAAGGTAGAGGGGGATAAACTGGCTATAACCTATCAAGATAATGGAATAGGAATTGACTTAGAGAAATACCGTGATCAAATTTTTGGATTCTATAAGCGATTCAATAATACTAAAGAAGGTAAGGGGTTGGGCTTGTTTTTAATTAAAAGCCATATCGAAGCCATTGGTGGTTCGGTTGATGTGGAGAGTAAATTAAATGAAGGTACATCCTTCCATCTCACATTTAGAAAAGCCTAGAAGGAATTATACCGAGTAAATTTCTTTTTTGAAAGAGATACTTAGCGTTGTGCCTTTTCCAAGAATACTACTTACTTCAATTTTACCTTGGTTAAGCTCAATAAACTCCTTTGAAATGTTAAGTCCAAGCCCCGTTCCTTGCTCTCCATTTGCACCATGTTTAATGAGCGTATTAGGCGTAAATAGTTTTTCTAATGTGAGTTCATCCATACCAATTCCTTGGTCTGTAATACTCAGTTTATAGTGGGTGTCTGTTATTGTTTCCGAAATAGTAACTTGTCCTTTATCTCTTGAAAATTTTAAAGCATTAGCAAGTATGTTACGTATAACAAAATCAAATTGGTCTAAGTCGATAGTTAACTTACTTTGCTCATCAACCTGATTATTGATAGTAATTTGTTTTTTGTAATACACATCCTGAAGTAACGAACTATTTTGCTTAATCACCTTGTGCACATTTACAAGTGAAGGGATGGTTTCTAATTTCCCTTTCATTTGTTTCTTTGCCCAATTCAAAAGGTTATCCAACAAAAAACTCATGTTACGAATTTGGTTCGTAATATCATGTTGTGCTTCCCTGAATTGCTCATCCGTAATAATTCCACTCCTTAATAAATTGAACATAGTTAGGGTAGAGGCTACAGGTGAACGTAAGTCGTGCGCTATAATGGTAAATACCTTATCTTTAAACTCGTTATGCTGCTCCAAAATGGCATGTTGCTCTTCAATAAGTTGTTTAAGGTACTTCTGCTTCTGAATATTTTTGTAAACAATGTAAAGTGCAATAACAAGCACCGCTAATATGAAAACGGATAAAGTAAAAGCTATAGTTAGTTTTTTATTTCTTTCCGTTTGATAGAGTTGGTCCTTTTCCAATACATCAATTTCATGCTCTTTTTGTTCGATATCAAATTTGTATTGAATATCTGAAATACTCTTGATTGTTTTTTCGTTTAGTATACTATCAGAAAGTATTTTGGCCGATTTTTGCATAGCGTAAGCATCTTGATATCTGCCTGCTGCTGCATAAATCTCTGCCATCATTTGTTCGGTTTCTAGTGCAAGTCTGGCAGCTCCAATTTCCTTAGCTTTTGTAAGTGCTTTATTGCCGCTTTCTATGGCTTTGCTATAATTACCAATCTCTTTATAATATTGGGCATATTTGGCATTAATAACAATATGCGATTCTCCATTGGTTTCATCCGGAATGTATTGTTTTGCGCTGTTCAGTATTTGCAGGGCTCCTGAAAAATCTTTTTTACTGAGTTTAGTCTCTGCCAAGTTATTAATAGCATTGAGAATAGTTTCGTAATCATCAATTTTCTTTGATGCATTCAACGATTTTTGAAAGTAAAATTCTGCGGAGTCTAACCGATTTTTGCTGTAAAATAAGGCACCAATATTATTGTAGATTTCACCTGTGTTTACAAAACTTCCGCTCTTTTCTGCCAATCGTATGCACTCCATATACATAAGTTCCGATTTTTGTTGATCGCCAATGTAGTAGTAGAGATTTCCGAGGTTCATTAAACTATTAACCACACCGGAGGTATAATTAATTTCTTTTCTTATTTGAAGACCCTTCATCAGGTATTCAACCGCTTCGCTATACCTGCCAAGTGCTAATAAATTATTCCCTAAATTATTGTAAGAATCACCGGTGCCTTTAATATCACCTGATTGCTTACGCATAGCTAAGCTTTTTTCGTAATAGGTTTTGGCTGTATAGTACTCACCGGTTGAGTTAAATAGCACCGCCATATTGTTGTATACTGCGCCTAAGCCTATCGGATCGTTTGCCTTTTTGTAATAAACAATGGCTAATGAGTCATTCAATAAAGCTTTCTCTCTGTTGGATAGACTGATGTATGCAATACCTTTTAGTTTATATCCATGTCCAATACCTTTATCATAACTCAATTTACCGGCCTGCTTAATCATGTAATTACCAATGGTAATCATGGAGTCTACATTCAAGTGTTGGTATTCCACACCTATTTTGGCCAAGGTGTTGATGTAGGTGGTATCTTCTTCTGAAAGGGTATTTAATTTTTTGAATAAGCTATCTAATGCAGAGCGTTGGGCAAAACCGTTTGTGATGCAGAATAAAATGAAAACCCATGTTAACCTAAGCGCTTTTGCTCTCATAATGTGAATTGTACGTTGTGAAGGTAGGGTGAAAATGCAAATTAATCAATTAATCTTCGAAGAAGCTACATACCACTGGCTCAAGCCAACTAGTGTTACCACTCAGCATAAAACCAACGTGGCCACCATAAGGACTAAAAATGGCGTGCACAAATGGATGGTCAACTACTTCATCATAAGGAAAGCAACTAGGGCTTAAGAAGGGATCGTTTTTCGCATTCACCAATAAAGTCGGTACGTTGATAGTATTGATGCCATGAATACTACTGCATTTACTCCAATATTCTTCGGCATCTTTAAATCCATGTAAGGGAGCAGTATAGGCATCATCAAACTCCTTAAAATTTTTAATCTTATGAATTCCTTTTACGTTAATTTGACCGGGAAATTGTTTGCTCTTGGCCAACATTTTCTTGCTTAAACTTCCAATAAAGCGTTGCATGTAAAGTCTGTTGAAGCCGTTATCCAGTTCAAGTGCAGAACCTTTTAAGTCAACCGGAACAGAAACTGCCGCAGCAGCAGTCACCTTCGATGATACTTCTGTTGCTTCCGATAAATATTTTAGCAATACATTTCCACCAAGGCTAAAACCCAACAAGTAAATGTGCTCATACTTTTGCGCAATACTGTTTACATAAAACTTCACATCTTGGGTAAAGCCACTGTGATACGATTGTGGTATTAAATTCAACTCACCTCCACAACTTCTGAAATTCATCGCATGCACATCAAAACCTTGCATGGAGAATAGTTTAGCGAAACCTTTTATGTATTGCGATTGACTACTTCCTTCTAAGCCATGTAAAAGCACTACTGCTTTTTTATTGTTACGTAAAACACAATCAACGTTAAAAAAATCGTTGTCGGGTGTGTTAATGCGTTTGCGTGAATAAGTCACCTCCGGCTTGCGAAATAACGCAGGCCAAATCGTTGACAAGTGTTTGTGCTTGTATAGTAAGTTTGCTTTTAGCTCCGGATAATCTGAAACAATCATTACAACAAAGGTAACCTAAAGCCTTGGTTATGCCCACTGTTCGTAAGGATATACGCTTGTTAGATATCTACTTTTTGTCTGGATGAAGTGTGAATTGTGTACACTCTTCAAACATATTTTATAGTTAGAGGTTTCTATGTTGTATGAAAAAAGCATTGATCTGGTTGAGAAACGATTTGCGTGTGCATGACCATGAGCCGCTCCATCAGGCTATTGTTCAAGGTTATCAGGTGGTGGGTGTATTTTGTATTGAACCAATATGGTTTAAACAGCACCCGCTTGGCTTTACTAATATGGGTCCTCAGCGTCAACATTTTTTGAGGGAGACCTTACAGCATCTTCAACATACTTGGAAACAGTTAGGTGCAGAGCTTTTTATTTCATATGGTTCGCCTACTAACGTTGTTCCGGAGTTATGTCATCAACTTCATATAGATGCGGTTTTTTATCACCATGAAGTAGGCGTATACGAACAACAAGATGAAGGAAGCATTAAGTTTAAATTGCCTGATTCTATTCGTATGAACGGATATTATGGCAACACACTTCATCATCCGAATGAGTTGCCTTTTGCTATTTCAAACCTACCCGAGCTATTCACCCAATACCGAAAAATAGTAGAGCAAAAAGCAGAGGTTGGAATTAGTATTCCTTCACCGAAGAAGATTCCGGGTTTTGAAATTCATTTACCTGATGATAAATTTTGGAGTACTTGGGAAACTACTTCGCACAAGTTAAGTACAAATCAAGTAAGAGGAGGAGAGGAAGCGGCTTTAAATCGATTAAAGCAATATGTGTGGGATACCAACGCTATTGCAACGTACAAGCAAACGCGTAATGAATTACTAGGTGATGATTTTAGCTCAAAGTTTTCTCCATGGTTAGCTGTTGGCGCAATTAGTCCAAGGAGAATTTATGAGGAGGTAAAGATATACGAACGAAATGTGGTTGCTAATGAAAGCACCTATTGGTTGATTTTTGAATTGCTTTGGCGTGATTACTTTAAATGGATTGCAATGAAGCATGGTAACTTACTTTTTCAGTCTTCAGGTATTCAACACCTGCCGGTGCAATGGAACGAAAACCGTGAGTTTTTCGAACGATGGCAAAACGGTACAACGGGAATTGATTTCGTGGATGCCAATATGATAGAATTGAAGGAAACCGGTTTTATGAGCAATAGAGGAAGACAAAACGTAGCGAGTTTTCTTACGAAGAATTTAGGAATTAATTGGCTTTGGGGAGCAGCTTGGTTTGAGCATGCTTTGATTGATTATGATGTGAGTAGTAACTATGGCAATTGGATGTATGTGGCCGGAGTGGGCAATGATGGAAGGGACTTTCGTTACTTTAATATCAACAAACAAGCTAACGATTATGATGCCGATGCTCGTTTTAGAACCTATTGGTTGGCCCAACGGAAGCAACTAACTCCAATGGTTGATTTAGAGCATGCGGTAACAGAGGTGAAGAAGAAATTTGAACAAGCTTGGAAACAAAAAAAGGCTCGTTAACCGAGCCTTTGTATTTTTTTATTGTAATGGAACAACTTCTTCGCCTGCTTCATTTATAATGCCTCGCCTGCCCATGAGGGAAACGATGGCTAAACCATTTTTAAATGGTCCGATGAAATCATATTTAACCGGAATATATTCTTCACCTTGTTCGTTGATGAAGCCGTATTTTCCTCCAATTTCCACCTTAGCTCTTCCTTTTTCCCAAGGATAAATTTGATCATATTTAACAGGTACAAATTCTTCACCAGCCTCATTGATAAAACCTTGCTTTTTGTCTTTTTCAACCTTAGCAATTCCGTTTTTAAACGGATGTATCACATCATAACCCGATGAAGGCTTTTTGCCTTTTTGAGCAAATACGCTTAGCGAAAACACCAGAGCTATACCAAGTAAAATTCCTCTCATTGCTATTTTTTTAATTTGGCCAAATATATGTTTTTGGTTTTTTATTTCTACAACGTGCGACATCCTAACTCAAATTAATTGATAATCAGATTAAAAAAGTACAGGATGGATTAACGTCTGCGTTTTTTGCGTTGTTCTTGTTTGCGCTCGTTTTTCTCTTTTTTCTTGGCAATTCTGCGTGCAACTGCAACTTCTACAATGTCTAACTCTATCTGACGTTTTTGTAAGTCGGCTTGCTTTACTACTACTTTCACCTCACCACCTAATTGAAATATTTTACGTGATCTGCGACCAATAATCCATTGGTTAAATTCATCGTAATCGTAAAAGTCATCCGTTAAGCTGGCTAAGCGAATCATGCCTTCACATTTGTAGTCGGTAATCTCCACATAAATTCCCCATTCGGTAATACCACTAATGATTCCGGTAAATTCTTCGCCAATAAAATCTTTAATGTACTCAACTTGTTTGTAGCGAACACTCGCACGCTCAGCTTCTGCCGCTTGTATTTCCATTTGCGAAGAATGTTTGCAACGTTCTTCATATTCGGCCTCATTAGCCGATTTACCTTTATTAAGGTATGAGAACAATAAGCGATGTGCCATCAAATCAGGATAACGCCTAATAGGAGAAGTGAAGTGCGTATAATAGTCGAATGCTAAACCGTAATGACTCGTTTTTTTGGTGGTGTAGTAGGCTTTCATCATACTTCTCACCGCCATACTCTGAATAATATTTTGTTCAGGTTTCCCCTCTACTTCGGTTAACAAGGTATTGAAAGAAGTAGCAATAGCTTTATGTGAAGTGGTTTGAATACTCAACCCAAAACGTGAAGCGAATAAGTTGAATAATTTCAATTTCTCCTCGCTTGGTGGCTCATGCACGCGGTAAACAAAAGTATAAGGCTGCTTATCGTTTTTCATTTTGTAAACGAACTCTGCAACCGTACGATTGGCCAAAAGCATAAACTCTTCTATCATTTTATGCGCCTCTTTTCGTACTTTCTTGTATATACCAACAGGCTTGTATTGCTCGTCAAGTTTGAATTTTACCTCTTCCGTTTCAAAATTTACCGCACCGTTTTTAAAGCGTCTGCTGCGAAGAATTAAAGCTAAGTCGTTAAGCACATTAATCTCCGTTGCAAAATCGCCTTCTTTGGTTTCTATGCGCTCTTGCGCTTCTTCATAGGCAAATCGTCTATCGCTATAAATAACCGTTTTACCAATCCATTTGTCGAGTACTTCAGCTTCACGGTTCATTTTAAACACCGCACTAAAAGTTAGTTTTTCTTCCTTCGAACGAAGAGAGCAAACACCATTTGACAGCTTTTCCGGAAGCATAGGAATGGTTCGATCTACTAAGTAAACAGATGTTGCGCGCTCAAACGCTTCAGCATCTAGTGTAGTACCCGGGGTAACATAATGCGAAACATCGGCAATGTGCACACCAATCTCAAACGTATCCTCATCAATCTGTTCAAACGAAAGTGCATCATCAAAATCTTTAGCATCTTCAGGGTCGATGGTAAAGGTGGTTATTTTTCTGAAGTCTCTGCGTTTGGCAATTTCATCTTTACTGATGGTATCCGGAATTTTAGCTGCTTCCTGTTCAACCTCTTTTGGGAATGAGTTAGCAAAACCATACTCCGCAATAATGGCATGCATTTCAGTATTGTGCTCTCCGGGTCTACCTAAAATTTCTATTATCTCTCCTACAGGTTCACCGCGTTCACTGTGCCATTGAGTTACTTTAGCAAGAACTTTATCTCCGTTTTTGGCTTTATTTATTTTATCGCCCGGAATAAAAATATCAATGTGTATTCTGCGATCGTCAGGTGTAACAATGGCATAATTAAAGCCTAATTCAATTACCCCAACAAATTCCTCACGTTTACGTTCAAGCACTTCAACTACTTCGCCTTCTAATTTATTACCACCACGTTTGCTAAATACGTTCACCTTCACACGGTCGCCATGCATGGCCGTATTTAAATGTTCCGGTCCAACATAGATATCATCCGACTGTCCTTCATCCACAATCACAAATCCGGCACCGCGTTGAGTTAACTCCATTTTGCCCGTGATGAATTGATGGGTATTTAATGCCAAATATTTCCCCGGCATAATTTCTTCTACGAAACCTTCTTTCTCCAATTGTTTTAAAGTTCGTATAATGTAGTTTTTGCCTTCGGTACTTTCTATGTTTAATGCTGCGCCTACTTGTTTGTAGTTAAATGCTTTCTTTCTGTTTTCAGTGAACAGTCGTTCTATTTCTGAGCGCACTGATTTTAGGTTTTTCTCTCTTTTCATCTACCCAATCTCGTTAATTCATTACTAGGTACAAACAACTATACCTGTTTTTCTTCGCCCACAAGATACATATTTTTGCTGCTTTCATTTTAAAATCAGGATTTTAATTTGAATATTGCAGCAACTTTACAACACAAACATGTTTCTTAAACGCCCCACGTTAGGGTTTCTCTCCTTACTTTTTACCGTTATAGGATTCTCTCAGTCCTTATTTGCCAACGGTATTCGAGAGAAACATTACTACCGTATTTCACCCGAAGCTATTGCGCATGGTGTGGAGTTAAATACCCAATGGGAGTTCTATTGGGCAAAACTATACCCCGAGCTCATTAGCGATTCAACCACCAAGCCGGAATTTATTAAAGTACCTGATAGTTGGACATCATTAGGACATCCTGCGCAAGGTTACGGATTGTTTGTATTAAATGTTATTACCCCAAACGTTGCCGGTAAACCTATAGCGTTAAAAATCCCAACAGTTACCACCAGCATGAGTTTTTACGCGGATGGAATTAAAATTGCAGCAGCAGGATTAGTTGGAAGAGATAAATCAACGAGTGTTTCCGATTATCAACCCCAAGTAGTGGTGTTCACTCCAAAATCGGATACCATTGAATTAGCATTTGAAGTAGGTAATTATAATTATCGCGTAGCCGGAGTTGATTATCCGGTGATGATTGGCAGCACACAAGCAATTAACAAAAATTTTAATACGTACTTGTATTTCGCTGCTTTTGTGGCAGGTGCGTTACTCATCATGTTCTTCTATTTCATCGGCTTTTTCATGGCCAGAAGAACTGATTTTACAGCACTTTATTTTTCGTTGTTAAGTTTAGTTTCAGCCTTACGTATTATGAGTACCGATGGTATTCTAATTCGTCAGTTAAACCTCCCTATCTCATGGTCGTGGTTAGTTAATATTGAACTTATTTCTATTGTACTTATCCCTGTTTTTGGAGGATTGTATCTGTATAGTTTACTAAAAGAGGATAAGTTTAAGTGGTTGCTTTATGCTTTTAATGCAGTGAGCGGAATTATTACGGTATATGTCATTGTGATGAATACCTACTACGACTCACTCATCGTTCCTCCTTTCCGTGTGTTTGTGTTTTTCCAAATGTTGTTCATTCTCTTTGTGTCTATTCGCTCGATGATTGTTCAACGAAATAGCTTGACCTTACTCACAGGAGCGGCATATGTTATTGTATTTATTGCGGGGGTTAATGATATCCTTTACTCAGGTAATTTTATTGAAACGTTCTTTGTATTGCCATACGCTATTCTGTTTTACGTGGTTTTACAAGCCGTGCTTATGTCGCGCTACATTGCTTTTGCTTTTCATAAAGTAGAGCAACTATCAACTGAGTTAGCAGAATCAAATAAAAACCAAGAGCGCGTAATTTCCGAGCGTACTGCCGAGCTTCATCAACAATCAACCGATTTACAACGCTACAATGAAGTGAAGGATAAAATCTTAAGCATTATCGCACACGATTTACGTTCCCCAATTGCCTCGCTAAGCTCTGTTATTACTTTAGCTGAAATTGGCGGTAAAGAGGATTTGGATGATATTAGAAGTTTCTTCAATTCGGTAAAACCACATATTGACAACCTTAATCTAACTATAGATAATTTGTTCGTTTGGGCTAATAATCAGATTGACGGGAAACGCATGAATACAACTAATATCTCGTTGAATTCTGTTATAGCAAGGGTGTTTCCGTTGTATGATTTAGTAGCAAAACAAAAGCAAATAAAGTTGGTTAACTCTGCTAAAGAACCGATTGTAGTGCGTGCAGATAATAGTCATTTAGAACTAGTGCTACGTAATTTGATTAGTAATGCGATTAAGTTTACCAAAGATAGTGGTACGGTAGAAATCTTATCACGTGTAAATGGACAAGAGGCAGTGGTTATTATAAAGGATACCGGAATTGGCATTAGTGATGAGAATATTAAAAAGATTTTTGATACGCAAATCCATTACACCACCTACGGAACCAATAACGAAAAGGGAACTGGCTTGGGCTTGCGTTTGTGTCAGGAATACGTTCAGTTTAATGGAGGAAAAATTTGGATAGAGAGCGAGTTAGGAAAAGGTTCTTCTGTTCATTTTACCCTTCCATTGTCGAAGGCATAACGTTTTGTTTAAACGCTTCCGGAACGTTTACGGTTTTTCTCTCGTTGTAGTCAAAGCAAACCATTCCCGTTTTTGCTTCGCATACTATTTGTTGAGTACTTTTTTTAGTAAAGCGATAACTTAAGTCGAAACTGCGCACACCTATATCGGTAACAGTTACCTCAATAGTAAGTACATCGCCATAAAAACACTCTCCTTTAAATACAATGGCTGTATCGCCCATAATTACAGATACTCCGGCTAAGTCAAGCTCGCTGTAACCGTAATGAGCCAGAAAACGCAAACGCGCTTCATGCATATATTTTAAATAAGCATCGTTACTCATGTGATTACCATAGTTGATGTCATCAATACGCACGGTAATATCTGTTCGAAATGAAAAATGTGAAGGTGTATCTAATTTTATTCGAGCCATATTATGCAAAGGTTACATCATGTTCTTCGAGAAGGTCTTCTCCTCTAAATCGTAAAATTAATTGTGCAACAGTTACCACATCTTTTTGGCAATACGTTTTAATACGTTCCAGGTCTTTATCGTTCCAATAAACGGTCCAAACCTGACTGCCATCAATATCGTCTTTCGGTGTAGGAATGTTAAACGTTGCTGCTAGGAGTTCTAAAGAGGTAAAACTTTTAAAGTCGCCAAACTTCCAAAGTTCCATAGTATCTAAGTGGTTTACTTCCCATGGTTTTTTACCGGCAATGTTTAAAATGCCCGGAATCTCAATTCCATTAATAAGCATACGCCTGCACAAGTAAGGGAAGTCGAATTCTTTTCCGTTGTGTGCACATAACAAGTTACCTGGGTCATCAAAATAACGATTCAACATGGTGGCAAACTCTTCTAATAGCATTTTCTCCTCATCACCATAAAACGACTTTACTCGAAATTGCCAGAAATTTCCGCTTCGGTTAAAGAAGCCAACTGATATGCAAACAATTTTCCCGAATTCGGCATAAATACCCGCTCTTGGATAAATATCGGATGAGGTTTGATGCTCTTCTCGCTTTAAAAAAGCAGATTTTTTGTCCCACAACTGTTGCCATTTTTCAGGTAACTCATTGTAGTTGGAGTAGAGTGGTACGGTTTCAATGTCTAAAACCAAAACCTTGGTTAAGTCTAAGTGTTGTAACATGTGGCTTTAAAATTTACCAACCAAATAACATAAAATTCTGATACATATCATAACTGCGCATAACTATATTTTATACTTTTGAGCTATGAATAAATGGATGTTAGTGGTATTAGGAGCCACCACCCTTTTTGCATGTAAACCTAAACAAGAAAAAACCAAACCTGTTGTTCAAGATATAACCGAATCGGTTTATGCGTCCGGCACTATTAAATCGGTTGAGCAGTATCAAGTTTTTTCTGCATCAAGCGGAACCATAAAAGAAATTTTGGTGGCCGAAGGCGATGATGTGAAAGCCGATGCCCCTCTGTTTGTGCTCACCAATTTTACTCCGCAACTGAACACCGCCAACGCAAAAATTGCAGCCGAGCTAAACGATTTTGGAGCAAATCAAACCAAGTTAAATGAGTTGAAGGTGAATATTGATTTTGCTTATGCCAAATGGATGAATGATTCCATTTTGTTTGTGAAGCAACGTGAGTTATTCAAGCAACAAGTGGGTTCGGAGCTAGATTTACAACAACGTGAATTAGCATTTAAAAATTCTCGTGCAGCTTATCAAAGTGCGGTTATTAAGTATGCAGATGTAAAACGTCAATTGGAACTTACATCCAAACAAGCAAAAACTTCTTTAGCGATATCAGAACGTATGCTTGATGATTATACCGTAAGAAGTGCTATTAATGGAAAGGTGTTTTCAATTATGAAAGAAAAAGGAGAGATGGTAAATCCTCAAACACCGCTTGCTATTGTTGGAGCATCTAATCAGTTTTTACTGGAGTTACAAGTTGATGAATATGATGTGGTGAAAATTGCAAAAGATCAATTAATATTCATTACGCTGGATAGCTATAAAGGACAGGTGTATGAAGCTCGTGTTAGCCGAGTAAATCCGATGATGAACGAGCGCACCAAAACATTTTTAGTAGAAGCTGTTTTTGTGAAACAACCTCCCGTATTGTATCCAAACCTAACCGTAGAGGCTAACATTGTTATTCAAACCAAGAAACAAGTAATTACCTTACCGCGCAAATTTGTTAACGAGGCCGGTTATGTATTCAAATCAGCTCACGATTCGGTGAAAGTTACCACGGGTATTATGGATTATCAGTTTGTTGAAATTGTAAATGGACTGAGTGCTACAGACGAAGTAATACTCAACAAATAATGAATACCAAACTCATCATCAGTGTGGCGAAAGCGCTTTTATTGGCTCGTTGGAAACAAACGATGGTGGCGGCTATTGGTGTAACTTTTGGTATCACCATGTTTGTTACGTTGCTCAGTTTTATGAGTGGTTTAAATGATATGTTGGATAACCTCATTCTCAATCGTACGCCTCATGTGAAATTGTATAATGAAATTGCGCCAAGTAAAGTTCAACCTATTGAGTTAGCTCCTCAATTTAAAGGGGCGCACCATGTAATACATTCGGTAAAACCTAACTCGGGAAGAACTGCGATTTACAACAGTGAAGCCATTTTAAAAACCTTACACAACGATCCTCATGTGCTGGGTGTAGCGCCTAAAATTACGGTACAAGTGTTCTACAATATTGGCTCAACAGATGTTACCGGAGTAATTAATGGTATCGATGTTCTTGCCGAAAACCGGTTATTCTTTTTTAAGGATTATGTTACCAGCGGCAACTATGTTGATTTAATGAATGTGCCCAATAGCATTATTTTGGGTAAGGGCGCTGCCGATAAAATGTTAGCTAAAATTGGTGATGTAATTCAAGTAACTACCGCACGTGGTGATATGATGAAATTAAAGGTGGTAGGCTTGTTTCAGTCGGGTTTGCAAGATGTAGACAAGATTCAAAGTTTTACCTCATTAGCTACTGCACAAAAGCTAATTGGGCAGCCTAAAAGTTACATTACTGACATGCAAGTAAAGTTGCGCGATTTAACATGGGCTCCTCAAATGGCCAAAGAATATGCTCGAATATTTAAAGTCAATGCAGAAGATATTCAAACCGTAAACGCACAATTTGAAACAGGAACTAAAGTACGTACTATTATTTCCTATGCAGTAGGTGTTACGTTACTTATTGTAGCCGGATTTGGTATTTACAACATCTTAAACATGATGATTTATGAGAAGATGGATTCCATCGCTATTTTAAAAGCAACCGGTTTTTCCGGTAAAGATGTGAAAGCTGTGTTTGTGAGTATAGCGTTAAGCATTGGTTTTTTCGGAGGGTTAGCAGGCTTGTTTTTCGGGTTTGGCCTATCAGCTATCATCGATCAAATTCCATTTAATACAGCGGCACTCCCAACGATAAAAACATTTCCGGTTAACTACAATCCTAAGTTCTACATCATTGGAGCAACATTCTCTTTGGTAACTACCTACTTTGCCGGATTATTTCCTGCACGTAAAGCGGGTAAAATTGATCCGGTTGTGATTATAAGAGGTAAATAGCATGAGCATCGTTTTAGAAGCAAGACATATCAATAAAAGTTTTCACGACCCGATTACCATTCCGGTGCTCAAGGATGTTTCCTTTTCTATCACTAAAGGCGAGTTCGTTTCGGTTATTGGAAAATCAGGTTGTGGTAAGTCTACCTTATTGTATATCCTCTCTACCATGGATACCGATTATGAAGGCGAGTTGTTGATTGATGGAGAGGAAATGCGTTTTAAAAAAGAAGCGCAATTGGCATCTGTTCGTAACCATAAAATTGGTTTTGTGTTTCAGTTTCACTACTTGCTTAATGAGTTTAGTGTGTTACGTAATGTGATGTTACCCGGATTGAAATTAGGTAAATACTCGGAGCAAGAAGTAGAACACCGTGCCATGGAAAAATTACGCATTTTGGGTATTGATAACGAGGCACACAAACTGGCTAATCAACTTTCGGGTGGACAAAAACAGCGTGTGGCTATTGCTCGTGCGCTTATTAACGACCCACTTATTATAATGGGTGATGAACCCACCGGAAATTTAGATAAGAAGAATAGTCAAATCGTGTTTGATATATTTAAAGAGCTCTCTCAAGAGTTTAAACAAACCTTACTCATCGTAACACACGATAACGAATTTGCGCAAAGTACCGATCGCATTATTGAGATGGAAGACGGAAGAATTATTAGAATGTAAGTGTAACCGATTACGGACTTACTAAGTGTATGCCTACATTAAAGTAAAGTGCACCACTTAAATCACTAATAAACGCATATCCTTGTTTGCCAAAAAATCCTCTGAAAAAATCACTGCCATCTTTTTCGGTGTAGTCGCCTGCAAACAAAAAGTTGTGACGATACCCGGCTTGTACACTTCCCCAAATAAAGCCAAAAAGTTGTCGTTGATACTCTACTCTAAATCTTAATTCACCTCTTCTTAATTCCAATTCTTTGTTAGGATTACCCACCATTCCTGCTATGCGATAGCTCTGCCCATCTAATTCATAACCTCCCAATAGTAGGTTCCTGGAGTTAAAGTTTTTTCTCACATGTGCGCGTGCCGGAAACAAAATTTCGGTACCCCATTTTCTGCTTGGAGCAGTCCAGTTAAACAAGAAAACCGGTACATAATTTAGCTCACCGGTTCGGTATGTTCTCGATACACCAACAGCCCATTGCTTCCTGTCATGTGGTCGTTTTCCCCATAAAACAGAAGCCGAGTAACGTAAGAATTTTAAACTTTGAGGTTGATCAATCGTGTAATTTCCATTTAAATCAGCAGCAGCTTGAACCAAGATAAAATACTTATCGTTTAAAGGTTTAAACACGGTAGAGTGAAGTCCCATGGTGGTTAAACCTTGCTGCTTTATGCGAGGCAGAATGGATGTATCTGATGAGGCTGATTTTAATCCCGATAAATCGTATTGGGTATTCCAAAAGTTTGCACCCATTTGCCACAAAAACTTATTGCTGGATATCACCGGAATATTTGCATACAGCCTTAGACCTCCTGTAGCATTGGCATGACCTTGTTCGTTCGGTACAGATAAATCACTTCCTTTAGGGTAGCTTCCCACTTTAGATAATTCCATGTGGTATGGAAACTGATGATCCCATGCCACAGAAACAAAGCGTGCAGGACTTAAATCAAATATTTTTGGATTGCAGTAGGTCTTTGCTTGCCCTTCGGTAAATGTTACGTTCTCATACATCGAGTAGTCTTCTTCAGCTCCGGTTGCGGCTGAATCGGTTTGAGCAACTACACATGTGCTACCCAGCAAAAAGATAAGCAGACTAAATTGTTTCATTAGTTAGTCTTTAACTCTAAGCGTTTCCAAACATCTGTTCTTCCTAATGCTTTCACACCAATATATCCTCTAATTTCAATGGTGTTTTTATCTTTCATGTTAATTACACAGCTGTAGGTGCTTCCATTCTCCGGATCGTAAATGGTGCCTTCGGTCCATTCATCTTTACCCGAATACACAAAATCTTTTAACAAACGATAACCTTTAAGTGGAACGTTTTGCATCGAAGCATCAGGGTTGTTTTTATCTACTTTCGGTTTCTGTGTAGTAGGGTCATTCGGTTCTTTCAACCACACAATTTTTCCGTAATACTTCGCTCCAATTTTTTCAATCTTAACACGTGCTTTACCATTACTTGGTTGCCAAACACCAATTAATCGGTCGCCATCTTCATTTGCAGTGAAACTTAAGGTTAATAAGAGTATTCCTAAAACGGAACATAGTTTTACAATAGATTTCATACAAGTTTATTTTAAGGTGATTTTGAATGTAAGGTTTGATTTGAATGTTAATGCGCTTTCAACATCCTTGGTTAAATTGGCATCCAATAAAACGATCGCCTCATCAGAGGAGAAAAGCGATGATAAGTCCTCTTGATCCTGCGCAATTGTGAGTGGCACTTTAGTTGTGTTGGCAGGCAATGGGTTGATAAATGCCACCTTTTTCATATCCGATTTGCTACTTACCAATTGAACAGAAAAGTCTTGAATAAGACCCGCAGGCGTACTATCAGGTAGGGTAATTTCAGCGGAGGCAAGCTCAATGCGTGCAACTTGTTCAGGGTTAATCTGATTGTTTTTTAACACTTGAGATAAAGTTGCTTGAAAGGTATTTGGTCCTTCGAAATAGGGCCCTTCGGCACCTAATGTCAAATCAGTGAGGGTAATTGTTTTTACTTCTGCTTGTTGGCAAGCGTATAACCCTAACACCAGAGCGATCAAAAGAAGATTTAATTTTTGCATTCTTTTGTAAACTAAATAAATGCAAAATTGTTTTCGTGTGTTTTCTTTTAGTGTTGACTGTTAGCGTATTTGCCTGATTTTGTGCGGTTAAATTAGTTTTAAATAGGGCTAACTTC
>JACCDH011038132.1_pt1 | contig 25260 bp, 23 predicted proteins | sample 7442481 | NCBI WGS metagenome assembly JACCDH01 (sample SAMN15323433, study PRJNA562643) | freshwater metagenome | isolation source: river surface water | place: USA:Blue River Watershed | collected 2017-08-15 | reverse complement strand
TGCTCATAAATTCAGATAGTGAACCCACGTGAATCCTTTCAATGTTTCTGATTTAGGTAAGTCAGAAGCATTGATTCGTCGAAGTTTGTAGCTTCCTCGGCGAACCGCGCCTCTTTGCACGACTCACATGGGTTAACAACCAAGGCGAAACCTTAGTGTTTCCTGAGAGTTATAACGTTTGGGTAACGGCTAATACTGGAGCCGCAAGGTGCCGGCCTCGATTGCACCCACGTTTTGAACAAAACCAAACTCGGCAAAAGTCTTGCCCTTGGGCGTGAGCTTGACTGTGGTTCTGCCCGCCTCCAGCCAGCGACCACTTGAGTCCCTGAGTTCGAGCCAAAGCTCCCGATTGCCTACCAAACGACCGTGGTTCACAAATTCGACTCGGATGGTGTTCACAAACTCACCCTGGGTGACAGTTATCGACTCCGGCTCCAAACCACCAAGCTCCTCGATTCGACCGCATTCCATCAGAATGCAGTCCGTGAGGTTGGTTCGGTCAATCGGTTCGACCTGGTAGCGAGGTGCCTCGATAAAGCTCAGTTGAATCCAAAGCGCCAGTAGGGCTACCACTGATAGCAGGCTGGCAATGAGCATTGAGGTGCGCTGACCCTGCTGGGTAAGTAGCCACGGCCTCTTCACATCCACCTCGTTTCGACCTATAAGGCTAGCGCTAGGTGTTGTGAATGGTGGCTAAACCAAGTAGTAGCCTTTAGGGGTGCAAAAAGACCTAATCAAAATCCACCCGGAAGTTCAGCGTGCTCTGAATCAGAACAAGCCAGTGGTAGCGCTCGAATCGACAATCATTTCCCATGGTCTGCCAAGACCCAGAAACTTCGAAGCCGCCAAAGAGTTCGAGCAAATCCTGCGAGACAAGGGTGTTGTCCCGGCAACCATTGCCGTCATTGATGGGGTTGCCAACATCGGCCTGGACGATAAGGGTCTCGACATCATTGCAAACCAGGACATCGCTAAGGCGTCGGTGCGAGATCTGCCAATCTTGGCGGCCAAGGGCATATCGGGTGCAACCACGGTTGCATCCACCGCACACCTTGCAGGACTTGCGGGTATCAGGGTCTTTGCAACTGGAGGTCTGGGTGGTGTCCACCGCGGAGCACAGGACACCTTCGATGAGTCAGCTGACTTGAGTGTCCTGGCTAATACCCCAATCGCCGTGGTATCCGCGGGAGTGAAGAGCGTCCTAGATATAGCTGCAACTCTGGAGCGCTTGGAGACCTTGAGCGTTCCGGTGGTTGGATACGGAACCAAGATTTTTCCAAGCTTCTGGCTTAGAGAGTCTGAGTTCACCCTGGACTGGAGTGTTGACTCGGCAACCGAGATCGCGAGGATCATGTTGGCTCAGGACCTCGTTGGTGAGGGTGGAGGAATTGTGGTTGCCAACCCAGTTCCAGCCGACAAGGCTTGGGACAAAGTTGAGCACGACAAGGTGCTGGCTCAGGCATTTGCGGCTGCCGATGCCGCTGGTGTTAGGGGCAAGGCGGTAACACCATTCCTGCTCGGCTACATCGTCGAAGCTTCTGGAGGTAGGTCGCTCGAGGTTAATCTCGATCTTGCTCGCAACAACGTCTCGGTTGCTGCAGACATCGCTATCGCTTGGTCTGAGCTAGAGCTGGACTGATGCCAAAGGCGGTTGTGGTTGGAGATGTCATTGATGACATCCTGGTTCGACCACACTCCGAAATTCGCATTGATACCGACACCCCTTCTTCGATTCAGATTAGCTTCGGCGGATCGGCAGCTAACTTCGCCTGCTGGTTGGCTGCAGAAAAGGTTTCGGTCGAACTTATTGCCAGAGTGGCGAGAGTAGATCAGGGGCGAGTCGAGTCTGATCTTCGCTCCCACGGTGTCACCCCCAAGTTGCAACTTGATGATCAGTTACCAACTGGTTCGATTGTGGTTTTGGTGCAGGGCCAACACCGCAGTTTTCTTACCGATCGAGGTGCAAATGTCTCGTTGGAGACAGACGCAATTACTGACTTTGGCGATGTGCTATACCTCTCCGGTTACTCACTATTTGGCAGCATTTCGCAGGCTCAGTTTTCGAGTCTGATCTCCCGTGCCAAGGCCTCTGGCTCACTTGTGTTGCTGGATCCCGGCAGCGCTGGATTCATAAATGACTTCGGGGTTGGAAAATTCTTCACTGCAACCGCAGGTGTTGACCTAATCACACCTTCTCTCGAGGAGGGTCGAATCCTCACCGGGGAAGATCGCCCAGAAGTTATCGCAGCTGCGCTCGCCGAGCGCTACCCGATGGTTGCACTCACCCTTGGTGAGAGTGGTGCCGTGATTGCTCAAGGATCTGAAATTCAGCGCATTGAGCCAGTCAAAGCGGATTTGATTGATGCCACCGGTGCCGGGGATGCTTTTGCCGCAGGGCTGGTAGCTAAGTTGATAAATGGCGAGTCCATCTTCGACGCAGCAAAGCATGCAGTGAAACGGGGGGCGGTTGCTGTCACAATGCTTGGTGGCAGGCCTAGCTAGAGAGCGACTGAGAATCCTGCAGCTCTCTCTCGAGTGCAATCAACCTCTTACGGTTCTCTTCACTCACCTGATAACTGAATTTCGATTTCCAGGGTGAGTGAGAATCCGACTCGGCAGCAACTAGCAGACCGTTGTCAACCCGGAATCGAATCGGTGCCCAATTCTTGCTCGACATCTTGAAGCCGTCGGGTAGTTCCGTGATCGAAAGTTCCTGATCTGAGAGCATCAGGTGAGCGACATAGACGGCGAAGTAGTCAGCTTCAAAAATTAGCTCACTTTTGTGATCAACCTCGTTGAACCAGGCTGCTCGGTAGTCACTGCGGGAAGGGTCATAAACCATCACCCAGTCGCCCTCGGTATTTGATAGCTCCTCGGTTACACCAATTGACTCAAACATTTCATAGCTGTTGATTACAGCCGATTTGGCTTGCTCTTGAGAGAAGGGGGTTGGACTGCAACCAGCAAGGCTGAGTGCAAGCAGCGTTGCGAGAAGTTTGCGCACCAGACCACCCCCAGCCCCAGAGTAAACCCATCATGAGGATTGGGTTACTCCCAAACTGGTGGACAGACTAGTGCCCTTTGGGGTGCCAGACGGTCTTTACTTCCATCAGCGACAGGATGTGCTCGAGGCTTCCGCGTGATCCGAGCCGCTCAAAACTGTTTGGTCTAATAACTCTCTTGATTGCTTCGGCGGCTGATATCTCGAGCTCAACCGGCTCATGAGCGCCCTCTAGGTCAATGGCGTTGACGTCCTGGTGTGAGGCAAGCCATGGACCAATCTCCTTGGCACTACCGGTCAACATGTTCACCACGCCACCGGGGAGGTCACTGGTTGTGAGCACCTCGGTTAGTGTGATTGCACTCAATGGCAGCTTCTCACTGGCGACAACCACCACCGTGTTTCCAGAGACAACCGCGGGAGCGATGCTATTCACGAGTCCAACAAGAGCAGACTCTTGCGGAGCCAAGACGGCGACCACACCGGTTGGTTGGTTGGTCGAAATGTTAAAAAACGGACCGGCAACCGGGTTCATGCTTCCTGCAACCGAGTCAATCTTGTCTGACCAACCTGCGTGCCAAACCCAAGAGTCGATAGCAGCATCTACCTCGGCATTTGCCTTCGAATTAGACGCTCCGGTCATTGCCCTAATTTCAGCGACGAACTGCTCGCGCCTACCCTCAAGCATTTCGGCAATTCGGTAGAGAATCTGCCCGCGGTTGTATGCGGTGGCGGAGGACCAACCGGACTGCGCAGCACGCGCAGCCACGACCGCATCGCGGGCATCCTTGCGAGAGCCTTGAGCTACGTTGGCTAGAAACTTGCCCTGGTGATCAGTTAGCTCGTAAGTGCGACCTGACTCGCTTCTTGGGAACTTGCCACCGATGAAGAGTTTGTAAGTCTTCTTTACATCCAGACGCATTAGTTACCTCCCTTTAGGTAGGCAAGTAGCCCGTGACGGCCACCCTCTCTGCCGTAACCAGATTCCTTGAAGCCACCAAATGGGCTGGTTGGATCAAATTGATTGAAGGTATTTGCCCAAACCACCCCAGCATTTAGCTGGTCGGCAAGCTTGAGGATCCTCGAACCTTTCTCGGTCCAAATACCAGCGCTCAAACCAAATGGTGTGTTGTTTGCCTTGGTCACGGCTTCAGCTGGGGTCCTGAAAGTCATCACGCTAAGAACAGGCCCAAAGATCTCTTCGCGAGCGACTGTGTTGGCAGGGCCAACTCCGGTGATCAAGGTTGGTCGATACCAGAAACCATTTCTCGGTAGCTCACAGTTTGGAGCCCAAACCTCGCCACCCTCTGCAGCACCCTGCTTCACCATGGACTCGATCTTCTCCAGCTGAGCCCTGGAATTGATGGCTCCGATGTCGGTGTTCTTATCCATCGGGTCGCCAACTCGAAGTAGGTCCATACGCTTTTTCAGCTTCTTCAAAAACTCGTCCTGAATCGATTCTTGAATCAGCAGCCTTGAGCCTGCGCAGCAGACGTGACCCTGGTTGAAGAAGATGCCGTTGATGATGCCCTCAACAGCTTGGTCCAGAGGTGCATCATCGAAGACGATGTTGGCAGCCTTGCCACCTAGCTCAAGGGTGACCTTCTTTTTGGTGCCGGCAACAGCTGTGGCGATGACGCGACCAACATCGGTCGATCCGGTGAAGGCAACCTTGTTCACATCAGGGTGCTTCACGAGTGCGGCACCGGTGTCGCCGAATCCGGTGACGATGTTAACAACACCCTCAGGCAGCTCTGCCTGCTGGCAGATATCTGCAAAGAGCAGTGCAGTTAGCGGCGTGCTCTCAGCTGGCTTTAGAACAACAGTGTTTCCTGCAGCTAGTGCAGGTGCGACCTTCCACGCCAACATCATCAGTGGGAAGTTCCATGGGATTACCTGGGCAGCAACTCCGTGGGCCTTCGGGTTTGCACCAAGTCCTGCGTAGTCGAGCTTGTCAGCCCAACCGGCGTAGTAGAAAAACCAGGCTGCGACGGTTGGAATGTCGAAATCCCGGGTCTCTTTGATTGGCTTGCCATTGTTCAGAGTCTCAGCAACAGCCAGTTCACGACCGCGCTCTTGAATGATCCTTGCGATTCGGTAGAGGTACTTGCCTCGCTCAGAGCCGGGGAGCTTGCTCCATACCTTTTCATAGGCAGCTCGCGCTGCCTTGACTGCAGCATCGACATCTTTCTCAGTTCCGTGCGAGACCTCGGCCAGCACCTCTTCGGTTGCTGGGTTGATAGTGCCGTAAAGGTTGCTTGGCTTTTGGAACTTGCCACCGATGAAGTGACCGTAGCTCTTATCAAAGCTCACCAAGGAGCGAGACTCGGGAGCTGGAGAGTATTCGAACATCGTCATCCTTTAGTCCACCGTCACATAGTCAGGGCCCGAGTAGTGGCCGGTCTTTAGTTTCTGTCGCTGCATCAAAACATCGTTCAGTAGAGACGATGCACCGAATCTAAATAGGTCTGGGTTGAGCCAAGTTTCACCCGCAGTTTCTTTCACAACCACGAGGTACTTGATGGCGTCCTTGGCCGTTCTAATTCCACCCGCCGGCTTCACGCCAATTAGTTCACCGGTCTCCTCATACCAATCGCGCACCGCCTGCAGCATCAACATTGTGATTGGGATGGTGGCATTCACCGTCACCTTGCCGGTTGAGGTCTTGATGAAATCGCCCCCCGCCAGCATGGCCAGATAGCTGGCTCGGCGGATGTTGTCATAGGTCTGCAGCTCACCGGTTTCCAAGATCACCTTTAGGTGAGCGTAAGATCCATCGCTTCGCTTACAAGCTTCTTTGACGGCAACAATTTGTTTGTAGACCTCGAGGTAATCGCCGGCAAGGAATGCACCTCGGTCGATGACCATATCAATCTCATCAGCGCCTGCGCGGACTGCGTCCTTGGTGTCCTCCAGCTTGACCTTCAGGCTTGCCCGACCGGATGGGAAAGCGGTGGCAACAGCGGCAACGTAAACACCGGAACCCGCAAGAGTTGCCTTCGCGTATTTGACCATGTCGCCGTAAACGCAGATTGCGGCAGGTCGAGGGGTTGAAAGATCGGTTGGGTCAGGAGTCAGTGCTTTTAGGCAGAGGCTTTTTACGCGCTCGGGCGTGTCCATGCCCTCGAGGGTGGTGAGGTCCATCATTTTGATTGCGGCATCTAGGGCCCAGGCCTTTGAAGAAGTTTTGATTGACCTGGTTCCAAGCGAACCTGCTCGAGCCTCAAGCCCTACTTTGTCCACTCCTGGAAATGAGTGCAACCAGCGGCGCAAGCTCTGATTCGTGATCCGAGAGCCGACGATGGCTTCCGGTGAAATTGAACGCAATTTGACTCCTTGCAGTACCCAGCCAGCCTACTCCTAGGCCAAGAACTTCACACCGGTTAGTTCTTCAGAGCTCCGCCACAGTGCAGCTGCAATTTCCAAATCACGAGAGCGGGTCGAGCCCTTTAGAAGTTTTGGCGCTCCCCACAACTCCCACTTCGGACCAACAAACTCACCACCCTTTAGTGAGCCATCGGTGGCGGCACGTATCTGAGATCTTGCTCCCTGCTTGGCGGTCTGAGCAAAGCTGTCTAGCGTGTGAGGGAAGTTCTCCTGCAACCCAGTGATTGCCCAGCCTGGGTGTGCGGCGATGGACTGGACCTTTGATCCAGAGACTCGTGCCCTGACATCTAACTCTCTGGCAAACATCAGGCAGGCAAGTTTGGTGTCGGCATAGCGCTGCCAGCGGTTGTATTTGGCTTCGTCTGAACCACGAATCTCATCAACGCTGGCGCTTTGGAGTTTGCCCCTGCGGTGGACTACCGATGAGAGACTCACCACTCTGCCGTTTGCAGCATCGAGCTTTGGCCACAGCAGCGCGGTGAGTAGAAAGTGCCCGATGTGGTTAGTGGCCATCTGAGACTCGATGCCCTCGATCGAGAGCCTGAAGTCAGGCCCCATCAAACCCGCATTGTTCATCAGTAGGTCAACGGAGTCAATCGCCTTGGCAAACTCTCGAACCGAATCAAGGTTTGAAATGTCGAGCACAAATTCCTCGACCACGGCGTTTGGGTTGGTGGCACGAATTCGATCTGCCGCCTTGACCAGGCGCTCCTCGCGGCGAGCGACCATGGTGATTTTGTAACCGAGATCTGCAAGAGCTTTTGCCGACTCGAAACCTAGTCCTGAGCTTGCTCCAGTGATCAAAGCGTGCTTCATGAGATTCAACCTCTCCGTTGAGTTGGCATTACCCCAGATTTAGCCTCGCCCAGTGGGCATCGACCTAACCTAATACATTTTGGGTTTTAGACTGAGGTCAATAACTCAAAGGTCGAGATTAAGTGCAAGCCAGTTCCAGGTTGACTCTGCGACTAGGCATTACCCAGATCATTGGCTGGGGCTCTGGTTTTTATCTCCCGGCAATCCTCGCGGTTCCAATCTCCCAGGCAATCGGTGTTTCAACCGAAACCTTCTTCTGGGCGTTCACTGTCTCACTACTTGTTTCAGGTTTGGTTGGTCCAAGGATCGGTCGCCTTATAGATATGTATGGCGGTCGAAAGGTTTTGCCCTGGGGCAACCTCGCCTTCTTCACCGGTTTGATTCTTCTCGCGTTTAGCACGAACGAGTTGATGCTGTTCATAGCTTGGGCAGTCATAGGCATTGGTGGCTCGATGAGTAACTATGACTCCGCCTTTGCAACCGCGGTTGCCTTCTTCAAAGAGAACTCCAATCGAGTCATTGCAGGCATCACGGTTTTCGCTGGCTTTTCTTCAACAATCTCTTGGCCACTCACGAGCTTTCTGAATAGCCAGTTTGGTTGGCAGGCAGCAGTTTTGTTCTGGGCTGGAATGCACCTGCTTTTTTCGCTTCCGCTTCACGCCACAATCCCGCGGAGTGAACAGCGCGAGATAGACGTGATGACCGGGCCGATTCAGAAGATCATCAAGCGTGGGTTGAAGTTTGACAAGCTGCTCATCGTGTTCGCGCTGATGTTCGCACTCGAGGGATTCATCGTCTCCTCGGTGAACACCACCTTGCCCTTCTTGCTCACCGAGTTGGGAGCCAGCGAGCAGTTGGCACTCTTGGCAGCGGTGATTCTTGGCCCATCGCAAGTCTTCGCCCGAATCCTGCTGGTTGCACTCGGCAAGAAAACCGGACCCATCACTGTCGCGGCGATCTCAATCGCCGCACACCCACTCGGTGTCATCTTTGTTTTGCTGTTTGGGGTAAACGGGCTATTGCCATTTGTGATCCTCCACGGAATAGGAGTCGGTCTGAATCCATTTATCCGTGGCACACTACCGCTGCTGTTCTTCGGAGCTCAGAGCTATGGGCAGCGACAGGGCTATGTCATGATGCTTAGCAAAATCGTGGGAGCACTGTCTCCAACATTGCTAACCCTCATGGTTTTGGCTGATCCGAAGGCGGCCATCATTGCAACCATGGCAATGGGTCTTGGGGCCGGCTTGTTGCTTGTCTGGGTGGCAGCACTGGCAAAAAGTCGGCAAACTCAGTAAAACCTTCGGTATTCCGAACTAAACACAAAAAACAATTCCTATACCCCCTATGTTCATAGCAAAGAATCCGCATAGGGTATGAACTAGGTGATGTGTTCCGTATTGGACATAAAAAAGGGGAGAAATGAAATCTATAGCGAAGTGGATCGTGGCGGCCCTTTTAGCAGCCGGACTTTTCCCGATGGCGTTAACGGCATCAGCCGCCCCATCTGTTCTGAGTATTTCACCATCTTCTGGGTCCAAATTTGGTGGGACTTCATTACAAATCGCAGGTTCGGACTTTGTAGTAAGTTCCGTTGATCAGGTTGAAGCAGTGGAGCTGAGTGTAAGTGGGACGGTTTCATCCCTCTCATTCGGGGTCGCTTCCTCAACGCGTGTGAACGCTGCTATTCCCCCTTTGCCTGGGAGCTACACAGGTTCTGCCCAGATTATCGTCACATTCATCTCATCAGCAGCACAAGCTCCAGTGGTGCTTGCTTACACCTTTAATAATGCGTTTGCCACGGAGTCATCGCTAGTATCGGCTCCTGCTGTTGGAAGCTTCAGTGCAACGATTCGGGGCTACAGTTTTTCAAACAACATCCAGAGCGTCTTTATATCAACCAGCCAAGCTGTTGTTCCGGGCTCATTCCAGCCAATCAATGATTTCAGCATTACCATGTCCATACCAGTTTTGGCGGCCGCTTCAAGAAGTTCTGTTGCGTATCTAGGTGTCAACTTCACAGATGGATCACCGGCCTCACTTTTACCAATCACCTTGACAGGCCCGACTGTAACTGTAGTCTCTCCGGAGTCTGGACCAGCTGCTGGTGGGACCGCTATCACAATCTCTGGACAAGGTTTCATGGATGGTTCAAACAACCCGGCGGTCACCAAAATCATGGTGGGTTCCGACCTAATAGCGAGCCCGAACTTCACGGTCATAAGCGACACCACTATTAGCGCAACCATTTCCCCACGTTCGGGAAACAACAAAACGGTCGGCGCAAATCGGGTTGCAGTCTTTTACTCCAACGATGTTTCCTCATCGGCACCTGTTTTCTATTACTTCTTCCCTCAGCGGGATGCAGCCAAGGATGTAGCAAGCTTGGTAATGCTTGGTGAGCTGGCCTCGAGGACAAACAGAAAGCCAGTTTTCAGGACATCGGCGACCCCATTCATCGTTACCGGTACCGACTCTCTAACAAAGCAGCCCTACGAATATGAAACGAACTACAGCTACCCGAGCTCAACCCCCGCCTACGTTCGTGAGGGATACCAGCCTGGCTACACAAAAGTCTTGAGTAACGGCAATCTCATCACCCGAGGCAATCCTTCACTCGGCAATTCGACAATTGCGTTATCGCCAGCGGGCACGGTTGAGACAGGCGTTGCCAACCCGAGAGATGCCCTGAAGCTGGTCTCCAACGGGTTATGTGGTGACTCGGGTAACTCCTTTGACGCTGGAGACGGCTACGGAGTAGTGGAGTCTTTCTGCACAGTCTTTGGCCCGGAAATATATTCTGAGACCTTCTATGGGAGACAAGGTCAATCCCTTGGTTTTAACTGGAGAGCTATCGGAAACACGGATGACTACTCGGTTTACGGCTACCTTGTGGCTGTAGAAAATGAGCAGAACATTCCTTCCACAAACATTGCCAGCCACACACTGGTCGCTCATGGCGTCGGCTCACGTGCCTCGGGATCCGTGGCCTCCCAGTGGACGTCAGCTATTGCAGAGATTCCTGCCGACGGCCTTTACAGATTCCGCTTCACAAACGGAAGTTACGACGGAACCGGTGGTAAGGCGATCGGCTCCACCTTCCTGATTTCGAGCGTTTACGAAGCAGGACTTACCAACCGCATTACTTTTGGACCAATCGGTGACAAGATTGGTTCACAGAGCTTCACAGTGAATGCAACCGCACTCAGTGGCGGTGAGGTTTCTATTACCTCACGTGACACCAACATTTGTAGTGTTTCAACCAGCTACTCGAGACCAACCACCTCTGTGACAATTACCACGCTGCGCAATGGAACATGCGTGCTGGTTGCCCGTCGCGGACTTGATGGGGAGTATGCACCAGCGGCTGACAAGCTCATCGCTTTTGATATCAGATCGGCAGCTATTGCTCCGACGGCTCCAATAATCACCCAGGTTAATTCTGGAAATCAAAGCCTGACTGTAATTTTCACTTCGCCTTCTAGAGATGGTGGAACCCCCATCACGTCTTATGAGTACTCAACGGATGGCGGAGCAACATGGGCAAGCGCAAGTCCGACCTCAACTGCTACCTCTTTCACGATTACATCCTTGAGTAGCAATGTGAACACAGCTCTCACGAATGGTGTGACGTACAGCCTGCAGGTCAGAGCAGTATCAAACGTTTATCCTGGTCTTTCTTCAAATACTGCTCTTGGTGTACCCAACGCCCCTGCGCTCCCAAACCTTTCGTACGCGAGCGCCTCAGTAATTAGGACGCTAGGGGTTGTAACCACTATTCTTGCCCCGACGAACACGGGCGGATCTGTAGTTACTTATTCATACTCGGGTCAATTGCCTCCAGGTTTATCCTTAAACTCCTCGACTGGAATTATCTCGGGTAATCCGTCACAGCTCGGCAGTTCGACCATTCAGTTGACAGGCACTAATTCCACTGGCACCTCAAGCGCAGTAATGCTCACTATAACGATTCAAAGTGCCGCGTCCAATCCACCCGCAATTTCTTGGCCAGTAGGCGCAACTTCTAGTTACACGGCCTATGTCGGAACTGCTTTTGCATCGGAAGCGCCCACCAACTCAAACGTTGTAGACGCTGCTGTGTTCTCTATCCAGGCGGGACTTCCTGCCGGCTTGAGCATCGATACCAATACCGGCATTGTGTCCGGAACGGCTACCGTCACGAGCTCACAGACTACCTACACGATCACCGCGACCAACGGAGCTGGCACCAGCACAATCTCCTTCGTACTGACAGTTCTACCAGCAGTTGGGGGCGCTGGAGGATCGGGTGGTTCTGGAGGATCTGCGCCGACATATAACGGCCCTGAGATAACCAGCATCGTTCCGAACCTTGTGCTGACCTCGGGTGGCGAGACTGTCGTCGTTGTAGGGCGCAGGCTAGGTAGCGGAATGGACGTCACCATCGGCGGAGTTACGGTTGCGATTCGAAATGCATCTGCGACTGGCTTCACGTTCACAATGCCAGCGCTGTCTGCTGCGGTCTATGACATGGTCTACCGCTACGACGGCGGAGCACGACTTACCTATCTGAATGCAATCACGGTTGTCGCTTCCAATGCCGGATCAGGTGGAACAACAAATTCAACTGAATCTGCTCCGGTAATGCCCAAGCCTCAACCGAAACCATGGAGTGCAATTGGAGTTGCAAGCATGTTCAACCCGGGATCTGCTGTGATAACGCCTCGGGTACGTGCACAAGTTGTAGCCATGTTGCAGAAGTACTCAAGCCGAGCAACCAGGATCGAATGCACCGGTTTCACCATGGGCCCTAACGTGCTTGCGAGGGATGCAAAGCTCTCTCGCGATCGCGCGACTGCAGTTTGTAACCTGATCAAGCAGCTTCGCCCAAGACTCACAGTGGTGAGGGCAATCGGAAAGCAGGAGACTCGCCTTGGTGGAGAGATCCGCCGAGTAGAGGTTCGCTTTACTCGATAACTATCTGTCGAGGAGGTCTCTGGAGTTTGCGGTTTCGACCCAACTCCAGAGACCTTTCCAATTTCCAAAGCCATCATCTAGTGAGAAGTGCCCAGCACCTGGAAAGATGACCGCCTCTAGCCCAAGAGCCTGCTCATAGATTCCTATGCCTCGAGGTAACCAGTGATCTTTGTCACTTGCAATGACCGTCAAGCTACTAGCCCAGGTATGCGCAGCCTGAACCAGCGTCGAGTCATCAATCTGTAGCGGCTCACCCTCGATGTTTGGGTTTTGTCCAAGCGGCTGAGGATCGGGAGGGGCAACGAGCAGCACTCTATCGAACGGAGTCGTGAATCGACCTTCCTTGGCTGCCAACAACCAGTTCATGCAACCAAGCGAGTGGGTGATGGCGATCTTCTCCCCGCCCTGCACCTCATCCATCATTGCGGCCTCTTGCGAGATCAGGTTTTGCCAATCGCTAGTCACTGGCGCATCGGGGGACGGGAATTGTGGATACCAAATCTGATGTCCACGATTTCGCAAAGTTTGAGCGGTTAGTCGAAGCCAGTGCCCCTCCGGCCTTTTGTTGGTGTAGCCGTGGTGCAATAGCACTCTGTGTCTAACCGATGCCATATTTGCCTTTAGGCCATAGGGTCAGCAATACCCACATAGACGGTCTCGAGGTATTCCTCGATTCCCTCCTGTGAGCCTTCGCGACCTAGACCGGATTGCTTGACGCCGCCGAATGGTCCCGCAGGGTTGGACACCAGTCCGGTGTTCAGGCCAAACATGCCAACCTCGAGCCTCTCGGCAAGTCGAAGTCCTCGGTTTAGATCCTGAGTGAAGGCGTAGGCAACGAGGCCATACTCGGTGTTGTTTGCCATGCGGACGGCTTCATCCTCAGTCTTGAAGGTGCAGATTGGGGCCACCGGTCCAAAGATTTCGTTCTGCAGAATGTCACAGTTTTCAGGTACAGAGACCAGAACCGTTGGTGGGTAGAAGTAACCCTCACCGGCTGGAATCTCACCTCCGAGCAGCACCTTCGCACCTTTGTCCTTGGCATCCTGAACCAGTAGGTGGACTCCCTGACGAGCTCGCTCCTCGATTAGTGGCCCGATGTTTGTGCCGTCCTCAAGACCGCGACCAACCTTTAGGGCAGCCATCCGCTTACTCAGCTTCTGACCAAATTCCTCGGCCACGCTCTCGTGAACAATGAACCTGTTGGCGGCGGTGCAGGCCTCACCCATGTTTCGAAGTTTCGCTAGCATCGCGCCTTCGACAGCCTTGTCGATGTCGGCGTCCTCGAATACCAGGAACGGGGCATTGCCACCCAGCTCCATCGACACTCGCAAGACCTGGTGGGCTGAGTCGGCGATCAGCTTTCTTCCAACGGGTGTCGATCCGGTAAAGGAGAGTTTTCTGAGGCGATCGTCTTTGATCAGCGGCCCGGTTACCTCTTGAGGGTTTGTGGTGGTGATGACGTTCAGCACACCCTTTGGTAGACCCAGGTCTTCTAGCACCTTTGCAAAAAGCTGCGAGGTTAGTGGGGTGAGTGCGGCAGGCTTTAGAACCATGGTGCAGCCAGCCGCGATAGCCGGAGCAATCTTCCTGGTTGCCATCGCGAGCGGGAAGTTCCAGGGGGTTATAAGAAGGGCTGGGCCAACCGGCTTTTTCAAAACCATTAGTCGGTTCTTGCCATCAGGGGCTGTCGAGTAACGGCCATAGATTCTTGGTGCCTCTTCGGAGAACCAGCGTAAGAATTCGGCACCATAGGCAACCTCGCCCTTAGCCTCGGCAAACGGCTTACCCATTTCCATAGACATCAGCATCGCGAAGTCATCGGCCATCTCGGTGACCTTTTCAAATGCAGCGCGAAGTAGTTCTGCTCTGACGCGAGGAGCTGTCCTTGCCCAATCAGCCTGAGCTTGGTGAGCTGCTTCAAGCGCTGCTTGGCCATCCTCGTAGGAGGCATCGGAGATAGTTTTTAGAACCTTGCCGGTTGCCGGATCAATGACATCCAAGGTCTTACCGTCAGAGGCCTCACGCCAGACTCCATCGATGTAAACACCGGTTGGAACTAGGTCTAGAACTCTTTTCTCATCTGCAGCAGTGAAACTCAAAGTGCTCTCCTAAGAATCTCCAGTACGTCCTGTTTCGATGGAGTCACTGGATTATTAAGCGTAACCGCGTCTTCGACAGCCGTCGTCGCCAACAGGTCCAGATCTGCTTCTGAGATACCAAAGTCAGAGAGTTTTCCACCCAACCCAACCGATGTAGCCAATCTTGAAAGCTCTCTGATTGCGTTTTCACAATTTGTTTCTGGGCTGCTGTGAGTGTCGCCTACGCCCAGGGCAAAGCTGAGCTTAGCCAACCGTGGCATTACGTGAGGGGCGTTGAAGCGGAGTACATGTTCCAAAACTAAACACAGCGCTACTCCATGGGGGATATTGAAGTGCCCACCCAAGGAATGCCCAATTCCGTGCACCAGGCCAAGTCCCGTGTGTGAGAAACCAACGCCGACTATGTGTGAGGCAAGCAGCATCTGGCTTCTCGCCTCCAAATCTGAGCCGTTGGTGAAGGCTCTCCCAAGGTGATTGGCAACCATCTCAACGGTTTGATAAGCAATTCCGTCTGAATAGGGGTTGTGGCGTTTTGAAATGTACGACTCAACTGCGTGAATCATTGCGTCCATGCCGGTAGCAGCGGTTGCTTTAGGGGGCAACCCTAAAGTCAGCTCCGGGTCCAAAATGGCCGCCTTAGCAAGCGCTGAAGAGTGCCCAACGTAAAAGCGAACATGGGTTTTCTCATCTGTGATAACCCCGAATGCGTTTACCTCGCTGCCAGTGCCTGCCGTTGTCGGTACTGCAATGATGGGCACACCTGGGTGCTTGAACTCGGTGGTGTAATCGAGGCCAATTCCGCGCTCTGGATTCCTGGCACCAAGCGAAACACCTTTGGCCGTATCCATGCTGGATCCACCACCAAGCGCAATCAGCAAATCCGCATTTGAAGCTGCGGCAAAATCTGAGCCAGCGTCAACACATGCAGTTGTTGGGTTTGGGGTAACACCATCAAACACTTCAACCTGAATTCCACTGTCCTGCAGTGACTGCGCAATCCTGGTGGTCATCTCTGACTTAGCAATAAACGAGTCTGTGATAATCAAGGCTTTACTTGCCGCTAAAGACTTTGCAATCTCGCCAAGCCTGGCTACTGACCCCACTCCAAAATGCGTGACCGGCTTTTGGTCCAGAGTCAGTTCGTAGCTTCGCAGTTCTCGGGTTGTCATTAGTCGATCCTCAACTCTTGTTTGATTAGGTCCTCATACAGCTTCATCGGAGTCATTTCACCGGCCAGATCTCCATACTGAGCCTTCGCTCTTCTGTAGATCTGCTCCACAAGACTGCTCAGTTCGACTGGGACACCGACCGATCGAGCAAGGTCAACTGACAAACCCAAGTCTTTGCATGCAAGTGCAATGGCAAAGCCTTCGTCATAGTCAGAGTGTTTCAACACGCTCAAAACATCGTTCTGAAGGAAGTTGGAATTCGCGGGTGAGGCGATCAAAGACTGCCGAAGAGTCTCAAGTTCAACCCCCGCCTTCACGCCAACGGCTAGCACCTCAACTGTTGCCACAAGGTGGGAGAACCAGAGCTGATTGATCATCAACTTCACTGCATAACCTGCTCCGTGTTTACCAACGTGCAGAATTCTGTCCTTATCACCCATGCCCTCGAACACAGGCCTGAGGGCATGGTACTCATCGACTGTTGAGCCAACAAAAATCTGCAGGGTGCCGTTTTGGGCACCAACCGACATGCCAGATACCGGAGCGTCGATGATGTGGAAGCCCTTGGTCGTCCAGTTACTCCTTGCCCTGTCTGTTACCTCTGGCACGGAGGTGGACATGTCCACCCACCAACCACCATCCTTGAGCCCAGCCAAGATCCCATTCTCACCAGTTGCAACCAAGTCAACATGCTTTGGTGTTGGAAGCATTGTGATTACAACGTCACTCTGCTCAGCTACAGCCTTGGCCGAGTCTGCCCAGATGGCACCGTTTTGAATCAGGGTAGCTGCGGCTTCTCTTCGGACGTCATTTACGACTAACTTGAACCCGTTTTTTTGCAGGTTTTTAGTCATGCCGCTACCCATGTTCCCCAGTCCGATGAAACCTACTGTGGAGTTTTTGTCAAACATTGTTTTCCCTATCTAGCCGAGGTTGAGCCACGTTGTTTTTAGTCCTGAATATGAATCGAGCGCGTGCAGGGACCTATCCCTACCAAACCCTGAATTCTTAAAGCCACCGAATGGAACGATGATGTCGGCAACATCGAATGTGTTTATCCAAACCGTGCCAGCGCGCACTTCTCGGGAGACGCGATGAGCCCGCGAGACATCTCTAGTCCAAACACTTGCGGCCAGACCATACTCGGTGTCATTGGCGAGCCGGACCGCCTCTGCCTCGTCCTTGAAGGTAATGACCGATAACACTGGCCCAAAGATTTCTTCTTGGCCTAAACGACTGGAATTGGCTACCCCGTCTACTACCGTTGGGGAAATGTAGAAGCCGTTCTCAAGACCTTCCCCTGGGGCAGTTTGCTTACCACCGAGAATGATTTTGTAGCCTTCTTCCCTGGCCACATCTAAGTAACCGCAAACTCTGTCGTGCTGCTTTTTGTTGATTATTGCACTGACTTGAGTTTTTGGATCCAATGGGTCACCGAGCACGAATTCTGAACCGACCTTTTGTATCTCTTCGAGCAACCTGTCTTTGATTGACTCGTGTACCAGTAGCCGTGATCCACCGTGGCAGGTCTGACCTGCGTTATAGAAGATGCCCCAGGTGATAGCTACAGCGGCAGCGTTAAGGTCTTCTATGTCTTCGAAAACCAGGTGCGGAGACTTGCCACCCAGCTCCAACGCCACCTGCTTCCCATTGGATTGGCTGGCGTAACCCTGAAACAACCTTCCTACCTGCGGGGAGCCGGTAAAGGAAATCTTGTCAACATCACGGTGCAGCCCAAGTGCCGCCCCAGCTTCGTTTCCATAACCAGTTACAACATTGAATACTCCGGCGGGTACGCCTGCCTCCAGAGCCAATTGAGCAACCTTGATTGCTGACAAAGAGGCGTCTTCCGCAGGCTTGAGCACAACCGAGTTACCCACCGCTAGTGCAGGAGCAACCTTCCATGCGGAGATGATTAGTGGGTAGTTCCATGGCACTACTGCACCGACAACCCCAAGTGGCTCACGGGTTACTGTTACTACGGCAGAGTTGGGGGCCGGGGCTACCTCTCCGTAAACCTTGTCTAGCGCCTCGGCATACCAGCGGTATGTTCGAGCGGCCGACTTGACGTCTACATTGAGGGCGTCGCCTATCGGGTGACCAGTGTCAAGCGACTCAAGCAAGGCGAGCTCCTCGGCATTTTCCAGAATCAGATCACTGAGTCTGCAAAGAATTGCCTGGCGATCGCGAATGTTCAGACCTGACCAAGATTTAGTTGCAAAAGCGTCCCGAGCAGTCCTGACCGCAAGGTCAACATCAGCTTCTGCGCCCCTGGCGATTCTCGCTAGCTCGGACCCATCCCTTGGCGCGATTACAGGGACCCACTCCCCAGACTTTGCTTCAACCAGTTTGCCCGCAATAAACATGCGCCCCTCGGGCTTGATTGATTTGGCTCTATCGAGCCAGTATTGGTAGTCCATGAGTTCTCTAACTAAATTGTGAATCTTTTGATTGCATCGAAGTCCAACTCCACACCCAACCCTGGTGCGTTTGGGATGTGGACGTAGCCGTGCGAGTCAATGTCGATTGGCTTGAGGAAAAAGTCCCGTCGCTCGATAGTCCAACCTGGTGGATCGTATGGAAATTCGAAGTAGGGTCCTCCGCCAACTCCTGCACTTACGTGCAGGTTGGCTAGAACTCCGAGCCCGTTGGTCCATGAGTGTGGGGTGAAGAGCCTGTGCTTGAGTGCTGCCATCTCAGCCACCTGTCTTGCTCGGTAGAGCCCCACAGCCAAAACAACATCGGGTTGATAGATATCAAAAGTGTTTGCATCGAGCAATTGCGCTAGTTCAGGCATAGAACGCACCATCTCTCCACCAGAGATCGCGACACCCACCTCTTGCCTCACCGACTTGATGCCTTCAACGTCAAACTGAGGAAGTGGTTCTTCAATCCACATCACCCCCAACTCGTGCAGTTGCTCAGCTACTTCACGCACTTTGGTCAGTGGAAGGGCATTGTCGATATCTCCAGACATGCGCCACATCTGGTTCATGTCGACGGCGATACCAAAATCTGGACCCAAAGCCTTGCGAGTTTCACGAACAGATTCGATGCCTTCAGCTAGCCGGTCTCTTGCAATCCTTATCTTGCAGGCTTGAAAGCCTTTTGCATGTGCGGCCTCTGCTGCTGCAGCCCTATCTTTGGGCTTGCGCAGCTCACCAAACGATGCATAGGCAGCGAGTTTTGTGGAAGTACCTCCGAACAGTGTCGCCACTGGAAGGTTGGCAACTTTGCCGATGATGTCCCAGAGGGCTGCCTCCAATGGCCAGTAGCGGCCACCGTGAAAGTTAATGGTTTCGATGCGCTTTACTTGGTCCAGAATCTGCAGTGGGTTGGTGCCGATGAAGAGGTGCCTGTATGCGTCAAAGCCATCCATCGTGTCACCTGAGCCATAGCCGGTGACCCCCTGGTCAGTCTCGACGGTAACCAAGGTGGCGGTGAACTCAGTTCTTGGATTTGGATCCCAGGCTGCGAAGAATGGGGGCTCAAGTGGGACTCTAAGCCGAGTTAGTTTGATGTCGGTGATCTTCACAGTCAGTCCTTTGGGGAGAAGTAAGGGTTGCTGGGCCGCTTTGCAGCCTGGCGAGTTTGAGCGAGGTCAGGCAACCCCTTGGCTCCGTTGATCAGAGCAGTCTTTGTTGCCTCGCGATTGTTCTTGTAAATCTGCTCAGCGTCGTCCGCACCGGGGTTCACCCACACGGCTGCGATTATGCAGGAGCGATCCAAATCTTCGACTTGAAGCGCCCCGGCTTCAACTGCATCCATCACACCGGCAGCAACTCCAGCCTGAGCCGGCCCCCAAATCATCGTTCCGTGTTGATCTGATGCTGGGGCTGCCTTGGTGACGAACAAAGTCATAGGCTTCGCCGGGATTGATGGCTGAACGACAGCCACATATGGAACGTGACCCTGAGAGGGTGTGGCTAGGGCAGTTGCCCAAGCCACACCCACAGGACCCTCTCGATGCCCATAAACAGTGTTTATGTGTGCGGCATTTACTCCTTCACCAACGAAAGATTCACCGATTTGCATCTCAAGACTCCCTAACTCAGTTTCGTTTTGTAACTTAGCCCTTGATAAGGCCCTGTTCGATCAAGAATGCGCGAGCGATGTCGGCTGGGTCTTCGCCATCAACATCTGCCTTTGCGTTCAGGCTCTGCATTACCTGGTCCGTCAACAGAGCGGATAGCTTGTTGATGATGTCAGCAATAGCAGGGTAAGCATCGAGGGTGGACTGCTTCAGAGTGAAGGCACCCTGGTAAACAGGGAAGTATGCCTTGTCGTCTGCCATGACCAGCAGGTCAAGAGCTGCAATACGACCGTCGGTGGCGAATACCTCACCGAAGTTGCACTGCTTACCCTCGTCGGTTACTGAGTAGATAGCACCGGTGTCTAGGGTTACGGTGGTTGCGTTGGTCAGCCCGTAAGCAGTCTTTAGACCCTCCCAGCCATCTGGGCGAGCTGCGAACTCGGACTCGATGCAGAAGGTGAGCTCCGAAGCTGGTAGCGCTGCTAGGTCAGAAAGTGACTTCACACCCAGCTCCTCGGCCTTCTCGGAACGAATTGCAAATGCGTAGGTGTTGTTGAATGGTGCACCGTTTAGCCATGCAATGCCCTTGGTTGCATCCAACTCCTTCACTGCATCGTACTGAGCCTGAACACCGGCAACCGGTGCATCCTGCTCGTTGTATGCAAGCCATGAGGTGCCGGTGTACTCCCAGTAACCGAGGAATTCGTCAGACTCAAGTGCTGTACGAACGTTCGCTGAACCAACGATGGTTGAGTAGTCGGTGCTTGCACCGTACTCGTTTAGCAGGATGCTAACCATGTTGCCCAGGATGTACTGCTCAGAGAAGTCCTTTGCACCGATGGTGCCGGTTAGACCCTCTAGAGGTAGTGCCTCGGTGGTTGCGGTCTCAGATGCGGATTCGGACGGCGCGCTCGACGTTGACGCAGCGCAGCCAGATAGTGCGAGGGTAGCGATCAGAGCTGACGCTGCCCAAGCTGATTTGACGCTCTTCATTAGTGCTCCTTGTGTGGTTTTTTCGCTTGACTGCGTGTCGAGTCAAACTCCTTTTGGTCTCAATGCGTCCTCTGCAAGGCCGGCAAGCCAATCCAGAAGAAGTGCTATGCACGAGACCACGATTGCGCCGGTCAGCAGGACAGCTGGTCGTGTGAGCTTTAGCCCAACGACAATCACCTCTCCCAACCCACCGGCATTGATGAATGTGGCGATTGTTGCCACACCAACGCTGAAAACCAACGCCGTGCGGAAGCCGGCGAGGATGACTGGAACCGCCAGTGGCAGCTCGATCTTGAAAAGCACCTGCAATGGCCGCATCCCCATGCCGCGCGCCGCTTCAGTGATATTGGGGTCAATCTGGGCAATGCCTGTGATTGTGTTTCTCAGTACGGGAAGTAGACCGTAGATAACTAGTGCTGCTACCGCAGTTGCCCAGCCAATTCCAAAGGTCAGTGCCAGGAGAATAATGACTCCAACCGCCGGGGTGGCTTGACCGATGTTTGCAAGTCCCAGAACTACGGCAGAAACGACCCGCGAGCTGCTTCTTGAGATAAGGATTCCAAGTGGAATTGCGATAAGCGCTACCACGATTGCCGAGAAAATGGAGATTCGAATGTGCTCGTCAACTTTGGCAAGCATGTAATCCCAGTTCAGGGCGAAAGCCTCAATCTTGTCAGGCTCACCCCTTAGGTATAGAAATGCGAGCAACCCACCTAATGCAGCTGCAACCAACAGCGGGGTGCCAAACCGCTTGGCCGTGTAGAAGCCACCTCGGCGGTCCGAAGGTTGGGAGTAGGAGGTTGAGATGTCCTGGGCTGCTTGCACAGACACGCTTAAGCTCCGAGCCTTGACACGTCCACACCCAGTGCTGCCGAGATTGATTCGATTGAGATTCGTCCACCGCCGGAAACTGGGACCGGCCTTCCGCCGTTGAGTACAACCGCGTCAAGTGCAACTCGGAGGTTTTCATCTCTCGGAACCTCTAGACCAGTGGCCTGACCGGCCTCAATGGCCCCTTCGACCCTCAAAAGTGCTAGGCGCTTCAGCGCTGCCCCTTCACCGATGAATGAAGCCACATAGTCAGAGGCAGGGTTGGCAAGAATATTGGCGGGGGTATCGAACTGTTCGATCTTGCTGCGCTTTGAGAGCACAGCAATGCGGTCGCCAAGTTTTATGGCCTCTTCAAAGTCGTGAGTGACAAACACAATGGTCTTGCCAATGTTTGCCTGAAGCTGCTGGAATTCAGTTTGAAGTCGTTCGCGGGTGATTGGGTCTGTTGCACCAAAAGGCTCATCCATCAACATCACTGGTGGGTCAGCGGAAAGAGCTCTGGCAACGCCAACACGCTGTTGCTGTCCCCCAGAGAGCTGTTTGGGGTAGCGGTTTGCAAATACCTTCGGGTCTAGCTCGACAAGCTCGAGCATTTCAGAAATGCGACTGCGGATCTTGTCCTTGGACCACCCGAGCAGGGTTGGAACCACAGCCACGTTTTCGGCGATGGTCATGTGAGGGAAAAGACCAATCTGCTGGATCACATACCCGATGTTTCTGCGGAGCTTGTTCTGGTCCAGTGTGAGGATGTCTTCGCCATCAATCTTGATGGAACCGCTGCTTGGTTCGATGATTCGGTTGATCATCTTCATGGTGGTTGTCTTGCCACAGCCTGATGGACCCACCAGCATCACGAGCTCACCAGGCTGAATCGTCATGGTGAAGTTTTCAACTGCCGGCTCTGGCTGGTTTGGATAAACCTTGCTCACGTTTAGCAGCTCGATGGTTGCGCCTGATTTGTTAGCCACGGATACCCCTAGAAGTAGTGAGTCGCTTGATGAGGATGAATAATGCGTCAAACAACAAGGCAATGATGATGATCATGACCGTGCCAGTGAGAGCAAAGTTGAGAGCGTTTTTGGCCCCAAGCATTGATAGCCCCTTGAAGATGTAAACACCAAGGCCTGGGCCTGCTACATAGGCTGCAATTGACGCGATTCCGATTGCCAGCTGGGTCGCGACTCTCAAGCCAGTGAGTATCACTGGCCAGGCGATGGGCATTTGGACAGACAGCAGAACTCGAAGGGGAGACATGCCCATACCTCTTGCCGATTCCATTACGGCCTCCGGCACCTCGCGCAGACCTACCACGGTATTGCGCACGATCGGCAACAGTGAATACAGGGCAAGTGCGATCAGGGTTGGAACCCAACCCAGACCAAAAGTGGGGATCATCAGGGCCAGTAGGGCCATCGAAGGGATGGTCAAAATTACGCCCGCGGTAGCAATGGAGGCGGAACGCAAGAAGGGCTTATTCCAGGCGAATAGCCCGAGGCTGACTCCAAAAATCGTTGCCATCAGAACTGACAGCAGTACGACAAGAATGTGCTCAGTGCTGAGCTCAATGATTTCGTCGAGTTTGTCTAGAAAGAAGGGCCAGATTAGCGACAGGTCATATTTACCCACGGCGCTCCTCTCAGCATCGAGCTGATGCGAATCTAGAAAGCTGTTGTTTGAATCGCAATGCGAGTTGTTAGTATGTCAACAACTTTCAATAACAATCACATAAACAGGCGGCCCACAGATGCAGATATCTCCCCAGACCCGACGCAATAAAGCTGGCCTCGCGCGCGATCTGGAGCTTTTGGAGATCCTGGGTTCCATGGAGGCCGGGCGCACTTCAGGAATGGGTGTTACCCGAGTAGCTGAGCTGTCGGGTAGAGACAAGGGCCAGGTCTCAAGAACACTTGCAACATTGGCAGATTCTGGTCTTGTTGAAAGGGATCGCAGCTCGGGCAAGTACCGACTCGGTTTTCAGCTCTACGCAATGGCTGCCAGAACCCAAGAGGCTCGTTTGGTTTCTGAAGCCTTACCTTTTTTGCGCGAGGTAGTAAGCCTTACTCACGAAACTGCCCACCTATGCGTGCTTCGCGGGGGTAATGTCCTAACTCTCAAATCCGAGATGTCTCCAAGTGCTTTCCGCGGAGTTGGCTGGGAAGGTGTTTCTGTGGCAGCCGCACAGACCTCTTCCGGCCGAGCTTTGCTTTCCGATTGGAGTGAGGTGGAGGTTCGGAATTGGTACCGCGAACATGCCGGAGACTCGCTAGTCGTTCAACCTGAGATTGCTCTTCCTCCTGGTATCGCAGAGTTAGATCGCGAAGCGGTCCGGGGCAGATTAAAGACCCGAGTTAGAAACCTCGAGGACTTGTTACGCGAGCTAGAAGTTGCCAGAGCTCAGGGATACGCCATAGTTGACGAAGAGTTTGAACTTGGACTGGTCGGTGCCTCAGCACCCATTCGAGATGCGAGTAATCGGATAGTTGCTGTAATCAACGTCAGCGCACCAAAGACCAGAATCGGAGCCCACCTGCACCAGGTTGGGGAGATTGTGAAAAGAGTTGGGAACGCAGCCTCAGTCAAACTTGGCGCTGCTGCGTAATCCAAGATCCCACAGCGATAAGTGCGGCCCCAAAAGCCATTTCTAGACTGAAAGCTTCACCCAGTAATAATGCTCCAATGGCTAGTGAAATCAACAGCGTTGGATACGTGATCGTGCTTGCGACGGCGGAGCCAGCCCGCTCAATAACTTGAAAATGCCAAATGTATCCGACGCCAGTACCGATGCCCAGGATGAGAATTTGCCAAATGTGTCCGGTTTGTGGCGATTGAATCAACGCTGACCCCACGAATGCGGTCTCCAGGGCGTAGAGAGCCAAAAGGATCCCTGTTGCGATTCCAACTTGCAAAGCTGCCAGCAGCGACGTGTCACTTGAGAGCGGAGTTATCTTTTGTCGCACATAAGGAATTGCAAACCCGTAGCAGCAGATTGCTGCCAGGACGGCTAACACTCCAATCGGATCGTTGTCCCCGAGATCACCGGGGGAGATTCCTAGCGCTAACAGCCCGCCGACAAGGCCAATCAAGACACCGAAGGCCTGCTTTGTGGTTATCTTCTCAGTTCGGAAAACCAAGAAAATCATCACTAGGGTCAGAATTGGAGTGGCCGAGTTGATAATCGATGCAACAACCGTCGATATGTGGTTCTGTGCAAACGCAAAAAGGTATGCGGGGATGACGTTGAGCAAAAGCGAAACGACAACCATGCGTCTCAGCAGACTTTCCCCTGGGCGAGATAGGGCTCCAAGTTTTCCTACTGCGCTAACTAGTGCGAGCAGTACCAGGAAACCAATTAGGTGACGGACGGCTGTGATTCCCAGCGGAGTAAAGACCTCCAAGCCCGCCTCGGTGAAAGCGAACGACGCTCCCCAGACCAGAGAAAGCATTAGATACTGAGGCACCCAGCCTTGTTGCCTCGCAGCCTTTGTCATGCTTTGAGCATGCTAGAAGCGCAACCGAAGAGCGTTTAGAACCACCGAGACCGAAGAGAAAGCCATGGCAGCCCCTGCCAGCATCGGATTCAGAAGTCCAATTGCGGCAACTGGGATAAGCAGAATGTTGTACCCAAAGGCCCAACCTAAGTTTTGGTAGATGTTGCGATGGGTTTTCTTTGCCAGGCGTAACGCAAATGGGATTGCAGCGGGTGAATCGTCGAGGATTGTGATGGAGCTTGCCGACTGAGCTGCGTGTGAGCCTGAACCCATGGCAATTGAAGCTTTTGCAGCGCTCAGTGCCGCCACGTCGTTGATGCCATCGCCAACCATTACCGGGTGAGATGCGGACCTAACCACCTCGAGTTTTTGCTCGGGAGAGACGCCGCCTAGGTATTTCTCAATGCCAAGAATGTTTGCCACTTCTTCAACTCGTCGTGGAGCATCGCCGGATAGCAGCATGGTTTCATACCCAAGAGAAGTTAGT
>JACCDH010874803.1_pt1 | contig 25273 bp, 30 predicted proteins | sample 7442481 | NCBI WGS metagenome assembly JACCDH01 (sample SAMN15323433, study PRJNA562643) | freshwater metagenome | isolation source: river surface water | place: USA:Blue River Watershed | collected 2017-08-15 | reverse complement strand
TCGACCATGGTCTGCGCGAACGCATCCTGCATCGCGCCCATGATCTTGATCGGGAAATCGCTCGGGTATTCGATCAGGCTGTCGGCGGGAAGGGGCATGCTCATTCCTTCCGGTCAGTGCGGGAACAGCAGGCGCACCGAATCATAGGTGCGGCCGATGATGGTGGCCGGGTTCACCTGTTCCAGCGCCAGCAGCGGCAGCGTATTGACCACTTTGTCGCCGGCCATCAGCTTGAGCGTGCCGACCGGCGCGTACTGGTTGATCGGCGCGACCAGCGGGTCGTTGCGTTCGACGACGGGCTTGACCTTCAGGTTCGCGCCGCGCGGCAGCGTCACGTAGACGTCGCGGTTGAAGCCCAGCTTCACTTCATTGAGGGAACCCTTCCAGACCGTCGGCGTCAGCACCGCCTGCCCTTTCGAATAGACCTTGTAGGTGTCGAAATTCAGGAAGGCCCAGTTCAGCAGCTTCTGGCTTTCCTGCGCGCGCACCGAATCCGACTCCGTGCCCAGCACCACCGACAGTACGCGGCGCTCGCCCTGCGCGCCGTTTGGGCGCTTCGCGGTCGCGATCAGGCAGTAGCCTGCCGCCTGCGTGTGACCAGTCTTCATGCCGTCGACGGTCGGGTCCAGCCACAGCAGGCGGTTGCGGTTGGGCTGCGTGATCTTGTTGTAGGTGAAGCTCTTGGTCGAGTAGATCTTGTAGAGCTCCGGGAAGTCGGTGATCAGGCGCGTGGCGAGAATCGACAGGTCGCGCGCGGTCGAATAATTGTTCGGGTGAGGCAGGCCGTGCGGGTTGGCGTAGCGCGTGTTCTTCATGCCCAGGCGCTGCGCCTCGCGGTTCATCAGGTCCGCGAACGCGCCCTCGGTGCCGGCCACTGCCTCGGCCAGCGCCACCGCGGCGTCGTTGCCCGACTGGACGATGAGTCCGTACAGCAGGTCCTGCACGCGCACCGGCATCGACGGCTCGATGAACATCTTCGAGCTGTCGCCGTCGACCTTCCACGCATTCACGGACACGTTCACCGTCTGGTTCAGGTCGAGACGCTTGTCGCGCACGGCGGCGAACGCGATATAGGCGGTCATGATCTTCGTCAGCGACGCCGGCTCGACGCGCATGTCGGGATCCTGCGACGCGAGGATCTGGCCGCTGCTGGCATCCATCACCAGCCACGAGCGGGCGGCGATCATGGGCGGCGGCAGCGATTGGGCGGAAGCGGTGGCAAACAGGAACAGCGCGGCACAGGCGGCCAGGAACTTTTTCATTGAAAAACCGGAATGATCTGGAAAAATTGAAGGCGGGAATGCAGCGCGAATTATAGCGTTGTGGAGGGGCGCCTGATGGCGAGACAGCGTGCCTTTACAGGGCCGAATCGGGAAATTGCAGAAAACCGAAAGCCGCTGGATCCCAGCGCAGGCCGGGATCCAGTGTCTTTAGTTCGGCTCAGCCAAGTGCCGCCTTATTTCCGCCATATCTCCACCACCAACTGCTTGATGTGATGCAGCTTGCGATGGAAGAAATGGTCCGCGCCCGGGATCACGATCACGGGCAGGTCCTGCGGGCGCGCCCAGTCGAGCACGTCGGACAGCGGAATCGTGTCGTCCTGCTCGCCGTGGATCAGGATCGTGTCGGCCGGCACCGGTGCCAGTTCCCACTTGCCGGCCGCGCAACCGACCAGCACCAGCCGCTCGGGCGGCTGGCCCTGCTCCGCCAGCCGCTGCTGCAGCCGGGACTGCACGAAAGTGCCAAAAGAAAAACCCGACAGCGCCACCGGCAGGCCCGGATAGCGTTCAGTCATGTGCTGATACAGCAGCGCGACGTCATCAGTCTCGCCGATGCCTGCGTCATGTACGCCTTCGGACTTGCCGACGCCGCGGAAATTCATCCGTGCGCACGCATAGCCGAGCGCGAGGAAGGCGCGCACCAGCGTCTGCACCACCTTGTTGTCCATCGTGCCGCCGTACAGCGGATGCGGATGCGCGACGATTGCGATGCCGCGCGGCGCGCCCTCCTGCGGCAGGTCGAGCTTGCATTCGATCAGGCCGGCCGGGCCGGCCAGCGTGAAGGGCTGGGTCTGTGCGTTCATCTGCTGCTTGTCGGAAGGATCAGATCTTCAGCCGCTCGACCACCTTGCCGCCCACCAGGTGCGAGTCGACGATCTCGTCGATGTCGTGCTCGTCGACATAGGTGTACCAGACCGCTTCCGGGTAGATCACCATCACCGGCCCCTCTTCGCAGCGGTCGAGGCAGCCGGCCTTGTTGATGCGCACCTTGCCCGCGCCGTTCAGGTTGAGCGCCTTCATCCGCTTCTTCGCGTGCTCCTGCGCGCGCTGCGCGCCGCGTTCCGCGCAGCAGGGGCGGCCATCGTCGCGCACATTGGTGCAGATGAAAACATGGTGCTGGTAGAAGGAGTCGCTCATCGCTGCGGAACCGTCGGGTTTTCAGGCTCCGCATCATACATCCTCTGGGGTTCGCGATGTGTCGGGTGCAGCAGGAACCAGAGCGCGAACACGGGCCATGACAGCGACAGGAACTGCGCCGCGCCGTTGAAGTTGAGGAACTTGCCCTGTGCCCATTCGCGCAGCGTGGCCAGGAAATACGGGTTCGAGGGCAGCGCGTTGAGCAGCAGCAGGCAAGCCGCCAGCGCGGTGATCGCGGCGCGCCGCTGCGCCAGCGGCGGCGCGAACGACAGCCCGACCAGCATCACCGCGCCGACTACCAGGCCGCTGGCCGCCGACGGCGTCAGCCAGCTGAACGCATCCGACGGCGTGAACAGCACTGCGTGCGCCAGCGCCTTGGTCCCGATCGCGGCGGCCAGCAGCGCGATGGCCAGCGCCGCGCGCGGCGCGTGGCGGCGCGCCTGGCACAGCAGCGTCAGCGCCGCGCCGCTCATGCCCAGCGCCGTAATCACCACCTCGGCCACCAGCCATTGCTCGATGTCGATGCCGATGCCGCTCCACAGCAGGTTGCCGAGGTCGACCGGCGCATCGAGCCAGTCCGACATCCACTCCGACAGCGTCGGCAGCCACTGGCCGTGGCCGAACAGATAAGGTTGCGGATAGATCTGCGCCAGCGGCCACAGCGCAACCACGATCAGCCCGCGGCTGGCCTGGTCCGAGAACCAGTGCGAGCGCAGCGAGCGCAGCCAGCTCCGCTCCAGCACCGGCACCGCCAGCAGCGCCCCGATGAGCGCGCCGGCCAGCACGCCTGATGCATTCGTGATCAGGTCCAGCGTGCTCGGCACGCGCGACGGCAGGTAGTTCTGCAGGCATTCGAGCAGAGCGGCCAGCAGCGCGCCGGACAGCGCGGCCAGCAGCACCGCCTTCGCGCCGCGCAGTGCGGGGTACATCGCCAGCACCGCCAGCGCGCCCATCGGAACATAACCGACCACGTTCACGACCAGGTCGAACACGGTCCAGTAATGCGGCATGGTCTCGGCCAGATACGACCACGGCAGCAGGCCGTTGTCGCGCCAGCCCGAGAACGGATAGCAGCTGGCATAGATGACCAGCACCAGATAAAACACCAGCGCAATGCGCGCCGATGCCGATGCGTGGGCGCCGGGACGGGAGTCGGTGGTAGCCACAGAAGGCCGGCGGCTGATCAGTTCGGACATGCGGGCCAGTGTATTGGACTTTGCCACGCGCGTCATCAGGACCCGCGCGCAGCCGATACAATGCGCGAATGACCATTCCCCTGGATCCCGAGCGCATCGCCGAACTGTGCGCAGCCACCCGCAACGGGCTGGCGATCGAAGTGGCCGCGTCGACCGGATCGACGAATGCCGACCTCAGGCAGCGCCTCGAGCAGTTGCGCGCGCCATTGCTGCGCGCCGCCGAAGAGCAGACCGCAGGCCGCGGCCGCGCCGGCCGCAGCTGGCTGGCTGCGCCCGGCGACAGCCTGTGCTTCTCGCTGGCCTGGCCTTTCAGCGGATCCGTCACGCGGATGGCCGGCCTGCCGCTGGCCATCGGTGTCGCGCTGGCCGACCTGCTGCGCTCGCGTGGCCACTATGTCACGCTGAAATGGCCGAATGACCTGCTGCTTGATGGCGCCAAGCTCGGCGGCATCCTGGTCGAGACTGGCATCGCGCGCGCTGACGGCGACCACCTGCTGTGGGCCGTGATCGGCGTCGGCCTCAACGTGCATCCGAATGCGTCGCGCGATGCGGGCGTCGGCAACGAAGTCGCCGCGCTCGGCAGCGACATCGACCGTAATGAATTGCTCGCGGCGCTGGCCGATGCGCTGGTCGCCGCGCTGGCGTTGTTCGATGCGCAAGGGCTCGCCCCCTTCGTCGATCGCTGGCAGCGCTGGCATGCGTTCGCCGGGCTGCCGGTGATGATCCTCGAACAAGGCCGCCTGCTGCAGCAGGGCGTCGCGCGCGGCATCGATGCGCAGGGCTGCCTGCTGCTCGAGACCGACGAGGGGCTGGTCGCGATCGCCGCCGGCGACGTGTCGCTGCGCGCGCACGCGCCGGTGTGGGAATGACATGCTGCTGCTGATCGACGCCGGCAACACGCGCGTGAAATGGGCGCTCGCGGAAGACACGGCCGAGGCCGGCGACTGGATCGCCAGCGGCGCGCTGTCCCATGCCGAACTGCCGCAACTGGCCGCGCAATGGCAGGGCCGCCGGCCGACACGCGCGCTGCTGTCGAATGTGGCTGGTTCGGAGATTGCGGCGCAGCTGCAGGCAGGCGTCGCGGCCGCAGGCGTGCCGACTGAAGCGACGAGATGGTTCCGCTCGCAGCCTTCGTGCGCGGGCGTCGCCAACGGCTATCGCGATCCGGCGCAGCTCGGCTGCGACCGCTTCGCTTCGCTGGTCGGCGCGCGCCATCGGTATCCGTCGCAGCCGCTCCTGGTCGTCACTGCCGGTACCGCGACCACGGTCGACGCGCTCGATGTATCGGGACGCTTCGTCGGCGGCATGATCCTGCCCGGCCTCGGCACGATGGCGCGCTCGCTCGCCTTGAACACCGCGCAGCTGCCGGCCGTCGACGACGCGACGCTGGATCGCCTGTTCGCGGACAATACTCGCGACGCGATCATCAGCGGCTGCCTGCATGCGCAGGTGGGCGCGATCGCGCAGGCGCTTGCGCAGCTGCCGGGCGCGCGCTGCGTGCTCTCGGGCGGCGCGGCGCAGTACATCGCGCCGCATCTTCCGCTGCCCGTCGAACGCATCGACAACCTCGTGCTGCATGGCCTGCACGTGGCGCTCTTGTCGGAGACGAGATGAGACTGTTCTTCTTTTTGCTGTTGCTGGCCAATATGGTGGCCTTGCTGGTGATGCAGGCCGCGCGCGACCGCTCGGGCGAGCCCGAACGGCTCGCGCTGCAGGTCAATGCCGAGCGCGTGAGCGTGATCGAGGCCGCAGGCAAGCCGGCCGCCGTGCCGGCCCCGGTAAAAACGCCGGCCGCCGCCACGCCCGCCGAACCGGCGCCGCCGCCCGTGACCGCCGGTGCCGGAAGCTGTGTCGAGATCGGCGACTTCAGCACGCAATCGGCGGCCAGCTTCGAGCAGCAACTGTCACGCCTGTCGCATACCGGCCTGCCGCAGCGGCGCGTGGTACAGGCGGCGCCGTCGCAAATGGTCTACCTGCCGCCGCAGGGCAGCGAAGCCGAGGCCAATCTCCGTCTCGCACAGTTGCGCGAGGCAGGATTCGCCGACAGCGCCGTGATCCGTGACGAGCCGGCGCGTCGCTGGGGCATCTCGCTCGGCCGTTTCACGCGCACCGAACTGGCCGAGGCTCATCTGGAGAAGCTGCGCGCGGCCGGCGTCAACGATGCGCGCATCGGCGACTATCCGGCGAACTCGACGCGCTTCGCGTACCGCGTGCCCGCCGTCGACGCCGCGTCGGCCGCACGGCTGGCCGCGGCCGCGTCGAATTTTGCCGGCGTCACGCTGCGTCGCTGCCCATGAGGCGGGCGCCGGCATCGTCCAGAAGCCGCCGCAGGCAGTCCGGGCAGTAGCAGCCACGCGCATCGCGCCCCGGCAGTCCGGCCGGCAACGGCGGCAGCTGCGTGCACCAGCAAGGCGATGCCGAAGCGGCATCGACCATGCCGCATCCGAAAGCCTTTCCGCACTTCACGCATTCGCTCATTGGCGTCCCCTGAACCTCACAGCGCTCAGGCTAAGGCCGGGCTGTGCAAAATGCAATCCAACGGTCGCGGGGTTTGGCTGTAAAATCTGCGGACATTTTCTTGTTCCTCCGTCACCATCCGCCACCGCAATGCCCACTACCTCCATCGCTCCCGAGATCAAGGCCGAGATCCTCGCGGAGGCACTGCCCTATATCCGCAAGTTCCATGGCAAGACCATCGTCGTCAAGTACGGCGGCAACGCGATGACCGAGGAGCGCCTGAAGCACGGCTTCGCGCGCGACGTGATCCTGCTGAAACTGGTCGGCATGAACCCGGTGGTCGTGCATGGCGGCGGCCCGCAGATCGACAGCGCGCTGAAGAAGATAGGCAAGCAGGGCACCTTCGTGCAGGGCATGCGCATCACCGATGAAGAGACGATGGAAGTCGTCGAATGGGTGCTCGGCGGCGAGGTGCAGCAGGACATCGTTATGCTGATCAACCACTACGGCGGCCAGGCCGTCGGCCTGACCGGCAAGGACGGCGGGCTGATCCGCGCGCGCAAGATGCAGATGCCGGACAAGGAGCATCCGGGCCAGTTCCTCGACATCGGCTTCGTCGGCGAGATCGAGGCGATCAATCCGGCGGTCGTCAAGGCGCTGCAGGACGATGCGTTCATCCCGATCATCTCGCCGATCGGCTTCGGTGAGGACGGCCAGGCGTACAACATCAACGCCGACCTCGTCGCCGGCAAGATCGCCGAGATCCTGCGCGCCGAAAAGCTGATCATGATGACCAACATCCCCGGCGTGATGGACAAGAAAGGCAACCTGCTGACCGACCTGTCCGCGCGCGAGATCGACGAGATGTTCGAGGACGGCACGATCTCCGGTGGCATGCTGCCGAAGATCTCGTCCGCGCTCGACGCCGCGAAATCCGGCGTGAACACCGTGCACATCATCGATGGCCGCATCGAGCATTCGCTGCTGCTGGAAGTCCTGACGGAACAAGCATTCGGCACGATGATCCGTTCGCACTGAGCGAATGAGCGAGCGACGCGAACTGGTCTGGCTGTTCGACCTCGACAACACGCTGCACAACGCGTCGCACGCGATCTTCCCGGCGATTAACCGGAACATGAACGCGCTGATCACGCGCGTTCTGGCGTCGCAAGACCTGCCTTCCCATCCTGAGGCCGTCAACGAGGTGCGCGTGCGCTACTGGCAGCGCTACGGCGCGACGCTGCTCGGCATGATCCGCCACCACGGCGTGCGCCCCGAGGAGTTCCTGCGCGAGGCGCACGAGTTCGACGACCTCGCGCAGATGATCCGCGCCGAGCGCGGTATCGCCAAGCTGCTGAAGCGCCTGCCCGGGCGCAAGATCCTGCTTACCAATGCGCCGCGCGACTACGCCCACGCCGTCGTGCGGCAGCTCGGCCTGCACCGGCATTTCGCCGAGCACCTGCCGATCGAATCCATGCGCGTGCACCGGCAGTGGCGGCCGAAGCCGTCGAAGCTGATGCTGCGGCAGATGCTGCGCCAGCGCGGCCTGTCGCCGTCGCGCTGCGTGCTGGTCGAAGACACGCTGGAGAACCTGAAGTCCGCGAAGGCGCTGCGGATGCGCACGGTCTGGTTCACCGGGTTTTTGCGACAGGCATTTTTCCGGCCGGGTTTTGCCGATGTCCAAGTAAAATCCCTGCATCAACTGCCGAAGCGGCTCGCGCGGCTCCGGCGGTAAAGCCGCGGCCGCAGGGCCGTCCCCTCATTTGCCGGACTGACAAGACATGCCCAACCTCAAGACAGGCGAGCGCAAGCTGCAGATCCTGCAGGCGCTGGCGGGAATGCTGGAGAACCCGAAAGGCGAGAAGGTCACGACGGCCGCGCTGGCCGCGAAGCTCGATGTGTCCGAGGCCGCGCTGTACCGGCACTTCGCCAGCAAGGCGCAGATGTTCGAGGGGCTGATCGACTTCATCGAGACCTCGGTGTTCACGCTGGTGAACAAGATCGCGCAGAACGAGGAAAGCGGCCGCCGGCAGGCGGTGGCCATCGCGCGCATGCTGCTCGATTTCGCGGAGCAGAATCCCGGCATGACCCGGGTGATGATCGGCGACGCGCTGGTCAACGAGGACGAGCGCTTGCAGCAGCGGATGAACCAGTTCGCCGAGCGCATCGAGCTCGCGCTGCGCCAGGCATGGAAGCTGGCCGCTACGCAGGATGGCCCGCCCGATGAAGAGGCCGCCGCGCGCGCCGGGCTGATGATGGCCTTCGTGACCGGGCGCTGGCACCGGTTTGCGAAGAGCGGTTTCCAGCAGCGGCCGAACGACGGCGCGATGCTGCAGCTGGCCTTGCTGGTCGGCTGATCAGGCGGCTGAACACACCGGGCAGTCGGGGCTCTTCGCGGTCCGGATGCTGGTCCACTCCATCGTCCGCGCATCCAGCAGCAGCAAGCGATTCGCCAGCGACTCGCCTATCCCCGCCACCAGCTTCAGCGCCTCGGCCGCCTGCATCGTGCCGATGATGCCCACCAGCGGCGCGAAAACGCCCATCGTCGAGCACTGCACTTCCTCGAACTGCTGGTCCGGCGGGAACAGGCAGGCATAGCAGGCGGTGCCGCCGCCGCGCGGGTCGAACACCGCGATCTGCCCGTCCATCCGTATCGCCGCGCCCGACACCAGCGGCACCTTCGCATTCACGCAGGCGCGGTTGATCGCGTGCCGCGTCCTGAAATTGTCGGTGCAGTCGAGCACCACGGTCGCGTCCGCGACCAGTTCGGCCAGCCGCGCGTCATCGGCGCGCTCGCGCAGCGCGATGACGTCCACGCCCGGATTGATCTCGGCCAGCGCCGTCTTGCCCGATTCCGCCTTGGGCTGCCCGACGCGCGAGGTCGTGTGCAGCACCTGCCGCTGCAGGTTGGTCAGGTCCACCGTATCGTCGTCCACCAGCGTGATGCGGCCGATGCCGGCCGACGCCAGATACAGCGCGACCGGCGAGCCGAGCCCGCCGGCGCCGATCACCAGTGCGTGCGCGGCCAGCAGTTTTTCCTGGCCCTCGATGCCGATCTCGTCGAGCAGGATATGGCGCGAGTAGCGCAGCAGTTGTTGGTCGTCCATGCGGTGCGTTGGAATCAGCTCTTGAATGTGAAAACGGCCGCGTGATCGCGGCCGTTTCATCGTCGGTCGGGGATTACTTGGCCTTGTCGCCCTTGTCGCCGTTCGTGCCGTCCGGGTTGTTGATCGTCGGCTCCTTCTTGCTCTCGACCTTGGCCGTCTTCGACAGCTGCACCGGCTGGCCCTTCAGGTGGTTCAGCGCCTGCGCCAGCTGGAAGTCTTCCTTGCTGCCGAACTCGAGCGGCTTGCGCTTCTTCTCGAGTGCGGACAGGCGCTTCGCCTCTTCCAGTTCGTCGACGACGGCCGCGGCCTTGTCGCCTTCCTTGTCCTTGTCGTTCGACAGGTGCTTCTGCAGGTCGGCTTCGCGCAGGCGCAGCCCGTTCAGGCCGTCGCCGTCGGCATATTCATCGACCAGCAGGTCCGGCACCACGCCCTTGGCCTGGATCGAGCGGCCGTTCGGCGTGTAGTAGCGCGCGGTGGTCAGCTTGACCGCGGTGTCCGCGCTCAGCTGGCGTATGGTCTGCACCGAGCCCTTGCCGAAGGTCTGCGTGCCCATGATGGTCGCGCGCTTGTAATCCTGCAGCGCGCCGGCGACGATCTCGGAGGCCGAGGCCGAGCCCGAGTTCACCAGCACTACCATCTTCACCTTCTTCACCGCCTCCGGCAGCCTTGCCAGCGGATCGCTGCCGGCGCGCGTGCCGTAGAACTCGCGGCGCGCATAGTAGGTTGCCTTCGAGTCCGGCAGCTGGCCATTGGTCGACACGATCGCGACATCCTTCGGCAGGAACGCCGCCGACACGCCGATGGCGCCCGGCAGCACGCCGCCCGGGTCGTTGCGCAGGTCGAGCACCAGCCCCTTCAGGCCGGGATCCTGCTGGTACAGCTGGTTGATCTTTTTCGCGAGGTCGTCGACGGTCGGTTCCTGGAATTGCGATACGCGGATCCAGCCAAAGCCCGGCTCGACGATCTTGGCCTTCACGCTCTGCACCTTGATCTCCTGGCGCACGATCGTGATCAGCAGCGGCTTGTCCTCTTCCTTGCGCGCGACCGTCAGCGTGATCTTGGTGTTCGGCTCGCCGCGCATGCGCTTGACCGCTTCGTCGAGCGTCATGCCCTTGACCGGCGTGCTGTCGAGGCGGGTGATCAGGTCGCCGGCCTTCAGGCCGGCCTTGAACGCGGGCGAGTCCTCGATCGGCGAGATCACCTTCACATAGCCGTCTTCCATGCCGACCTCGATGCCGAGGCCGACGAACTTGCCCTGCGTGCCTTCGCGCAGCTCCTTGAAGGCTTTCTTGTCGAGGAAGGCCGAATGCGGGTCGAGCGAGGCGACCATGCCCGAGATTGCCTCGGTCAGCAGCTTCCTGTCCTCGACCGGCTCCACGTAGTCGGACTTGATCAGCCCGAACACGTCAGCCAGCGTGCGCAGCTCCTCAACCGGCAGCGGGGCACCCGAGTTGCGCTGCGCGAGCGCGTCGAACTGCATCGAGCCGGCGATGCCGGCGATCAGTCCCAAACCTACCAGTCCGAGATTTTTCAGTTTGCTGCCCATGCCTCACCTGTTGATCCACGAGAGGGGATCGATTGCCCGTCCCTGATGTCGGAGCTCGAAGTATAAACCTGAATTTTCATTGCCGCCGCTGTTGCCGACGGTGGCGATCACGTCGCCGGCCTTCACCCGGTCGCCGGGGCGCTTCAGCAGCGACTGGTTGTTGCCATAAATGCTCAGGTACTGGCCGCCATGGTCGACGATGATCAGGTTGCCGAAGCCGCGCATCCAGTCGGCGAAGATCACCTCGCCGGCGCCGGCCGCGTGCACCTCGCTGCCCTCGGCGGCCTTGATGAAGATGCCCTTCCAGTTCGGGCCGTCGGCGCGCTTGGCGCCGAAGGTGGCCGCCAGTTCGCCCTTGACCGGCAGCTTGCCCTTGCCGCGCAGAGCGGCAAACGCATTGCCGTCGGGCGGTGGCGGCAGCTCGGCCGGTTCCGGCGGGCGCGGCGCGGGCCTGGCGGGCTCGGCCCTCGCGGACGCTTCCGGCTTGCCCTTCTCATCCTTGCGTGATTTTTCCGCAAGCTGCTTTTCGCGCGCTGCGGCCGCTTCCGCTCTTGCCTTTGCGCGCCGCTTCGCCTCTTCCTCTTCCGCCTTGCGCTGTTGCGCGATCAGCACCGCCAGCCGGTCGACCAGCGACGACAGCCGCTCCTCGTCGCGCGCGAGGCTGCCGGCCTGCCGGCGTTGCGCGGAGAGCTTGTCGGCCAGCTGCGCCACCAGCGCCTTGCGCTTGCCCTTTTCCTTTTCCAGCAGCGCCTTCTGCTCGCGCTGCTCGGCGGCGATGTCTTCCAGCGCCGCGCGCGCCTCTTCGGTGTCGGACTTGTTCGCCTCGATCGCCGCAATGTCCTGCTGCAGCTTTTCGATGGCCTTCACCTGCTCGGCCGACACATAGCCGAGGTAGCGCAGCTCGCGCGCGATGCGGTTTGGGTTGTCGCCGGACAGCAGCAGCCGCACCCGGTCGTCATGCCCGGCCTCGTACTGTTCGCGCAGCATCTTCTCGAGTTTTTTGCGCTGCTGTGCGACGGCTGCCTCAAGCTGCTGCAGGTCCTTCGACAGGGCCGCAAGCTTCTGCTCGGTGCGCTGCTGCTCGCCGGCGAGCTCGCGCAGCGAGCGGTTCGCGTTCGAGATCGCCTTTTCGGACGCGGCCAGCGAATCGGCCGCGTTGCCGTGCGCCTTCTCGGTCCTGGCTATGTCGGCCTTCAGGCCGTCGAGTTTCCTGCGCAGTTCCGCGCGCTCCTGCTCGGCCTGCTGCTTCTGCTTCGCGCGCTCGGCCGACCTCGGCGGCTCGGCCGCCGCCGCCGGCAGCGCGAAGGCGAGCGCGGCGCAGAGCGCCGCCAGCTTGTGTCGTGCGGCCGGCATCGTGCCTACTTCGCCTTGCCCTGGTTGGCGACGGCCTTCATCGCCGCCTCGATCGCGGCAGCGTCGCCGAGGTAGTAGCTGCGGATGGGCTTGAGGTCGGCGTCGAGCTCGTATACCAGCGGCTGCCCGTTCGGTATGTTCAGGCCGACGATGTCCTGGTCGCTGATATTGTCGAGGTGCTTGATCAGCGCGCGCAGGCTGTTGCCGTGCGCGGAGACCAGGATCTGCTTGCCGGCGCGGATGGCCGGCGCGATCGACTCGTTCCAGAACGGGATCACGCGCGCGACGGTGTCCTTCAGGCACTCGGCCAGCGGGATCTCCTCGCGCTTGAGCTTCGCGTAGCGCGGATCGTCGTAGGATGCGCGCGGGTCGCTCGGGTCCAGCGCCATCGGCGGCGTGTCATAGCTGCGGCGCCAGACCAGCACCTGCTCGTCGCCGTATTTCGCGGCGGTCTCGGCCTTGTCCAGTCCTTGCAGCGCGCCGTAATGGCGCTCGTTCAGGCGCCAGCTGTGCACGGTCGGCAGCCACATCAGGTCCATTTCGTCGAGCGCCAGCCACAGCGTGCGGATCGCGCGCTTGAGCACCGAGGTGTAGGTCAGGTCGAAAGTGAAGCCGGCTTCCTTCAGGATGCGCCCGGCCTCGCGCGCCTCGGCGATGCCCTTGTCGGTCAGGTCGACGTCGACCCAGCCGGTGAAACGATTCTCACGGTTCCAGACGGATTCGCCGTGGCGCATGAAGACGATCTTGTACATGAAGGAGTCCTGCGGATGAAAAGTGGATGAATTCGGTCAATTCGAGGTCGGATAGGCGCAACGTGGCGCTGCAACAAGCCCGTTATTCTATAATGCGGCGCTTGCCTCACACGAACTCTCTGCGAACCCTGAACCCGTGAAATTCTTCATTGACAATATCTGGCTGATCCTCCTGGCCATCCTCTCCGGCGGCGGCCTGCTGTGGCCCGCGCTGTTCCGCAGCAAGAACACGCTGTCCACGCTGCAGGCAACCCAGCTGCTGAATCAGGACAAGGTCACGATCCTTGACGTGCGCAGCAGCGAGGAATTCAAGGGCGGCCACCTGAAAGGCTCGAAGCACATCCCGCTCGACCAGCTCGGCTCGCGCGCCAGCGAACTCGACAAGTCGCAGCCGGTGCTGGTGGTGTGCGCCGCCGGCCCGCGCGCCGCGCGCGGCGCCTCCCTGCTGAAACGCGCCGGTTTTGATAAGGTGTACGTCCTTGGCGGCGGATTCAACGAGTGGCAGTCGCAGGGACTGCCGACCGCGAAATAAGATCTGGAAAGGAGCACCGAAAAGATGGGCGCGAGGGTAATGATGTACACGACGGGAGTCTGCCCCTATTGCAACATGGCCGAGCGGCTGCTGAAGTCCAAGGGCGTGGCAGAGATCGAGAAGGTCCGCGTCGACCTCGAGCCTGAGCAGCGCGTGCTCATGATGGAAAAGACCGGCCGCCGCACCGTTCCGCAGATCTACATCGGCGACACCCATGTCGGCGGCTTCGACGACCTGTCGGCGCTCGACCGCGCGGGCGCTCTCGACCCGCTGCTGCAGGCCTGAGCCTGCACCGGCCAGATTCACTGATTCTTCAACCTGCATTCCCACAGAAAGCGTTTCATGTCCGACCAGAACCAGCAAGAGCAACAGCCCATCTTCAATATCCAGCGCATTTACCTGAAGGACATGTCGCTCGAGCAGCCGAATTCGCCGGCCATCTTCCTCGAGCAGGAATCGCCGGGCATCGAGGTGCAGATCGACGTCGGCAGCGAGCAGCTGGCCGAGGGCATCGTGGAAGCGACCGTCACCGTGACCGTCACTGCGAAGATCAAGGACAAGGTCGCTTTCCTGGTCGAGGCCAAGGAAGCCGGCATCTTCGAGGCGCGCAACATTCCGGCCGACCAGATGGAGCCGCTGCTCGGCATCGCCTGCCCGAACATCATCTATCCTTACCTTCGCGCCAACATCGCCGACACGATCACGCGCGCCGGCTTCCCGCCGATCCACCTGACCGAGATCAACTTCGAGGTCTTCTACCACCAGCGCAAGCAGGCGCTGGCGCAGGCCGCCACGCAGCCGGTGCAGTAAAACGATGCGCGCGCCGCTGATCGCGTTGTCACTGGTCGCGCTGGCGGGCATCGCCGGCGCGGCGCCGTCGGGCAGCGACTTCCGGGCCATCGGCCCGGGCCCGGCGGTGATGTATGACGCGCCGGGCGCGAAGGCGCGCAAGATCTACGCGGCGCCGGCCGGCATGCCGGTCGAGGTCGTGATCACCAGCGGCGACTGGAGCCGCGTGCGCGACGCTGCCGGCGACCTCGCGTGGGTCGAGAACAAGGTGCTGATGAACAAGCGCATGCTGGTGGTAGAGGCGCCGCAGGCGCTGGCGCGCAGCGCGCCGAACGAGACTGCGCCGGTCGTCTTCACCGCCGCCCGCGGCGTGCTGCTCGAACTGGCCGAGCCGGTTGCGTCGAGCTGGGTCAAGGTGCGCCATCGCGACGGCGACACCGGCTATGTGAAGGCGGCCGACGTCTGGGGCGAATGAACATTTCCATCCTTGGCGCAGGCGCCTGGGGCACCGCGCTGGCCGTTGCGCTGGCGCCGCGCCATCCGGTGATGCTGTGGGCGCGCGACGCGCAGGTCGTCAGCGACATGGCCGCCACGCGCGAGAACACGCGCTATCTTCCGGGCGCGAGGCTCCCTGATTCGTTGCAGATTTCCTCCGATCTCGAAGCGGCGGTTGCGCATGCGCGCGACGGCGTGCTGGTCGTCGCCACCTCGGTCGCCGGCCTGCGGCCCATGCTGCGGGCGCTGAAGCCTTTGCGCGTTCCGAACGTGGTCTGGCTGTGCAAGGGCTTCGAGCAGGACAGCGCGCTGCTGCCGCACCAGGTCGCTGCGCAGGTGCTCGGCGACGCGGTGCCGGTCGGCGCGCTGTCCGGGCCCTCGTTTGCGCAGGAAGTCGCGCGCGGCCTGCCGTGCGCGCTGACCATAGGCTCGCGTGACGCGGCGCTGCGCGCGAAGGTCGTGGCGGCGGTGCATGGCGCGAACATCCGCGTCTATTCGACCGATGACATCGTCGGCGTCGAAGTCGGCGGCGCGGTGAAGAACGTGCTCGCAATCGCGACCGGCATCGCCGACGGACTTGGCCTGGGGCTGAATGCGCGCGCCGCACTGGTCACGCGCGGGCTGGCCGAGATCACGCGACTGGGCACCGCACTGGGCGGGCGCAGCGAAACCTTCATGGGCCTGACCGGCATCGGCGACCTGATCCTTACCTGTACCGGCGACCTGTCGCGCAACCGGCAGGTGGGCCTCGGGCTGGCGTCCGGCAAGACGCTCGAAGCCGTCGTTGCCGAACTCGGTCATGTGGCCGAAGGCGTGCGCTGCGTACAGGCGGTGCGGCAACTCGCACAGGAGCGCAACATCGCGATGCCCATCGTTGATGCAGTGGCAAGCGTGCTGTTCGAGAACGCAAAGCCGCAGCTTGCGATACAGCAGCTGCTGGCGCGCGAGGCGCGCGAAGAGTCTATCTGATCTGCCGGCATCTCAGGCTGCCGGCACCCTGATCAGCGTCAGCAGCGCCGAGCTGTCCTCCTCGGCCTCAATCGAATGAGGCACCCCGCCCGCAAGAAACAGCAGCTCGCCCGCCGCCAGCGAGATCTTCAGCCCGTGCGCATGCGCGATCAGTTTTCCCTCGATGCACTGTATCGTCAGCTCGCCATCGACCTTGTGCTCCGGCACCGCACGACCCTTGTGGAGCACGCTGCGTATCAGCTCCAGGTGCGCGGTGCGCACGATCGCGGTCGACACTGCGCCACCCAGACGCTCGCCCAAGGGCGTGACGTCGATCACATCGCCGGAAGTTGCATGTGGGAGAGCCATGAGGGTCGTAAGCAGATCCTGTTGATTGCTTGACCGATATCGAACGCAAAAATTCCGGCTGCCGAATAATCGCTGAACCCGGCGCAAGCCTTTTCCGTCGCACACCGCGCTCGGCACTTTCGATGATCGCGCCAGTCTGAGTTGTGCGACGTTCATTTCTTCACGTTCGGAAAATCATGCGGCAGGCGTTCATCCGTAACCATCTGCACCGTCCGCGCGGATTCACGCTCATCGAGATCATGGTCGTGGTCGTGATCATGGGCGTGCTCGCCGCGCTGGTCGTGCCGCGCCTGATGGGGCGCACCGATGACGCGCGCATTCTTGCGGCCAAGCAGGACATCGCGACGCTGATGCAGGCACTGAAGCTGTACCGGCTCGACAACCAGCGCTTTCCGAGCACCGAGCAGGGCCTGCAGGCCTTGGTCACGCGGCCCGGCGTCGCGCCGGTGCCGCCGAACTGGAAGACCGGCGGCTATCTCGACCGGCTCAACAAGGATCCCTGGGGCAACGCCTATCAGTACCTGTCGCCGGGCACGCGCGGCGAGGTCGACGTGTTCTCGTATGGAGCCGATGGCAAGCCGGGCGGCACCGGCATCGATGCCGACATAGGCTCATGGATGGAATGACACGCATGCGGGCTGATCAGCGCGGCTTCACGCTGCTCGAATTGCTCGTGGTGCTGGTGATCGTCGGCATCATGCTCGGTGCGGTCGCGCTGAACGCGAACCCGGGCGACAGGCAGGTGTTGCAGAGCGAAGCGCAGCGTGTCGCGCTGCTGTTGCAGCTTGCGCGCGATGAAGCGATCGTGCGCAACCAGCCGGTCGCGTTCGAGGCTGATGATTATCGTTATCGCTTCCTTGTACGCCAGAACAATAACTGGCAGGCGCTGGCCGGGGACAGCCTGCTGCGCGAGAGGGAGTACCGGCGTGCGCCGCTATCGCTGCGCTTGCAGCCGGCAGGCAGCGGCAAGCTGCCGCTGCGCATCGTGTTCGGGCGCGAACCGGTCGACAAGGCATTCACGTTGACGATGGCCTACGGCGCGCAGAGCGTGGCCGTGCGCGCCGACGGCATCGGCAATTTCCAGGTGGAGTGAGATGACGCGCACTCGAGGGTTCACGCTGCTTGAGGTGCTGGTCGCGCTGGTGATCATCGGCACCGCGCTGGCGGCCAGCCTGCGCGCCATCGGCAGCCTCACGCAGAACAGCAGCGACCTGCGCGCGGCGATGATGGCCACCTGGTCGGCCGAGAACCGGCTGACGCAGATACGCCTCACGCATGAATGGCCGCCGCTGGGCAAGCGCGAGTTTGCGTGCCCGCAGGGCGAGCTGGCGCTGCGCTGCGCCGAGCAGATCTTGCAGACGCCCAACCCGGCATTCCGGCGCGTCGAGGTGTCTGTCGTAGATGCAAGCGGGCGCCGCATCATCATGCTGTCACAGGTGGTGCCGAATGCCATCTAAGAACTGTTCTGGCAAAAGACGGCAAGGCCTGACCCTGGTCGAGTTGCTGGTCGCCATAGGCGTGCTCGCTTTCGTCGCCGTGCTCGGCTGGCGCGGGCTTGACTCGATCACGCGCGCGCGCGCTGCGCTGAACACCGATCTCGAGCAGACGCGCGGCATGCAGCTGGCGTTCGCGCAGCTGCAGACCGATTGCGCGAACGCGGTCGAGGCGTCGATGCTCGACGGCCGCTCGCCGCTGTATGTCGACGCCGCACGGGTGACGATCGCGCGCCGCATGCAGCCGGAAGCGCAGCCCGGCGCGCTGCAACTGGTCACCTGGCGCCTGCGCGACGGCGTGCTCACGCGCGAGGAATCTCCTCCAACGCGCGACCTGACGCAGCTGGCACAGTACTGGCAGTTCGCGCAGGCCGGCGGCGCGCAGCCGGTCAGGCTGCAGGCTGGCGTGCAGCAGATGCAGGTGCGCGTGTGGACCGACGACGGCCGCGGCTGGCGCGGCTGGGAGCAGATGAGCAACCGTATCGTGTCGCGCGGCGCCTTGATGGATCCGTCCGGCGGCACGACAGCGATGCAGACGGTGTGGCGCGGGCTCGAGGTGTCGCTGCTGATGCCGGGGCGCAGCGCCACCATGACGAAAGTATTCATGCTGGGGGCGTTGTGAGGATCCGCCGTCAACACGGTGTCGCCGTCGTCACCGCGCTGCTGCTGACCACGCTCGCCATCACCATCGTCGCCAGCCTGTTCTGGCAGCAGCAGGTGCAGGTGCGCTCCATCGAGAACCAGCGCCTGCAGCTGCAGAAGCAATGGGTGCTGCGCGGCGCGCTCGACTGGGCGCGGCTGATCCTGCGCGAAGATGCGAAGTACTCGGCGACCGACGACCTCAATGAGCCTTGGGCGGTGCCGCTGTCGGAGACCCGGCTCGACCGCTACGTCGAGTCGGCCGCCTTGCGCGGCGACGCCGGCAGCGCGGTGCTGTCGGGCGGCATACAGGATGCCCAGGCGCGCCTGAACCTCACCAACCTGGCGACGCAGGGCAACGTGAACCAGGCCGAGGTGCAATCCTTCGAGCGCCTGCTGACGTCGCTGCGGCAGGATCCCGGCATCGCGCGTACGACGGCGCAGCAGCTGGCCGACAGCGAGCGCGCGGCGATCACGGACAATCCCGGCAGCCCGCGCCCGATAGGCTTCGTGCAGGTCGACGACCTGCTGGCGGTGCCCGGCTGCACGCCGCAGGTGCTGAATGCGATCCGCGATTACGTGATCTTCCTGCCGGTCGCCACGCCGGTGAATGCAAACACGGCCACGCCCGAGGTGCTGGCCGCGCGCCTGCCCGGACTGTCGGTATCGGACGCGACCACGCTGGCCAACTCGCGCAAGCAGGCGGGCTTTCGCGACCTCGCCGACCTCGCCGCGCGGCTGCCCGGCAAACCAGTATCGGTCGACCCGTCGCTGTTCTCGGTGGCCAGCGCGCACTTCCTCGTCAATGGCCGCGTCACGATACGCTCGGCGACCCTGCAGGTGCAGGCGCTGGTCGAGCGACAGGGTGCGGCGACCCATCTGTTGTGGCAGCGGGAGCTCTGACATGGCGCGCGAATCCGGGCCGAGTTCGCTGTACCTTCGCCTGCCGGCGCGCACTGCGCTGCATGGCGCGGCCTTGCAGGTGCCGCTGGCCTTTGCATGGTCGGTGCGAGGCCGGCTGCTGCGCATCGCGAGCGCGCCGCTGGCCGAGCTCGCGCAGCAGCTTGCCGGTGCGCAGCGCGTGGTGGTGCTGCTGGCCGCCAGTGACGTGACGCTGATGCGCCTGCCCGTGCCGCCGCTTCCTGCCGCGCGGCTGCAGGCCGCGCTGCCGGCGCTGGTCGAGGACCACGTGATCGGCGACCCGGCCGACTGCGCGATCGCGGCCGGCCCCGACGTCGACGGGCAGCGCGTGATCGCGGTGACGGACCGCGAGTGGCTGCAGGCCTGGGTGCAGGCATTGCGTCAGCACGGCGCGCGCCGGGTCGCCGCGCTGCCGATGCAGCTGTGCCTGCCGCTGCCGTCCGACCATGTCGCCGCTGCGCTGCTCGAATCGCCGACGGGGCACGAACTGGCGCTGCGCTACTCGGCCGATGAAGGTATCGGCCTGCCGGTCGTCGTCGACGATGAAGAACAGCTGCCCGGCACCGTCGCGGGCCTGCTCGCGACGCTGGCGCCGGCGCGCAGCGTGCAGCTGTCCCTGCCCGCTTCGCGGATGGAGGTGTTTCGCGCGTGGCTGGACTCGCATCCGGACAGCGGGGTGGTCGCGGTCGAGGAGAACTGGGCCGTGTGGGCCGAGGGCGCGACGCATGTGGAGATCGACCTCTTCGCCGGCGTCGCCGGCCGCGAAGAGCGGCGCATCGACTGGCGGCGCTGGCGCTGGCCCGTCGTGCTGGCCGCGGCCTGCGTGCTGCTGAACGTGATGGCGCTGAACTGGGACTGGTGGCGCTTGCGCAGCGAGGGCGTGCGCCTGGGTGATGAGATGAGCGCGCTGTACCGGCGAACCTTCCCGGACGACAAGGTGGTGCTGGAGCCGCTGGCGCAGATGAAGCAGAAGCTTGCGGCAGTACGGCAGGCGTCGGGCGAGTTTGCGCCGGGCGACTTCGTTGCGCTGGCAGCTTCCCTGGGCGAGGCCTGGGCCGAGGCCGGTAATGACATGCGCTCCATCGCGTCGCTCGACTATCGCGACGGCGGGCTGGACGTGAAGTTGAAGCCGGGTGCGCAGGTGTCGCTGGAGGCGATGCGACCGGCGCTGGCGTCACGGCGGCTGCAGGTGACGCCCTCGCCGGCCGACCCGACGATCTGGCAGGTCAGGAGCCTGTGATGCCACGTATCGCAGAGAGCCGGTTCTGGAACGAGCGCACGCCACGCGAGCGCAGCATCCTGGTCGCGGGCGGCGCGCTGCTGCTGTTGCTGCTGCTGTGGTTCGTGCTGGTCGAGCCCGCGCTGGAGGGGCGCGCGCGGTGGCAGAAGGACTTGCCCGCGTTGCGCGCCGATTATGCGCAGATGCAGGCGCTCGCGCAGCAGGCTGGCGACGTGCCTGCGCCAGCCGGCGCAGCCAGGTCCGCTGACCGCGGCGCCATCGAGCGCAGCCTCGCCGATGCGGGACTCAAGCCGCAGTCGCTGAACGTCAGCGACGAACTGGTGCGCGCGAGCTTTACCGACGTGTCGTTCTCCGCGCTGACCGACTGGCTGCAGCGCGCGCAGCGCGATTCGCGGCTGGTGGTGTCGGAGGCGAGCGTGAACGCGCGCGATCGCATTGACCGGGTCGACGCCAGCGTGTCGCTGAGGAAGCCGAAATGAACAGGCTGCAATGAGACATGCGTGGCTGTGGATAGTCGCCGCGCTGGCTGTCACGCTGTTGACAGTGCTGATGAGCCTGCCGGCGGCGTGGCTGGTGCCGCTGGTCGAGCGGCAGACCGATGGCCGCGTGTCGCTCGGCGATCCGCAAGGCAGCGTGTGGCAGGGCTCCGGCTTCATCGGCGCAGCAGGCAGCGGCGACGCGCCGCTGGTGCCGCTGCTGCCGGGACGCTTCGAGTGGACGCTGTCGCCGCTGGCGGCAGTCGGCATCGTCGACGCGACGCTGCGCAATGACAGCGCACTGTCGCGGCCGGTCGCGGTCCGTGGCAGCTGGTCGCGCTGGGAAGTCGGCCCCGGCAGCCTCAACCTGCCGGCCGAGCGCCTAGCCGCGCTGGGTGCGCCGCTGAACACCGTGCAGCCGTCGGGACTGATGACGCTGTCATGGCCGGCACTGACGGTCGAGCGCACAGCCAACGGTACGCAGATCGTGGGACGCATGCAGCTCGACATGACGCAGATCGCGTCGGCCTTATCGCCGGTCAAGCCGCTCGGTGCATATCGCATGCATTTTGACTGGCGAGGAAACACGGCACGCATTGATCTGAAAAGCTTGTCGGGGCCGCTGCTGATGGAAGGTGCGGGCGCGATCGAGAACGGGCGCCTGCGCTTCTCCGGCAAGGCCTGGGCACAGGAAGGCGAAGAACAAAGGCTGGCGATCTTGCTGAACCTGCTGGGGCAGCGGCGCCAGGTGGGCAACAGGAACGTGATCGCGCTCGAATTCCAATGAAAAAAATCTCGCAATGCATGGTGATGGTGGCCGCGCTCGTGACGCCGCCTTCCTTCGCGCCTTCGTTCGCACAGGAGCCCACCGAGAGCCAGGCGGTACTGAACTTCGTCGGCGCCGACATCGAGTCGGTCGTGCGCGCGATCGGTCACTACACCGGCAACACTTTCGTGATAGACCCGCGCGTCAAGGGCACCATCAACCTGGTGTCGGAAAAGCCGGTGACGAAGGTGCAGGCCTTCGAGCTGCTCGGCTCGGTGCTGCGGCTGCAGGGCTATGCGATGGTGCGCACCGCGAATTACGTGAAGGTGGTGCCGGAGGCCGATGCGAAGCTGCAGTCCGCACCGGTGCAGGTCGGCAAGCTGCGCGGCGACCAGATCGCGACGCAGATCTTCCACCTGAACCATGAGAACGCGAACACGCTGGTCGCGGTGCTGCGGCCGCTGATCTCGCCGAACAACACCATCGCCGCCGACTCCACGAACAACACGCTGATCATCACCGACTATGCGGACAACCTGAAGCGGATGTCGCGCATCATCGCCGCGCTCGACACGCCGGCCATCGGCGAGCTCGACGTGGTGCGCGTCGAGCACGGCATCGCGATGGACATGGCGGTGACGATCAATCGCCTGCTCGAGACCGGCGGCGGCGCGCAGGGACAGCCGGAACCGGGTCGTGTGGTGGTGCTGGCCGACGCGCGCACGAATTCGCTGATCATTCGCGCGCCGACGGCCGCGCGCGCGAACCTTGCGCGCACGCTGATCGCGAAGCTCGACCAGCCGACCACGCTGCCCGGCAATGTGCACGTGGTCTACCTGCGCAATGCGGAAGCGACCAAGCTCGCGCAAGTGCTGCGCGCGGTGGTGGCAGGCGAGTCGGGCGCGGCCGTGCCCGGCGCCACGCCCGCGACGCAGCCGGCGCAGCAGCCGGCTGCGCCACAGGGCGGCGGCCTGCAGGCGCCGCCATCATCGCCGGCACAGCCGCAAGGTCCGCTGCCGGCCGGCGGCACGGCCGGCTATATCCAGGCCGACCAGACCACCAACACGCTGATCATCACGGCGAACGAGCGCGTGTACCGCAACCTGCGCGCCATCATCGACCAGCTCGATGCGCGCCGCGCGCAAGTTTATGTGGAATCGCTGATCGTCGAGATCAGCGCCGACAAGGCCGCGCAGCTCGGCGTGCAATGGGCCGGGCTGTCCGGCAATGGCAGTCCCGGCACGCGCGTCGGCGTGCTGACCGGCTTCGGCACCGGCGGCGACAACCTGATACAGCAGGCGGCCGCGTCCTTGTCGGCCAACGCCAACCCGCAGGCGCCGGGCAACGGCCTGACCGCGGCGATCTTCCGGCAGAACAGCAACGGCCAGGTCGGCCTCGGCCTGCTCGCGCGCGCGCTGGAGACCGATGCGAAGGCGAACATCCTGTCGATGCCGAACCTGATCACGCTCGACAATGAAGAGGCGCGCATCATCGTCGGCCAGAACGTGCCCTTCATCACCGGCCAGTTCACCACTGCCGCGTCGGCCGGGACCGCCGGCGTGAACCCGTTCCAGACCATAGAGCGGCGCGACATCGGCCTGTCGCTGCGCGTGCGGCCGACGATCTCCGAGGGCGGCACGGTGAAGATGGCGATCTACCAGGAGACGTCCAACATCCAGCAGTCGACCGCCTCCGGCCTCATCACCAGCAAGCGCTCGATCGACACCAATGTGCTGGTCGACGACGGCCAGATCATCGTATTGGGCGGCCTGATCGAGGACACGCTGTCGGACTCGGTCGAGAAGGTGCCGGGACTCGGCGACGTGCCCGTCCTCGGCTACCTGTTCCGCTACCAGTCGAAGCGGCGCACCAAGACCAACCTGATGGTGTTCCTGCGGCCGACGGTGATACGCAGCGATGAGCAGAGCGTCGCGGTGGCCAGCGACCGCTACGACTACATACGCGGCGCACAGCAGCGCGTGCAGGCGTACCCGAACGCGCTGCTGCCGCAGACCGACGCGCCGCGCCTGCCGCCGCTGGACAACGGCAAACCGGTCGGCGGCTCGCTGCTCAATCGCGAGCCCAGGCCCGAAGCGCCGCCATCATCGTCCGGGCCGTCGCAGATGCAACCTTCGCGCCCGCCGGAGGTCTTTCCGGTGGAGCCGCCCGTAATCAACCAGCGTTGAGCGGCGGCATTGACGGACAGTATGAGTGGAAAAGTTCGGGACGAAGCGATGAGCGCAGTGATGCATGATCCGCGGCTGCTGCCGTTTTCCTTTGCGCGCGATTTCGGCGTGCTGGCGCAGGCGAATGCCCCGGATGACGCGGTCGATGTCTGGATCTCGGAAGCGACGCTGCCATCGGCCGTGGCCGAAGTCGGCCGGCGCTTCGGCCGCGTGCGCGTCAACGCGCTGCCGCGCGAGCAGCTCGAGAGCGCGATCGCGCGCGCCTATGCCGGCTCCGGCGGCGACGCCGCGCAGGTGGTGGGCGAGGTCGAGTCCGACCTCGATCTCGCGCGGCTGATGCAGGAGATGCCGGCGGTCGAGGACTTGCTGGAGTCGGCCGATGATGCGCCGGTGATCCGCATGATCAACGCGCTGCTCACGCAAGCGCTGCGCGAGGGCGCGTCCGACATTCACATCGAACCCTTCGAGCAGGTATCGGTGGTGCGCTTCCGCATCGACGGCCGCCTGCGCGACGTGGTGCGGCCGAAGAAGGCGATCCATGCGGCGCTGATCTCGCGCATCAAGATCATGTCGCAGCTCGACATCGCGGAAAAGCGCCTGCCGCAGGATGGGCGCATCAACTTGCGCGTCGGCGGCAAGCCGGTCGACGTGCGCGTGTCGACCTTGCCGACCGGCCACGGCGAGCGCGCGGTGCTGCGACTGCTCGACAAGGAAGGCGGACGGATGGACCTGCAGCACCTCGGCATGAGCGAGCATGCGCAGGCGCAGTTCGACCACCTGATCGCGCAGCCGCACGGCATCGTGCTGGTCACCGGGCCGACCGGCTCCGGCAAGACCACTACTTTGTACGCGGCACTCTCGCGGCTGAACTCGCCGACGACCAACATCCTGACCGTCGAGGATCCGATCGAATACGAATTGGCCGGCGTCGGACAGACGCAGGTGAACGCGCGCATCGACATGAGCTTTGCAAAGGCGCTGCGCGCGATCCTGCGGCAAGACCCGGACGTGATCATGATCGGCGAGATCCGCGACCTCGAGACCGCGCAGATCGCCGTGCAGGCATCCCTTACCGGCCACCTCGTGCTGGCGACCTTGCACACCAACGATGCGCCGGCCGCGGTCACGCGCCTGCTGGACATGGGCATCGAACCTTTCCTGCTGTCGTCGTCATTGATCGGCGTGGTCGCGCAGCGACTGGTGCGCAAGCTGTGCGTGCATTGTCGCCGCTTCGACGGCCAGCGCTGGCACGAGGTCGGCTGCGACAAGTGCGGGCAGACCGGCTACCACGGGCGGGTCGGCATCTATGAATTGCTGCTGACGACCGATGACATCCGCGCGCAGATCCACAACCGGGCATCGGAGGCCGAGATACGCGTGAGCGCGATGCGCGACGGCATGGCGACGATGCGCGAGGACGGCGAGCGCTGGTTGCGCGACGGGACGACGACCGAGGCGGAACTTTTAAGGGTGACGAAAGAATGAATCAGGCAATTCAGTTGAATCAAAGTCGCTGGATCCCGGCCTGCGCCGGGATGACAGTTTTGAAGCATGACGGCTTTTCTAACGTCATCCCGGCGCAGGCCGGGAT
>JACCDH010784248.1_pt1 | contig 25276 bp, 27 predicted proteins | sample 7442481 | NCBI WGS metagenome assembly JACCDH01 (sample SAMN15323433, study PRJNA562643) | freshwater metagenome | isolation source: river surface water | place: USA:Blue River Watershed | collected 2017-08-15 | reverse complement strand
GCACTGGCAAAAACCCACGCACTGGCGAAGCTTTGAAAATCGCAGCTGCTGTGGTGCCTCGCTTCACTGCTGGCGCAGCCTTCAAAGCTGCTGTGAACACCAAGAAGAAGTAATTCTTCGCGTTCACACGCAAAAGCGGCACGGGTCACCGAGCCGCTTTTTTCTTTGTCTCAACACATCAGGAGAGCTCCATGTTCACCCACGTATTTTTAGGCGCCAAAGACATTGAAGCATCACGCAAGTTTTATGACGCAGCCCTCGGCGCACTCGGACACGCCCCAGGTGCTGGCGGTCCCAGCCGCTATGTCTATCGCACGCCGACGGGTACGTTTGGCATCACCTTGCCCATCAACGGTGAGCCGGCCACCTTTGGCAATGGCAGCACATTTGGCTTTGCAGCCAAGTCAGAAGCTGAGGTGTTAGCGTTCCATGCCGCAGGCGTGGCCAATGGCGGCGTCACATGCGAAGACCCACCAGGCCCTCGCACCAACCCCGCCTTCAGCTATTTCATTGCGTACCTGCGTGACCCAGCGGGCAACAAGATTTGCGCGATGTACCGTCCACCTGCCAAGTAAACCGCATCAAGCCTGACGCATCTCTCGCAGCTCTGCGTTGGCATGACGCAAACGGTCGGCAATGGCCAAAGCCACTGCACGCATGACGCTGATGCTCATCACAGGATCGCCCGCAGCCACCGTGGCAAAGGCTTTGCGGTCGATGGCAATCAGTTCAGTCTCACGCGTGGCATACACATCGGCCGAGTGAGGGCGACCGTCTAAGAACGACATCTCACCAAAGAACTGACCCCGGCTAAACGTCGTCAAGTGAATCGTTTTGCCATTGGCCAAGGGCAAGCTCACCTTGACTTCGCCTCGACTGATCAGCATGAGTTCATGGCCGCCTGAGTCAGCGCTGAACACCAGATCACCCGCTTCATACACATGGCGTTGTGCGCAGCGCTCAAGGGCTGCAATTTCTTGCTCATTCAAGCCGTGGAAAATTTCAAACTTACCCAAGGGAATGCCTTCATGTGACACATGGGCATGGCCTGCCAAGGCCAAGGTTTCGTCTTCAATCCATTCCAGCGCTTCGTCAAACTCGTCAAAAATTTTGGCGGTGCTGTCGGACAACAAACCGATGTGGTCTACATACGTGCGTAAATCGCGCCCGCTGGGCAAACGCTCTGGCACACGCGTGAGCACCAAGCGTGCATGGCGCTCAGACAACATATTGCGAATGCGCTCAATCATGTGACCTGCTGTCATGTCCATCGACTGGACACGCATGAAATCGAGCACCACAAATTTGGCTTTGCTCAACTCCGGTTCAATCGCGGTGTAAAGCTGATCGGTCGTGCCAAAAACAAGCTGCCTTGCAATTCAAAAATCACGGTGTGGCTGCCTGTCTCTGTAAGCACATCTCGCTCACGCTGACCGCGCACGCGCTGTGAGAAAACCTTGTCACCAAAGGTTTTACGGCGAATGGTGGAGGTGTGAATTTGCTCGCGCAAGAACAGCATGATGGCCATGGCCACGCCCACACCCGATGCAGCAATCAAGCTCACGGTATTGGCCACAATAACCACCAACAGGATGACTGCAAAGTCGAGCATGGTGTCTTTTGCCTTGAGCAGTTGCAACGAATGCCAGTCGATCATCTTGACACCAATCACGATCAACAGGGCCGCCAACGCCGACACAGGCACCCAAGCAATGAGCGAGGTCAACAACAAAATGGCCAACAACGACCACACACCTTGGAACACACCCGACAAATAGGTGGTGCCACCGCTGGCCTTGTTGACCAAGGTAGCGCCCATCGTGCCCGCACCTGGCGCACCGCCAATGAGTGAGGCGGCCAAGTTACCCAAGCCTTGGCCAATGAGTTCTTTGTTGGAGTCATGGCGTGAGCCAGTCATCGCGTCCAACACCACACAGGTCTTGAGCGTGTCGATCGACAACAACACCGCCAAGGTGATGGCTGGGAATGCAATTTGTGTCCAGCTCGGAAAGCCTGACTCACTCAAGCTACGCAAGGGGTCGAGCAACGACTCAAAGAAGCCTTCACCGCCCACTGCCAAAGGGCCAATGATGAATGGGTTGTCGTGCAAATTGCGCAACTCAGGCCACGCGCCGAAAGCCAGCAGCCAATACGACACCATGCCGCCCAACAAACCCACAATGACTGCCGGCACCTTGTTTGAGATGCGCGGCGCCAACAACATAAACGCTGCCGTGGCTGCCCCGACGATGAGGCTAGGCGCTTGCCACAGCTCCATGGCATGCAGCCCCTGCCACCAGTTCATACCCTTGGGCAAGGCCATCCACTTGGGCAATTGGCTCATGATGATGATCAGCCCCACCCCACTGAGGTAGCCACTCACCACAGGAAACGGCATGTACTTGATGAGCTCACCAATGCGCAGCAAGCCAAACGAAATTTGCACCAAGCTACTGACAAACGCTACCAAGAACAAAGTCAGCACCACCATCCCTACGCCTGTGCCCTGCTGTGTCATTTGAATGGTCAGTGCCGACAACACAGCGGCGGCGGGAGCGCACGGTGCAGAGATGAGGCGCTGCGTACCGCCAAAGGTGGCTGCTATCAAACCCAAGGCTGTCACGCCCAGCATGCCAGCGAGTGCACCCTTGGCACCAAACTCTGCCCCCAATGGAGAGAAGATGGTCACACCAAAAGCAATCGCAGAGGGCAAGGCCACGAGCATGGCAGCAAAGCCGCCCCAAATATCACCCGAGAGATTGGCGCGAGACAGTGTGTGTGATGTAAACATGGCAAATATGACCGTTTTTTGTCAGTATCTCAAAATTCGGACACTGCATTTTTGGCTTGATTTAACGCAAGCCACCCAGCCAGAAACCGTGTCTAATTTAGGCTTCTACGAAGGAGAAATGTATGACAGCAAACGTTGGCGGCATTGACCGCGCACTGCGCATCGTTGCAGGCTTGGCACTCATCGCAATTGCGGCCATGAATGTGGTGGGTCTTTGGGGCTACATCGTGGGTGGCATTGTGTTGGCCACAGGCGTTTTACGCTTTTGCGGCGCCTACACCTTGTTTGGCATCAACACCTGCCCTATGAAGCCTGCTGAAGAAGAACACGCCCAATAAGGCCTGCCCTCTTCCATCGCCTCAGCATCACTTCGGTGCTGAGGCTTTTTTACGGGCCAACCACAACAGGCCTGCGCCGGTGATCACCACAGGCACCAATGAACCCCAGTTGAGCCAGGCCCAACCTTGTGTGGTGACCAAAGCGCCCGAGGCAAACGACGTGAAGGCCATGGTGGCAAACACGCAAAAGTTAATGGCTGCTTGGGCTCGGTTTTTTTCTTGCGGTGTGTAGGCCTGCATCGACAACGTGGTGCTACCCGTGAACAAGAAATTCCAGCCCACGCCCAACAAAAACATGGACCACAAAAATTGGTGCAAGTCCACACCCGATAAAGCCACTGCAATGCATGCGATGTTGAGCAGCACACCCACGCCCATCACCTGTAAAACCCCAAAGCGTTTGATCAAGTGCCCCGTGATGAAACCCGGCGCAAACATGCCAATCACATGCCACTCCAGCACCCAGCCTGTGTCTTCAAAAGACAAGCCACACACCTGCATCGCCAAAGGCGTGGCGGCCATCAGCAAGTTCATCACGCCATAGCCCAAAGCCGCAGCCAAGGCCGCCACGACAAACACAGGCTGACGCATGATTTGCCCCAAAGGTCGTCCACCTGTGTCATCCGCTTTCACCACCGGCGCTGGAGGGAAAGTGATGAAGCTCATCACCGCCATCGATAGCACGGCCACCACCATCAGCGCCACATACGCGCCTGCGAAAGGCATGCCCAACAAGCTCTTGGTTTGAATCGCCAAGTTCGGGCCAATGACCGCACCAATCAAACCACCGGCCATCACCAACGACACAGCTTTCTCACGAAAATCAGGTGGGCACAACTCAGCCGCAGCAAAGCGATACAACTGCCCATTCGCGCTGTAGTAACCCGCCACCACAGTGGCAGTGACCAACAACCAGAAAGATTGCGAGAGCACCGCAAACGCGCCCAGAGCTGCCGACATCAAAGCCACCAAAAGCCCCAACTGAAACGACCCCTTGCGTCCAAAACGCTGCTGTGACTTTGCAACCAACCCAGTGCTGAGCGCCCCCCCAACCACATAACCCATCACAGGCAAAGTGGCCATCCAAGCCTCAGGAGCCAAACTCAACCCCACCAGGCCATTGATGGCAATGAAGGTGACGTTGTTAGTCAGGAACAAGCCCTGCGCGATAGACAGCAATACGAGATGACGGTTCATAAGGACCTAAATAATCAAAGTAATCAAACCAGCCGACATAGCCAAACCATGGGCCACTGCTGCAGCGATGGTCAGCACAATGGCAGGCGTCAAACGCCCAGGTTGGTTTGCATATTTGTACAACAGCACAAACGCCCACAAGGACAAGGGCATAGATGCCAAGCCCCACAACGCAGGCTCTGGGTGAATGAATAACCAGACACCTACCGCCAACCACGCATAGGCGAGCAAAGCAAAAGCCAAGTACGCCCAAGCAGCCCTGCGCGCGCCCAAACGAACCACCAGAGTGCGCTTGCCCACTTGCGCATCGGCCTGCGCATCGGGGAACCCATTGATGACCAAGATATTGCCCACCAACACGGCAAAGCTCACTGCGACAGCAAAAGGGATGACTAAGAACTGACCACGTTGCACATAGTCCGCCCCAATGACCACCAAACCCCAAGTGAGCGCGACAGTCAGCTCACCCAAACCACGCTTCATCAAAGCCAGTGGCGGCGCAGAGTAGCCCCAACCGAGCAACAGACCAGCCAGACCCAACACAAGCAAGCCACCGCCCGCTTTCAGCGACAGCAGTAAGCCACACGGAATTAACACGATGATCAAGGCTTTGGCCAAATCATGTGTGTCTTGCACCGTGACATATCCGTTTTGAATCAGCCGTGCGCCACCTGTGAATGGAAACAAACCTTGGGTGTTGGCATCGTCTGCGCCATTCAAAGCATCGTGGTAGTCGTTCAACACATTGGCTGCGGCATGCATGAGCACAGCAAGTACCAAAGTAGCCAGCGCTATCCAGACATCGGGACCATGACCACACACAGCCGCCACCGATGTGCCCAACACACACGCCACGGCCGTGATGACCAAGAACCCTGGCCGTGTCATCTGCACCAGCGTGCGCCAAGGCAGCTGGGCAGATCTGTGGCCAGACGAACTTTGGGGCAATTAACGGGGCACCAAGAAGACGGACTTTTCATGAATCACATCGTTACCCGATGTGTCCTTGATGTCGAAGTTGATCTTGTGCGAACCCGCATCTGCCGAACCATAAGGAATGGTCACACGCAGCACCACCCAGTGGGATTGCGCAGAAGCGACCTTGACTTCCGTTTCTGTTTCGATGCGAATGCCATTCATGCCATTGACAGACAGTGCAAACGTCTTGTCTTGTTCAGACGCATTCATCACTTGCAGGCGGTAGATATTTTCAATGCCACCGTTTTCTGTGATGCGAGCCAAGGTTGCGCGATCGCGCACCACATCTACTTTGAAGGGGGTGCGTACAGCAAGTGACACACCCACCGCCAAAACGATGGCCATCAATATGGATGTGTAAATCAACACACGGGGACGCAACACACGCATGAAGGTTTGCTTGGTCGTCCACTTATTTGCCATCGCGTTTTGCGTGGTGTAGCGCACCAAGCCTTTTGCATAACCCACTTTTTCCATGACGGTGTCGCATACGTCTGCACAGGCACCACACCCAATACATTCATACTGCAAGCCATTGCGAATATCAATACCGGTTGGACACACTTGGACACACAAAGTGCAATCAACACAAGCACCCAAATTGCTTGCGGCTAAATCTGTCTTTTTAGAACGTGGGCCACGTGGTTCGCCACGCTCTGCGTCATAGGTGACGATGAGGGTGTCATGGTCAAACATGGCGCTTTGAAAGCGTGCATACGGGCACATGTACTTACACACTTGCTCGCGCATAAAGCCCGCGTTGCCATAGGTAGCAAAAGCGTAAAAGAACACCCAGAAAAATTGCCAAGGGCCAAAGCTCCAAGCCACTGCGGTGGCTAACAATTCTTGAATGGGCGTGAAATACCCCACAAACGTGAAGCCAGTCCAGAGCGACAACACAATCCAAGCGGTGTGTTTATAGACTTTCTTGCTGAATTTTTTCATCGAAAAATCAGCATCATCCAAACGCATGCGTGCCGAACGATCACCTTCGATCTTGCGTTCTATCCACATGAAGATCTCGCTGTACACCGTTTGCGGACAGGCATAGCCACACCATAAACGGCCCGCCACAGCAGTGAACAAGAACAATGCCAACGCCGAGATGACCAACAAGCCCGTCAAGTAAATGAAGTCTTGTGGGTAAAGTACCAAACCGAAAATATAAAAACGACGCGCTTCTAAATCAAACAACACCGCTTGGCGTGTACCCCACTCCACCCAAGGCAAGCCATAAAACACGATTTGCGTGATGGCCACCGTGATCCAGCGCCAATAAGCAAAAATGCCCTCCACGGAACGTGGGTAGATTTTTTTAGCGGCCGCATACAGCGACACCATTTCTTCGCTGTCATCTGCTGGTACAGCTTGAATCGGAATGACTTTTTTAGGTTCTTGTTGATCGGTGCTCATAGAAGTCAATCGTGATTTAAAAATTAAGCCAATGTGTCCCAAGCCTTGAGGGCTTCAGCGGAATACATCAAAGCGGGGCCGCCGCCCATGTAAACGCAAATCGTCAACATTTCTTCCAGCTCTTCGCGTGTACAACCCAGTTTACGCAAGGCTTTTACATGGAAACCCACACAGCCAGAACAGTGCTGGGTGATGCCAATGGCCAACGCAATCAGCTCTTTGTTTTTTGCATTGATGGCACCTTCGGCCATTGAGGCACGAGCCAACTGACCAAAGCCTTGCATGGCTTCAGATTGCGATTTACGAAACGGGGTGAGGCATTCGTTAATGCCCTGTATCAAATTGGCGTGATCAAACGTACTCATCTTCTGTCTTTCTTTAATTACTTCACTTGCTGGCCCGCGCTATCAAATACTTCCACTGTGATGGGAATTCCCTGACGAACACTTTGGGTCACCGTGCAAAACTCTTCAAACTGTTCCAACACATGGCTCAACTGCTCAAGGGATGCTGCTAACACCCCCATTCGAATCTGGGCGGTCATGTGCAACACACGCAATCGGTTGTCATCATTGCGTCCCACCTCGGCCGTCACCACACATTGAATGGGCTCTGGCACCTGCTTGAACTTGCGAAAGGCAAACAGCAAAGAATCCGACAAACAATTACCCACTGCAGCACAGAGCATTTGGACAGGAGAAGGCCCTAAACCTGTGCCCAACGGTGCAGGCTCATCGCTGGTAAGCAACGGGATGTCGTTGCCAAATGCTATGTCGAAGCGGTAGTCGTTGCGTTGCGATAGCTCAACGCGGATCGTTTTTCCAGACATGCCTACTCCGTTTATTCAAATGATGGCTGTGCCGGTTTTTGAACTGCATGACCAGCCGCCACCCATGCATCAATGCCTCCTGCGATGGATTGAACATGGGTGTAGCCCATCTCTGCCAATGACTTGGCACTCAATGCGGCGCGTCCGCTGGTTTTGCAATACAGCACGATGTGCATGTCGTGCGACTGCATCTTGGGATTACCTGCCATCTTGAACTCCAACATGCCACGCGACATGTGAACGGCACCTGGTAAATAACCCGCCGCGTATTCGTCAGCCTCTCGCACATCAATCAGCACATCACAGGCTTGAATTGCAGAAACGGCTTGTTCCACCGAGATTTCTTGCACCGTTTGTTTGGCTTGTACGACTAAATCGTGGGCGGTTTTCATGCTGATCTCCTTGTGATTGGGGTACGTTTTTTAGGTGCAGCCGTCATGGGCCAAGCCTGTTGTAAGTGCTGCTGGGTGATGCGATCGCACACCAAATCGCACAAGGCATAGATGGTGGGGTCCGCAATTTGGTAGTACACACTGGTCCCCCGACCTTCGCGCTTGACAAAACCTTGCTGCATCAGCACGGCCAAGTGACGAGACATATTGGCAGCCGTGTAGCCACAGGCTTCAGCCAACTCACCCACGTTGTGTTCGGTCTCGCGCAGTAAGTTCAAGATGCGCAAACGCGTGGGCTCGGCCAGCGCTTGGAAATAGTTGGCCACACGGTCGATGGCTTGCTCTGGAAGTTGGGTCATGGGCAGATTGTAGTCTTATTTAATTGATTGATTAAATAATTGTTTAGTTAAATAATCAGCTAATTATTTATAGAATACACACCATGACTGATTCAAAACTCCGCATATCTGGGCAATTGGCCCGCATGTTTCAAGCATCACAAATCACACCGCTGCTGGCGTTGGTGTGCTTTCTGCTCGGTGTATTTGCTGTATTGGTGACACCGCGCGAAGAAGAACCGCAAATCAACGTGACCATGGCCAATGTGCTGATCCCCTTCCCCGGGGCATCTGTGAAGGATGTTGAGCAAATGGTGTCTGGGCCAGCCGAGCAAGTGCTGTCGCAAATTGCGGGGGTCGAACATGTCATGTCAGTCTCGCAACCGGGCTTGTCGGTGGTCACGGTGCAATACAAAGTGGGCGTGCCTCGCACCGAAGCTTTGGTGCGTTTGTATGACACGGTCAATTCACATGCCGACTGGCTACCCAAAGGCTTGGGCGTGTTGCAACCCCTCATCAAACCCAAAGGGATTGATGACGTGCCCATCGTGTCACTCACCCTACACGGCAAAGCGTCCGATTTGACCGCCTTCGAACTCGAACGCATCGCACAAAACATTGAAATCGATTTGAAACGTGTCAAAGGCACACGAGAAGTGACCACGGTGGGTGGCCCAACACGTGCCATTCAAATTGAGATAGACCCAGCACGCATGCAAGCCGCCGGCATCACCGTGCCCGAGTTGCGCATGGCCTTGCAATCGGCGCACTTGGGAGCGCCTGTGGGCGACCTGTTGGTCGGTCAACAAGCCATTGCTATCGAATCTGGCCCCTTCTTGAGCAGTGCCAAAGATGTGGCTAGCTTGGTGGTGGGTGTGCGCGCAGGCACACCTTTGCATGTGCATGACATTGCCCAAGTGCGCGATGGCGGCGCACAAGCCAACACGGCCGTGTGGCATGGCGTTGCAGGAGCCCAACCCAACGAACGCACCGCTGTGACCATTGCGATCACGAAAAAACCCGGTGAAAACGCCATTGAGGTAGCGGACGCTGTATTGGCACAGGTGGCCTCACTCAAGCACAGCAAGATCCCCGCAAACGTGGAAGTGACCACTACGCGCAACTACGGCGAAACTGCCAACGACAAAGCTCAAAAGCTCATTCAAAAGCTGCTGTTCGCCACAGCATCTGTGGTGGCTTTGGTGTTCATCGCCTTGGGCCGTCGCGAAGCGGCGATTGTCGGTACCGCTGTGATTTTGACCCTCACCGTGACTTTGTTTGCCTCGTGGGCTTGGGGCTTCACGCTCAACCGCGTGTCCTTGTTTGCGCTCATCTTTTCTATCGGCATTTTGGTCGACGATGCGATCGTGGTGGTGGAGAACATTCACCGTCACCAAGCGCTGTTTCCACACAAAATACTCACGCAAATCATTCCAGGTGCCGTAGATGAAGTCGGTGCACCGACCATCTTGGCCACACTCACTGTGATTGCAGCCTTGTTGCCCATGGCATTTGTTACGGGCTTGATGGGCCCCTACATGAGCCCTATCCCAATCAATGCCAGCATGGGCATGTTGTTGTCGCTGGCAGTGGCGTTTGTCGTCACCCCCTGGCTGGCTCGCATTTGGATGACGTCTGCACATGGACACTCGCACGAGCAATCCAGCCCTTTCAAACAAAGCTTGCAACGTTTCTTCACAGGCATCTTCCGTCCGTTTTTGAATGAGGAATCTGGCCAGCGCAACCGCTGGAGTTTGGGCGCTGCTGTCCTAGGTGCCATCGTGGTGTCTGTGGCGTTGCCCGTGGCAGGCTTGGTGGCTTTGAAGATGCTCCCGTTTGACAACAAGTCCGAATTCCAAGTGGTCGTGGACATGCCTGCAGGCACCCGCGTGGAGGAGACCGAAAAAGTGTTGCGTGCCTTGGGTGCGCACTTGGCAACCGTTCCTGAGGTCACGCACTACCAAGCCTATGCGGGCCTCTCAGCCCCCATCAACTTCAACGGCTTGGTGCGTCAGTACTATTTGCGCAGTGGCGGCCATGTGGGCGACATCCAAGTCAACTTGCAAGACAAGCACCTGCGCAAAGCACAAAGCCACATCATCGCCACACGCGAGCGTCCCGCACTGCAGGCCATCGGCAAACAGTTCAACGCGAACGTCAAAGTGATTGAAGTACCTCCAGGCCCACCCGTGTTGGCCCCCATCGTGGCCGAGGTCTATGGCCCCACAGATGAAGGCCGCAATCAGGTGGCTAAATCTGTGCGTGCCATGTTCAGCACACAACAAGGCGTGGTCGATGTAGATGACAGCACCATTGCTGCTGCACCTCGCCAAGTGCTGTTGATCAACCGCCAAAAAGCCGCACAAATGGGCGTGTCCCAACAAGCCATCGTCAGCACCTTGCGTGCTGCCTTGGCAGGTGAGTCGACCGTGTACGCACACGATCAAAACAAATACGCAGGCGCCATCGTCATTCGCCTACCCAAGAGCGAACAAGACTCGCTGGACAAATTACTCAGCCTCGGTGTGCGCAACTCACAACGCGAAATCGTGCCAATTCGCCAGCTCGTCACCATCAGTGACACCCAACGTGAACAGCCGATTTATCACAAAGACTTGTTGCCCGTGACTTATGTGGTGGGCGACATGGCAGGTAAGGTCGACAGCCCGCTATACGGCATGTTTGGTATGCGCAGTGGCTTGAACCAAATTCAAGCCCCGAATGGCAAACCTGTGGATGAATACTTCATCCAACCACCCAAAGACCCCTACCAACACTACGCCGTGAAGTGGGATGGTGAATGGCAAATGACGTATGAAACCTTCCGAGACATGGGCGCGGCCTATGCCGTGGGTTTGGTGCTGATTTACCTCTTGGTCGTGGCGCAATTTGGTTCGTACTTGGTACCGCTCATCATCATGGCGCCTATTCCGCTCACCATCATTGGTGTGATGCCAGGCCACGCACTATTGGGTGCCCCCTACACCGCCACCTCGATGATTGGCATGATTGCCTTGGCTGGCATCATCGTGCGCAACTCAATCTTGCTGGTGGACTTCATCCGCTTGCAAGTCTCACAAGGCGTGGCATTGAAAGACGCGGTGGTGGCATCGGCCATCACCCGTGCTCAGCCGATTGTGTTGACGGGCTTAGCGGCCATGATGGGCGCATTTTTTATCTTGGACGATCCCATCTTCAACGGCTTGGCCATCTCGCTCATCTTCGGTATTTTTGTGTCGACCGCACTCACCTTGTTGGTGATCCCGCTGTTGTATTTCATGGCTTTCAAGAACAAGCCTGCCTCTGTCATTTCTGGAGAACACGCATGAAACGCTTGCCCCTCTTTGCCGCTTTAGCCTTCGCAGGTTTTGCCAGTGCCACACACGCCGCCGATTTGATGAGCGCATGGCAAGCCGCACTCACGCGAGACCCAGAAATTGCGGCTGCACGTGCCTTGCACGAACAATCCACATTTAGACAAGAACAGGCCAAAGCTTTGTGGGCTCCTATGGTGTCCGCCAATGGTGTGGTGGGCGTGGGCGGTGCACAAAGCCAGATCAAAGGCGCTGAAGTCCCCGGCATGATGACTGACATGACGTTCAAAACCAGCGTCAATGCAGGCGCCCTGACCCGCGCCGGCATTGGCGCACAAAAAGCTTGGATCAGCCCCGAACGCGAAGCACAAAGCAAGCAGCTCGAACTATCCGCACAAATTGCCCAAACCCAATGGCAACAAGCCCAGCAAATGCTCATCATGCGCACGGCCCAACGCTATTTGGATGTGGTGGCCGCAGAACAAACACTGACCATCTTGCAACGCCAACAAAAAGCGGTTCAGCAAGCCGCCGCTGAAATTGGCAAACGCCAAGCAGTAGGCGATGCCAGCGTGATGGATGTGCAGGAGGCCAACGCCCGCGTGTCTGAAATTCGCGCCCATGTACTCACCCAAGAAAACACCTTGGCGATGAAACAAGTGGCCTATCGACAACTCACAGGCCAAGAACCCACACAACTGGTTGGCATTACCAAGGTCAATGCCGCAACTGTCAATTTGGCGGATGCCAACACGTGGGTGCAACGCGCCAAACAACAATCGCCTGCACTGCAGATGATGGGCTTGCAACAAGCCATCCAAGGTCAAGAAGCCAAACGCATCAAAGCGGCCAACGCCATGACCCTCGATTGGGTAGCACAAGCGCAAATGGATCGCTTAGCTGGCAACGGTGCTTACAGTAACAACGCGAGCAACCAAATGGCCCAGTACATGGTGGGCTTGCAACTCAACGCTCCCCTGAGCACAGGCGGCATGGTGGCGTCGCGCGAACGCGAAGCCTTGAAGCAAGTCGAAAAACTGCGCTACGACCAAGAGGCTGCTGAGTTACAGATTGAGCAACAAGTGCGTGACGCTTGGCAAAGCCTGAACACAGCCCCCGCACGCTTGCATGCCTTGAGCCAATCCGAGCAAGCCAGCAAAGCACGCTTGAACGCGACCCGCCAAGCGCACCGCACAGGTGCTCGCACCACCAATGAGTGGCTGGGTGCCGAGCATGATGTGGCGCAAGCCGAATTGGCTTTGTTGCAGCTACGCACACAAACCTTGATGGACCAACTGCGCTTGCATGCGGCAAGTGGCAACCTTGGCGAGACAGAACTTCGCCAAATCAACGCGCTCTTGAAATAAGGCCATGCGTCTCTCACGCTTGCTCGTTGCAGGGTGTTTGCTCTCAGGCGTTCCGGCTTGGGCTGGTAGCTGCGCCGATGACATTGCGGCGGTCGACAAAGCCCTACGCAGCCAATACGGCGAAGACCGCAAGTGGTGGCAAGTCATCGCCTGCCCAGTGGTGATGGACGGTCAGTTGCGTAAAGATGCCATCGTCAACGTAGAGCAAATCAAAGAGATCAGCTACTTTCGCAACATCGCTTACATGCAACTGTCGCGCGGCGATGAAAAGATGTGCAAAGAATCCATGGTCAAACCCAAACGCATGCTGCGCGTTTGGTAACACCGAACCACCAGCGGCAGGGAAACCCCTTGAAGTAGATCGATACAAGGTTGCTAGAATTTATACATAAGCAACTAACGAATTAAATTTCTAGAGGATTGACACATGAAGAAATTAGCAGCCATCACTCTCTTGGCACTGGCCAGCACTGGCGCTTGGGCCAACGCTGATTTGGCTAAGAAAAACAACTGCTTGGCTTGCCACGCCGTCGACAAAAAATTGGTCGGCCCTGCCTACCAAGACGTGGCCAAGAAATACGCAGGCCAAGCCGATGCCGAAGCCACTTTGGCTAAAAACATCAAAGCAGGCGGCAGCGGCAAGTGGGGCCCAATCCCCATGCCCCCACAAGCCCAGCTCAGCGATGCCGATGCCAAAGCCCTCGCCGCATGGGTTTTGGGTGGCGCCAAGTAATACGACTGGTACTCGTACCTTGATGAGCTTCCCTCGGGAAGCTCTTTTTTTAAGCTCTTACACAGAAAGAAAATCATGAAACGTCATATCTCTCACCTCCTCGCCGCACTCGGCTTGGCCGCCATGAGCATCAACGCCGTGGCTGCCGATCCTGAATACCTGCGCATCATTGGCACTGACACCAAGTTCGTGGTGAAAAACACCAAAGGCGAAGAGCGCGAGATCCGCCGTGTGATGACTCCTTGCGCCAAAAACAAAGGCTGGTTACAGCCCATGGTGCCCGTGGCGGGCGTCACACCTGTGGGCGAAATTGAAATGCTCAACGCCATGAATGACCGCGATGCCATGTTGGTCGACATGCGCGAACCCGAAGACCGCGCCAATGGCACGATCCCTGGCTCACACCACATCGTCTACACCGAGGTGGCATCACGCATGGACGAACTGGGCTGCAAGAAAACAGCCAAAGGCTGGGATTGCGCGGGCGCCAAGAAAGTGTTTGCTTTCTGCAATGGCCCCGTCTGCCCACAAAGCCCTAGCGCAATTCTGGCCATGACACGCGATGGCTTCCCAGCTTCCAAAATTTATTACTATCGCGGCGGTATGTTGGACTGGTCGGCTTTGGGCTTCCCAGTTCTGAAAGGCGATTTCTAACAAGGAGACTTCATGCACACCAATTGGATCCAAGACACACAGGCCTTGCTCAACAGCAAGGATGAATCAGCCCCCACACGACGCTTGGCATTGCAAACTGCCTTGGGTTTGGGTTACGCCGCATCGGCCGCGCCTTTGATGGCACAAACTGCCGTGAAAACCTCAAGCGAAGGCTTGATCGAAGGCGAGGTGGTGATTGATGTCAATGGCTTCAAAATGCCAGCCTACCGCTCGGCACCGAAAGGCAAAACCAATTTACCCGTGGTCTTGGTGATCTCCGAGATTTTTGGTGTGCATGAATACATCGCTGACGTGACGCGTCGATTTGCCAAGGCAGGCTACCTAGCCATTGCGCCAGAGTTGTTTGTGCGCCAAGGTGACCCAAGCTCTTATGGCGAAATGGGCAAGCTGATTGCCGAGGTAATTTCTAAAGTCCCCGATGCCCAAGTGATGGGCGACTTGGACGCCACCTTGCAGTGGGCCAGTACAAACGGTGGCAACGCCAACCGTGCTGCCGTCACCGGCTTTTGCTGGGGTGGCCGCATCACATGGCTCTATGCCGCACACAACCCCAAGCTCAAAGCGGGTGTGGCTTGGTATGGTCGCGTCGAAGGTCAAACCAATGCCAACAATCCCAAGCACCCTGTGGACTTAGCGGTCCAACTCAAAGCCCCTGTGTTGGGCTTGTACGGTGGCGACGATGCTGGCATCCCCGTGACCTCTGTCAACAACATGAAAGAAGTGTTGGCCTTGTCTGCCAGCCGTGGCAACAAAGCAGCCAAGGCCTCAGAGTTTGTGCTGTACCCAAATGCGCCTCACGCCTTTCATGCCGACTATCGCCCCAGCTACCGCGCTGCACCTGCGATGGATGGCTGGAACCGCGCCCTGGCTTGGTTCAAGCAACACGTCTAAAAGAAAAGCGTTTAGGCCACAAACACCCGCGCTTTGCGCGGTGTGAGTACCAAAGTCTCACCTTCTGTAAATCCCTGCTCGTAAAACTGCGATGCAGGGATTTGCGCTTCAATGATCTGTTCATCTGCGGTGCTGTCGCCCTCAGCAGCTACCAACTCCAAGCGCGCAATGGGCCCCACCACAATGGCACGAGTGAGCTGGGCCACGATGCCTTCTTCACCGTGCGTGTAACGACGCACATCCAAATCATGCGGACGCACGTAGGCAAAAGCTTTGGTGTCTTGCGTGTCGTGGTGTTCAGGGCTTGGCACACGCACGGTTTGGTCTTCCACACCAATGTGCATTTCGCCTTCATGGGCACGGCCATGGAATAAGTTCACATCGCCTAGGAAGCCGTACACAAAGGGGCTGGCTGGGTGCTCCCACACGTCTTGTGGGCTGCCCACTTGTTCAACTTTGCCTTTATTCATCACCACCACACGGTCAGCCACTTCAAGGGCTTCCTCTTGGTCATGGGTCACAAAGATGGTGGTCACATTCAAGTCATCGTGCAAGCGACGTAACCAGCGACGCAGCTCTTTGCGAACTTTGGCATCGAGCGCACCAAAGGGCTCGTCTAGCAACAACACCTTGGGCTCTACGGCTAAAGCACGTGCCAAGGCAATGCGCTGGCGTTGACCACCGGACAGCTGTGAGGGATAACGGTCGGCCAACCAATCGAGCTGCACCAAGCTCAGCAAGTCGTGCACCTTCTTCTTGATTTGCTCTTCGCTCGGGCGCTCGCTGCGTGGTTTGACGCGCAAGCCAAACGCCACGTTTTCAAACACAGTCATGTGACGGAACAAAGCGTAGTGCTGAAACACAAAGCCCACTTGGCGTTCACGCACATGCACATGGGTGGTGTCTTCGCCGCTGAACAAAATGCTGCCGGCATCTGCAGTTTCTAAACCCGCAATGATGCGCAACAAGGTGGTTTTGCCGCAGCCCGATGGGCCCAACAGGGCAATCAACTCACCAGAGTGAATGTCTAAGCTCACATCGCCCAACGCTGTGAAGTCGCCAAACTGCTTGTGAATGTTTCTGATTTCGATGCTCATGATTTTTTACTCGTATTTATGCGTGTGGTCGTTCCGGTGGCAAATCAGCCGCGGCTTTGAGCTCATTGGCGTGACGCCACTCCACCACCGACTTGATGGCCAACGTGACCAAGGCCAACAACGCCAACAGGGATGCCACAGCAAACGCGGCTACTGACTGGTATTCGTTGTACAAAATTTCCACATGCAAGGGCATGGTGTTGGTCTGTCCACGGATGTGGCCCGACACCACCGACACCGCGCCAAACTCGCCCATGGCACGGGCGTTACACAAGATGACGCCGTAAATCAAACCCCACTTGATGTTGGGCAGCGTGACATACCAAAAGGTTTGCCAGCCTGTGGCACCCAACACAATGGCCGCTTGCTCTTCGTCATTGCCCTGCGCTTGCATGAGTGGAATCAACTCACGCGCGATGAACGGGAACGTGACAAACACCGTGGCCAACACAATGCCAGGCACTGCAAAAATAATTTGAATGTCATGCGCTTGCAGCCAAGGTCCAAACCATCCCTGCGCGCCAAACATCAGCACATAAATCAAACCAGCCACCACGGGCGACACAGAGAATGGCAAGTCCACCAAGGTGGTCAAAAACGCTTTGCCTGTGAACTCATACTTGGCAATGGCCCACGCAGCCGCCACGCCAAACACTAAGTTCAATGGCACGGCAATGAGTGCGGTGATGAAGGTCAGGCGAATGGCCGACCACGCATCGGGCTCTTGCAACGCCACCCAATAAGCATCCCAGCCTTTGCGCAATGCTTCGGTGAACACCGCCGCCAAAGGTAAGACCAAGAAGAAAAACATAAACGTGAGCGCCAAGCCAATGAGGCTGTAGCGCACCCATGCGGGCTCTGTTGTGCCCGCTTGCGCATTGCGTACGGAAGGATTGATTACGGCGCTCATGCTGGGGCTCCTGTATGGCGACGTTGCCAAGCTTGCAGGGCATTGATGACCAACAACAAAATAAACGAGATGACCAACATCACCACAGCCACGGCCGTGGCACCGGCGTAGTCGTATTGCTCAAGCTTGCCAATGATGATGAGCGGTGTGATTTCAGACACCATGGGCATATTGCCCGCAATGAAAATCACCGAGCCATATTCACCAATGGCACGGGCAAAGGCCATGGCGAAACCCGTCAACAGCGCAGGCGCAATGCTGGGGAAGATCACCCGTGCAAAGGTTTGCCAACGCGTGGCGCCCAAACAAGTAGCAGCCTCTTCGAGTTCTTTCTCTGCATCTTCCAACACCGGCTGCACTGTGCGCACCACGAAAGGCAATCCAATGAAGATCAGGGCAATCACCACGCCATTGGGGTTGAACGCGAGCTGAATGCCCATGGGCTCCAAGTACTGCCCCACCCAGCCGTTGCCCGCCAACAAAGCGGTGAGCGAAATACCGGCCACCGCTGTGGGCAATGCAAAGGGCAAGTCCACCAGCGCATCGACCACCTTCTTGCCAAAAAAGTTGTAACGCACCAAAACCCAAGCCACCAACAAACCAAACACGACGTTCACGGCAGCCGCTAAGAACGAGGCACCAAAGGTCAAGCGGTACGAAGCCATCACGCGAGGGCCTGTGACAGCCTCTACAAACTGGTCCCACGTGAGCGTGAAGGTTTTGAAAATCAGTGCAGACAAGGGAATCAACACGATCAAGCTCAAATAGGTGAGCGTGAAACCTAGCGTGATGTTGAAACCGGGAAGCACACGCGCAGGCTTATGACTACGCGCCAGAGAGAACAAGGCCATGAATTACTTAACGGTATAAATTTTGTCGAACTGGCCACCATCATTGAAATGGACTTTTTGCGCTTCGCTGAGTGAACCGAAATACTCGCTCACGGGCACCAGCTGAATCGGCTTGAAGGTAGCGGCGTATTTCTTGAGCAATGCGGGCGAACGTGGGCGCAAGGCGTGCTTGGCAGCAATCTCTTGCGCTTCGTCAGAGTACAAATAATTCAAATAAGCCTTGGCCAATTCGCCTGTGCCTTTTTTGGCCACGGTGCGTTCCACCACGGCCACGGGGTTCTCAGCAATGATGCTGACCGATGGATGCACAGCATCGACCTTGCCTTCGCCAAACTCGCGATCCACCGACACCACTTCGGATTCAAACGTCACCAGCACATCGCCGATGTTGCGTTGCAAGAAGATGGTGGTGGCGTCACGCCCACCTTTGGCGAGCACAGGCACGTTCTTGAAAATCTTGCCCACAAACTCTGCGGCTTGTGCATCGGTCTGGCCTTTTTTACGGGCATAGGCCCACGCCGCCAAATACGCCATGCGGCCATTGCCACCAGTTTTGGGGTTGACGATGATGACTTGCACACCAGGCTTGGTCAGGTCATCCCAATCTTTGATGCCCTTGGGGTTGCCATTGCGCGTGAGGAACAACATGGTCGATGTTGTGGGCGCTGCGTTGTTAGGGAACTTCTTGGCCCAGTCTTTAGCGACCACACCGTTGTTGGCCAAGAACTCAATATCGGTGGTGGTGTTCATGCTGACCACATCCGCATCCAAGCCATCGTTCACGGCGCGTGCTTGGGCACTTGAGCCACCGTGGGCTTGGTCAATCTTGATGTCTTTGCCCGTGGTCTTTTTGTAGTGCGCCACAAAGGCTGCGTTGTAGTCTTTGTAAAACTCGCGAGCCACGTCATACGAAGCATTCAGCAAATTTTGGGCAGAGGCCAAAGAGCTGACAGACAGCAATGCAGCTGCCAAAGTGGTGTGCAGGATTTTTTTCATACAGTTTGAAGTTCCAAAGTTTCAGAAGAAGAGGAGGATGAAGTAGTCGCCACAGGTTTGAAGGTCAGAGGCTCTTCCACCAAGGATTGCAACAAGGCCAGCCCCAGAGGCCATGCGCCAAAACCTGAATCGATATTGATGTGCCCTGCGTTTTGCAAACGCACAAATTCGCTACCCCAAGACCTTGCATAAGCACCTGCGGTGCGCACAGGGCAATACGGGTCGTTGCTGCTGGCCACCACCACACTGCGATAAGGCAAAGGTTGATAAGGCACAGGTGCAAAGTCGACCAAAGGTGCACGGCGCTCAGGGTCAGCCGGAGCGACCAACAGTGCACCGTGGATGCGTGCCACCGCCTCGGGTGGCAAGTGTGTAGAAGCAATGCAACCCAAGCTATGCGCCACCAACACCACGGGGCCATCTTGCGCTTGAATGGTTTCAGCAATACGACTCACCCATGCATTGCGTGTGGGTGAAATCCAGTTGTCTTGCTGCACACGCACAGCACCCAAGATGGACTCGGCCCATAGGCTTTGCCAGTGGCCGGGGCCAGAGTCGCGCCAACCGGGTACGATGAGGATGGTGGGTGCTTGAGACATGGCCGCGATTGTGAAAGCGAATTGCACAATCTCAAACGACTGTTTATTTGTTAGTTAATAACGTACGCGTATAAAGAAAAAAGCCCGCAAATATGCGGGCTTTGAAGCCATCAAAGGCAATGACCTATTACTTCTTGAGATAAATCTGATCGAACTGCGCGCCATCCGCAAAGTGCTCCTTGCCCACTTTGTCCCAGCTGCCAAACGCACTTTCAAGCGTGAACAAGTTGAGCTTGGGCAACTGCTTCACATACTTGGCTTGCGCTTTGGCTGAGATGGGGCGGTAAAAGTTTTTACCCGCAATGTCTTGGCCTTCGTCGGTGTAGAGGTAGTTCAAATAAGCCTCAGCCACTTTGCGTGTGCCTTTGCGGTCCACGTTTTTATCGACCACGGTGACAGGCGGCTCAGCCAAGATGCTGATGGATGGGTAAACGATGTCGACCTTGTTGCCAAATTCTTTTTCAAGCAAGTGCGCTTCGTTTTCCCAAGAGATGAACACATCACCTTGGTTACGTTGTGCAAACGTGACCGATGAGCCGCGAGCGCCAATGTCCAGCACGGGCACGTTCTCGTAGAGTTTTTTCACAAACTCTTTGGCTTTAGCCTCACCGCCGTATTTGCGCTTGGCGAATTCCCATGCGGCCAAATAGTTCCAACGTGCACCTCCTGATGTTTTGGGGTTAGGTGTGATGACGCTGATGCCAGGCTTGACCAAGTCATCCCAGTCTTTGATGCTTTTGGGGTTGCCTTGGCGCACCACCAACACGATGGTGGAGGTGTAAGGCGATGAGTTGTGTGGCAAACGCTTCTGCCAGTCTTGTGGAATGAGCCCCCCGTTTTTGTACAAGGCATCAATGTCGCCAGCCAAGGCCAAGGTGACCACATCGGCGTCGATGCCATCGATGACTGAGCGGGCTTGTTTGCCCGAGCCACTATGAGACTGCTTGAGGGTCACATCTTGACCGGTTTGTGCTTTCCAATGTTTGGCAAATGCCCCATTGAATTCGGAATACAGCTCACGGGTTGGGTCATACGACACGTTGAGCAAGGTGACAGGCGCGGTTTGCGCCGCGGTCAAACCGCTCACAGCAACCAAGGCTGTGGCCACCAGAGTTTTGAGAAAGTGTTTGCGTTGAATCATTTTTTGTTCCCTTTGAAACCATCGGCATATTGCGATGAGCGGATTCTTAGCGCCGCAGCGCGAAAAGGGAACGACAGAGTTTTTGGTAGTTAATTACCGAAACATCTAAGCAAGTGTCAAAGCGCGTTCAAAGGAATTTTGAGGTACGACACACCGTTGTCGTCTTTGGGCGGAAACTCGCCCGCGCGGATGTTGACTTGCACCGCAGGCAAGATGAGCACGGGCATGGCCAAGGTGGCATCGCGTGCGGTGCGCATGCGCACAAACTCAGCTTCGTCAATGCCATCGTGCAAATGGATGTTGTGTGCACGTTGTTCGGCCACTGTTGTTTCAAAGCACACATCACGCCCCTCAGGGGGATAGTCGTGGCACATGAACAAACGGGTCTTATCTGGCAAGCTCAAAATCTTGCGTGCTGAGGCGTAGAGTGTTTTGGCATCCCCCCCAGGAAAGTCGCAACGTGCCGAACCCACATCGGGCATGAACAAGGTGTCACCCACAAACACTGCATCGCCCACTTGGTAGGCCACGCATGCAGGTGTGTGGCCTGGCACGTACAAGGCTTTGGCGGTGAGCTGGCCAATGGCAAACGTTTCACCTTCTTGCAAGAGATGGTCGAACTGTGTGCCGTCTGCCTTGAAGCCAGGCTCTAAATTGAAGACGCCTTTGAAGACGCGTTGCACCGCAGTGATGTGGTCGCCAATCGCGGTTTGCCCACCCAAATGTTCTTTGAGGTAAGGCGCAGCCGTGAGGTGGTCAGCGTGTGCATGGGTTTCCAAAATCCATGCTACGCTGAGTTGCTGCTCGTTCACAAACGCAATGACTTTGTCGGCAGACTCGGTGCTGGTACGGCCCGATTTGGGGTCGTAGTCGAGCACCGAATCAATGATGGCGCAGCTGCCTCCCGCTTGGTCATAGACCACATAGGTGACGGTCCAAGTAGCGAGATCGAAGATGCCGTGAACGATGGGTTTCATAAGGGCACAATAATATAGGCAACTTTAGATATACATCAATACACATGCAAATCGATTGGCTTCATTTCACGCCTTTGACCTCCTTGATGGGGGGCATCTTGCTTGGCGTGGCTGCGGGTGCGCTGTTTCTCAACAGCGGTCGCATTCTGGGCATCACGGGCATCGTAGAAGGATTGCTCAAGCCAAAGACTGGCGATATCTCATGGCGTTTCGCTTTTTTACTTGGCTTGTTTGCCGCACCACTCGCAGCCAAATGGTTGCTGCCTGCTGAACTGATGCATACGCCACGGATTGATGCCAACTGGGCCATGGTCATCGCAGCCGGTCTGCTGGTGGGCTTTGGCACACGTTGGGGCGCTGGCTGCACCAGTGGCCATGGCATTTGTGGGCTGAGCCGCTTATCGCTGCGCTCGCTGGTTGCCACCTTGTCTTTCATGGGCACAGGCTTTGTCACTGTGTTTGTCGTCCGTCATGGGCTGTGAGGAGATGTCGATGCAACGCATGATTGAGTTTGTCTTAGGCCTGTTGTTTGGCTTGGGTTTGTTAATTTCTGGCATGACCGACCCCAGCAAGGTGCTGGGTTTTCTCGACCTGGCGGGTACATGGGACCCCTCGCTGGCGTTCGTCATGGGCGGTGGCGTGATGGTGGGTTTGCTGGGTTTTGGCTGGGCCAAAAAGAAAGCCACAAGCCTCTCTGGTCAAGCTTTTCAATGGCCAGACCTCACCCAAATCGACCGTCCGTTGGTGTTTGGCAGCTTGATGTTTGGCGTCGGCTGGGGCTTGGCTGGCTTTTGCCCAGGCCCCGCGCTGGTGTCGATGGCTGCTGGCCACGACAAGGCCTTGGTATTTGTCTTGGCCATGGTCGCTGGCATGGTATTACTTGATCGCCTCAAAAAAAGAGACAATTGAAGGCTTGACTTTAGCGACCTGTGGGGAACTTTGTGAACTTGACCAGCTTGATTGAAACTTTCGGAGACCACACGGTCTTAGCCATGGGCGGCGCATTCATCGGGCTGGTGTTTGGTTTTTTCGCCCAACGTTCTAAATTTTGTGCACGTGCAGCCGTCATTGAATGCTGCGATGGCACTTGGGGATCGCGCCTCGGTGTTTGGCTACTGGGATTTTCGGTCGCCATTTTGGCGGTGCAAGCGATTGTTTTGTTGGGTTTCTTAAAGCCCGAAAACTCACGCTACTTGGGCTCACCAGGCAGCATTTCAGGTGCTGTGGTGGGTGGCTTGATGTTTGGCGTGGGCATGATCATGACGCGTGGTTGCGCGAGCCGCTTGCTCATTCTCTCGGCCAATGGCAACTTGCGTGCCCTGCTCTCTGGCTTGGTGTTTGCGGTGACGGTGCAAGCGTCGATCTCTGGTTTGCTGGCACCAGCACGCCAGTGGGTCACCTCACTGTGGATGATAGAAGGCGGCCCTGATCGCAATTTGCTCAACCTCACCTCAGCATGGATGGGCGTGGTGGTCGGCATCGCCATCGGTGCGTTGGCGCTTTGGCGCTTGCGTGTGAGCCATGAAGAAAACACCGACACGTGGAACTGGGCAGGTGCTTGGGTGGGTTTAGCCATTGCGCTGGGCTGGGGTACCACACAGCTGGTCGCGAGCGTGTCGTTTGAACCCATTGCAGTACAGAGCCTCAGCTTTAGCGCACCTTCAGCAGAGTGGCTGATGCGCACACTCTCCACAGCCACTGCACCCAACTTTGGTTTCGATGCAGGCTTGTTGCCGGGCGTGTTTGTTGGCTCTTTGGTGGCCAGCGTACTGTTTGGTGAATTCAAGTTTGAAGGCTTTCAAACTGAAAACAAACTTGGCCACTATTTGACAGGCGCTGTATTGATGGGCTTTGGCGCGGTGATGGCTGGTGGTTGCACGGTGGGCTCTGGCATGAGCGGTGGTGCCATCTTCTCGAATACCGCGTGGCTCACGCTGATGTCGATCATCTTGGGGGCAGGATTGACTTACAAAGCGCTCAAGTCAATCAACAGCCCCATTTAAGCGCATGGCTTATTGAACGGGGCAGCAAGCCTCGCCGTCTTTGGCGCCCAACTTGCGCAAGATGATGGCCATCGGGCAAAAGTTGGTCAGACCAAACTGAAACAAGTTCAAGCCCACAAAGGCGGTGAAGGCCAAGGCCCACTCGCTCACAAACACGGGGCTAGCTTCGATGCCCAGTGCCAGTGACACCATGATGAACAAACCTGCGATGACTCGGATGTAACGTTCGACAGTCATTTTTTCTTCCTTGATTTAAAAACTTTTACGCCGCAAAGCCTGGGTTGGGCAACACGCCTTCGAGTTTGGGCGTATTGAGCTTGCGTGACTTCACGCGGCCACCGCTGGCCTTGAGCCACTGCTCGGCCACTTCCCACACGGGTTTGAGGTTTTGATTTTTCGCCTCTTCCGACACAGGCGCCCAACCGGCCACTTTGTATTTCTTATTCGCATCGATGAGCTTGCCTTTGAGGCGCATATCGCCAATGCGGTTGCCCATTTTTTCGTTGGGGCGGCACACGTATTCGAGGCCACCCACGCGCACCATGTCGCCACCTTGTTGGTAGTAAGGGTCGGGGTTGAACAAGTTATCGCACACGTCTTCGAGCACGGTCTTGATGGTCTCACCCGTCATCTCGGTCACGGTGGCGTACGAGTAGGTGGTGGCCGTCATGTCCATCAACCACTCGCGGGTGATGGCTTGGCCTGGCAGCAGCGAGGTGCCCCAACGGAAGCCGGGAGAGAACGCGAGGTCTGCGCCTTGCACGTCCATCAGCGCGTCGAGCAACAACTGGTCGCCCGTGCCGTTGAAGTTGCCACGACGGTACAACGTGCCTTCGGTGATGGCCAAAGTTTCGTTGAGCTTGGCTTCGTACGGTGCGCGAATTTTGTTGATGAGCGCATCCATCTCTTTGTCCGCGGGCAACATGTTGGCAAACACAGGTAGCAGTTTGTAGCGGAAGTCGGTGATGCGCTTGTTCTTCACTTCGAAGTCGAGCACACCCAAGAACTTGCCGTTGGAACCCGCGTTGGTGACGATGGTCTTGCCACCTTTGTTGTTGACCAGCGTGGCCACAGGCATGCCGTCGTGGGTGTGGCCACCCATGATGGCGTCGATGCCGCTGACGCGGCTGGCCATTTTCAAATCCACATCCATGCCGTTGTGGCTGATGACGACCACCACTTGCGCGCCTTTGGCACGGGCTTCGTCGACCATCTTTTGCATGTTCTCATCTTGAATGCCAAAGGCCCAGTCGGCCACCATGTAGCGCGGGTTGGCAATCGGGGTGTAAGGGAAGGCCTGGCCGATGATGGCGCAAGGCACGCCATTGATCTCGCGGATCACATAAGGCTTGAACACCGGATCGCCAAAGTCGCTGGTCTTGATGTTTTGCGCCACAAAGTCGACCTTGCCTGCGAAATCTTTTTCGACGATTTCTTTGACACGCT
>JACCDH011689404.1_pt1 | contig 25283 bp, 22 predicted proteins | sample 7442481 | NCBI WGS metagenome assembly JACCDH01 (sample SAMN15323433, study PRJNA562643) | freshwater metagenome | isolation source: river surface water | place: USA:Blue River Watershed | collected 2017-08-15 | reverse complement strand
TCATCGTTATCGAAATGAACCCAAGAGTCTCAAGGTCCTCAGCTCTAGCCTCTAAGGCAACCGGCTTCCCAATCGCCAAAATTGCAGCCAAGCTGGCTATTGGTTACACCCTCGATGAAATTCCAAACGATATCACCGGGGTGACCCCTGCAAGCTTTGAGCCGACGCTGGACTACATCGTGGTAAAGGCACCTAGATTTGCCTTCGAGAAGTTCCCAGCCGCAGACCCAACCCTGACCACCACCATGAAGAGTGTTGGTGAGGCCATGGCGATCGGCCGAACCTTTACCCAGGCGCTTCAAAAGGCACTGCGCTCACTAGAAAAGCGCGGCAGTTCATTCCACTGGGGGAATCAAACCGATTCCGTCCATGAACTACTAACCAAGATGCGCGTCCCCACCGATGAGCGAGTGGTTCAGGTCCAGCAAGCACTGCGACTTGGCGCTACCGCACAGCAGGTGTTCGAGGCCACCAAGATTGACCCCTGGTTCATCGACCAGATTCAACTCATCAACGAAACAGCACAGTGGCTCACCCAGCAGCCTGAGATGACTCGCGATGTCCTGAAGCGCGTCAAAGAGCACGGCTTCTCCGATGCTCAAATTGCACAGCTTCGATCATTGTCCGAGCAAGAGGTGAGAAACCTACGTCACTCGCTAAACCTGCGACCAGTCTTCAAGACCGTTGACACCTGCGCCGGAGAGTTTCCAGCCCTCACCCCTTACCACTACAGCAGCTATGAGCAGTTCACCGAGGTGAGGCCATCAGACCGCAAAAAAGTAGTGATTCTAGGTTCGGGTCCAAACCGAATTGGGCAGGGTGTTGAGTTTGATTACTCCTGTGTTCACGCGGCATTTGCGCTGCGCGATGCTGGGTACGAAACCATCATGGTTAACTGCAACCCTGAGACCGTCTCAACTGACTACGACACCTCAGACCGACTCTATTTCGAGCCGCTAACGCTCGAGGATGTCCTCGAGGTTATCCACGCTGAGAGCCAGTCCGGTGAGTTGCTCGGAGTAATGGTGCAGCTCGGCGGTCAAACCGCTCTTGGGTTGGCAAAGGGGCTAGAGGCGGCTGGAATTCCAATTCTCGGAACCACCCCCGAATCCATCGACAAAGCGGAGGAGCGCGGGCAGTTCCAGCAAATTCTGGATGCCGCTGGCCTGCTAGCTCCGGCGAATGGAATCGCCACCAACTTGGAAGAGGCGGTAGCGGTTGCGAATCGAATCGGTTACCCGGTTCTGGTTAGACCCAGCTTCGTATTGGGCGGTCGCGGCATGGAGATCGTCTATGACGAAAACTCCCTCAATGGCTACTTCGATCGAATTGCCGGTCATGCTCTTGTTGATTCGCAGCATCCGCTGCTTGTGGATCGCTTCCTCGATGACGCCATAGAGATTGACATCGATGCGCTCTTTGATGGTGAGCAACTTTATGTTGGTGGCGTTATGGAACACATTGAGGAAGCCGGAATTCACTCGGGTGACTCAAGCTGCACGCTCCCACCAATAACACTGAGCGAGACCCAAATCGACCGAGTGGCAAAGGCAACCGAGGAGATCGCAAGGGGGCTTGACGTAAAGGGACTGCTGAATGTTCAGTTCGCACTAGCCTCCGATGTCCTTTACGTCCTCGAGGCAAATCCAAGAGCCTCCAGGACGGTTCCATTTGTTTCAAAGGCGCTGGGAATCACCTTGGCAAAGGCCGCGGCTTTGGTCATGGCAGGCTCGAGCATCAGTGAACTGATTCGCGATGGTCATCTGCCGGCCCAGGACGGTAAGCACCTTCCAACCGGAACTCCAATCTCGGTGAAAGAAGCAGTTCTGCCATTCAAGCGATTTGCAACCAGGGATGGCCGATTTGTCGATTCGCTGTTGGGCCCTGAGATGCGATCCACCGGAGAGGTGATGGGAATTGATGTTGATTTCCCAACCGCGTTTGCAAAGTCTCAAGCTGGCGCTGGTTCTAAGCTGCCGAAATCTGGCACGGTATTCGTATCGGTAGCAGATCGCGATAAGCCTCAACTATTGCTCCCGGTGAGAAGACTGAGCCAGCTCGGCTATCGCATCCTTGCTACCGACGGAACGGCCAAGATGCTGTCCAGACACGGTATTGCAGCGGAGCGGGTGGCAAAACACTCTCAGGCAGAAACCGGAGAGCGCTCGATCGTCGAGATGATTACCGCTGGCGAGGTAGACGTTGTGGTTAACACTCCTTCGGGAGCTGATGCACGCGTAGACGGCTACGAGATTCGTGCTGCTACCACCGCTGCAGACAAGCCAATTTTCACCACTGCGGCGCAATTGAGTGCAGCAATTGGTTCATTTGAAATGATCCGAGAGGGTGAGTTTAAGGTCAAGCCTTTGCAGGAACATGCTCTTGCCAGAAAGCAGCTTCTAAATGGCTAACTTTCTGGATCGGATTCACAGGGTCATCGCAGACTACAGTGCACTCTGTCTCGGCCTTGACCCGTCTGAGACGGAGTTGAGGGAGTGGGGATTACCAAACTCCTCGCAGGGCGTTCTGGACTATGGGCTGAGATTGGTGGATGCAGCAGCTGGGAATCTTGGTTTCGTGAAACCCCAGGTTGCTTTCTTTGAACGCTTTGGTTCGGCTGGGTTGTTGGCTCTCGAGCAAATCTTGGCTGAGGCTCGTGCGGCAAATCTATTTGTCATTGCCGATGCCAAGCGTGGCGATATCGGCTCCACCATGCACGGCTATGCCGAGGCTTGGTTTGGCGATGATTCACCGCTTCGTTCAGATGCGCTTACCGTCTCTGGCTACCTTGGTCCCGACTCGCTTGATGGGACGCTTGAGTATGCGTCCGATGTAAACGGCGGTCTATTTGTTCTTTGCGCCACCTCAAATCCCGAGGCAAAGCAACTGCAAACTGCGAAGCAGGGCAACAGAACCGTTTCTAGATTGGTGCTTGAAGCCGCCAAAAAGTCCGATTCCAAAAACTTAGGTCTCGTTATTGGAGCCACTCAAAAGCTTGAGGATTTTGGCTTGGCTGAGGTAATCGAGACGGATTGCAAGGTGGCCATCCTGGCACCTGGCTTTGGGGCTCAGGGTGCAAAACTTGGTGACCTGAAGAAGATATTCGGTGCTTCAGCCCCGAACGTAATTGCTTCGATGTCTCGTGGCCTAACCGCACAGGGTCCAGATAAGCTCAAGGAACTGATCAAAATCTCGAAGGATGAACTTTGGCACTAGTCGTTCTAGCCGGCCCAGCAGGCGTTGGCAAGGGAACAATCGTGCAGCGCATTCTAGGTTCGCAGCCTGACTTTATGCTGTCGGTATCGGCAACCACTCGTCCACCTCGGCCAGGTGAAGTAGATGGAGTGCACTACCACTTCATCACCAAGCCCGAGTTCGAAGACTTGATCGCTCAAAATCAGCTACTTGAGTATGCAGTCGTACACGGCAGCAACTATTACGGCACATTGCTAAATGAGCTAACCAAAGCTGAGGCAGCTGACAAGCACCTGCTGCTAGAAATTGACTTGCAAGGCGCGAGACAGGTGAAGGAGCGGATCCCGGCCGCGTTGTCCATTTTCATCTCACCACCGAGCTGGGATGAGCTTGAGTCCAGGCTGAGAAACCGCGGAACAGAGACAGAAGAGCAAATTCAAACTAGACTGTCTACAGCTCGCACAGAATTAGCAAGTGCGGGGGAGTTTGATTTCAACATCACCAACCAAGACCTAGACACCTGCGTGTCCGAGGTAGTTGAATTGGTGCGAAAGTACGAAAGAGGATCATGAGCGACAAGCTTCAGGGAATCGTAAACCCACCAATTGACGAGCTGCTAGCCAAGGCAGGTTCTAACTACGAGCTAGTCATCTTCGCCTCAAAGCGCGCCCGCCAGATCAACGAGTACTACGCAGCCCTTCACGAGGGAAGCCTGTTCAACTACGTTGGACCATTGGTTGACTCTTCAATCGATGACAAGCCATTGAGCATCGCACTACACGAGCTGCACCAGGGCAAGCTGGCCAAGGTAGAGGCCAAGTAGGTCTCAGTTGCGCATTCTGCTTGGCATAACAGGTGGAATCGCGGCCTATAAGGCGGCGAATCTAATTCGCCTGCTAAAAGAATCCGGTCACGAAGTGACTGTCTTGCCTACCCAAAATGCGCTGAAGTTCATCGGCGAAACCACACTCGAGGCTTTGTCGGGCAAGAACATCAATCTAGACATGTACCAGGACGTGGCTGATGTCCGTCACGTCGAGTTAGGCCAACAGACAGATCTGATCATCGTCGCACCGGCTACCGCGAGTTTTCTTGCTCGCCTGAGCGCTGGGATTGCTGACGACTTGCTGCTAAATGCGATTCTTGCTTCGAATGCGCCGGTTGTTGTGGCTCCGGCGATGCACACCGAAATGTGGCAAAATCCGGCGACCATTGCAAACGTCGAAACCCTGGTCTCTCGAGGTATTCGTGTCATGGAGCCCGCGGTCGGTCGTCTAACCGGCCAGGACTCAGGACCAGGTCGAATGCCAGAGCCTGAAGAAATTCTGAAGTTTGCTCTTGGGGCAATGCCGCTTCAGGGCAAGCACGTCATGGTGACAGCGGGTGGCACTAGGGAACCGATCGACTCAGTGAGGTTCATTGGAAACTCTTCAACCGGTCGCATGGGGATTGAGCTTGCCAAGGCAGCAAGGGATCTTGGAGCCAATGTCACATTGATTGCTGCGAACATAGAAACCGCTATCCCGGCCGGAATCGACTTGATTCGCGTCAGCTCAGTTGATGAGCTGGAACTGGCAATGGACCGCGATTGCGATTTGATCGTTATGTCGGCGGCAGTGTCTGATTTCAAGGTGAACAAGCCCTCCAACGAAAAGCTCAAGCGCGGAGCGACCGTCACTTTGGACTTAGTACCAACCAAGGATTTGATTGCCAACTATGTGGCGAATCACAGCTGCGTGTCTATCGCGTTTGCGTTGGCTGATTTCAGCGGCGAAAAATTGGTGGAGGTTGCAACCTCAAAACTTTGGGACAAGGGCGTTGATTTCATAGTTGGCAACTCGGTAACGGCTCTCGGGTCCGAGGACAACCAAATCGAGTTCATAGCTCGAGATTCACATGAGTCTGCTTCCGGATCCAAGGCTGAGCTGAGCCGTTGGATTTTAGAGAGGGTCATACCCAAGCTGTCCTAGTGCCTAGATAGACTTTGGCACTATGAAGCTACGCACATTTACCTCTGAGTCCGTGACCGAAGGTCATCCGGACAAAATCTGTGATCAGATATCTGACACCATCCTCGATGCAATGCTTGAGCAGGATCCAACTGCTCGTGTTGCTGTCGAGACTCTCGTAACTACCGGCCTGGTTCATGTTGCCGGTGAGGTTACAACCTCCAGCTATGTTGACATCCCTCAGCTTGTCAGGGATCGAATCACCGCCATTGGCTATGACAATGCGGAGATTGGTTTCGATGGCAAGAGCTGTGGAGTATCAATTTCCATCGGAGCTCAATCGCCCGACATCGCTGCCGGTGTCGATGCTGCCCTTGAGGCTAGAGCGGGTAACCAAGAGAGTGACTCTCAGCTTGGTGCAGGCGACCAGGGCATGATGTTTGGTTACGCCACCAACGAGACCAAGGTCTTGATGCCAACTCCGATCCTGCTCTCACATCGGATCACCGAATCCCTGAGCAGCCTTCGTAGGGAGCTGGCAAATGGACTTCTGAGACCAGATGGCAAGGCCCAAGTTTCAGTGAACTATGACGGGGATACGCCGGTCTCAATCGACACGGTGGTGCTGTCTACTCAACACCACCAGGATGCGACCCAGGATGAGCTGGCCCAGCTAATCCTTTCTCGTGTAATCCAGCCGGTCCTTCAGGAGTCCGGACTTGACTACACAGACACCAAGTACTTCATCAACCCCTCAGGTCGTTTCGTTATCGGAGGACCACAGGGTGACGCAGGGCTTACCGGTCGAAAGATCATCGTCGACACCTACGGCGGTATGGCAAGACACGGTGGCGGCGCATTCAGCGGCAAGGATCCATCCAAGGTGGACCGTTCGGCAGCCTACGCGATGCGCTGGGTTGCCAAGAACGTGGTTGCAGCTGGTCTTGCTGACCGAGCAGAAATTCAGGTTGCCTATGCGATTGGTGTGGCAAAGCCCGTATCGGTGTTTGTGGAGACCTTCGGAACCGAGAAGGTAGAGACTCAGGCTATTGAGCGAGCAATCTCGGAGGTCTTTGACCTTCGTCCAGCCGCCATTATTCGTGAGCTAGACCTCAGGCGTCCGATCTACGCTAAGACCGCCGCATACGGTCACTTCGGTCGTGAACTTCCTGGCTTTACCTGGGAGCAGACCGACCGCGCAAGCGCGCTGAGAGAGGCTGCAGGGAAGTAGTGAATTCCGTCGCGCGGGTGGTCGCGGAGTCAAACCTCATCCAATTGGATAGAGAGTTTGATTTCCTGGTCCCAGACCACCTGCGCGACGAGGTTCAAATCGGCCAGCGAGTGAAGTTCGAAATTGGCCGCAGCAAAAAGGTTTACACCGGCTTTATCACCGCTCTAGTCGACAAGAGCGAGTATGCAACCAGCGAGATTAGCGAGATCGTTTCCTCAAAGCCTGCACTCACCTCAGATCTCCTTGGGTTTGCCCGACAGATTGCCGATAGGCAATGCGTAGCTCTTGGGGAAATCCTGGCTCTTGCAATTCCAGATCACATGCCAAGGGTCTCAGTTCCAGAGCTTGAACTCCAACCCGTAACCGCCAACCCGTTTCCAGCCCCAAAGCTTGATTCGCCGCTAAGTAAGCGTGCCGCCTTGCTAACGGGGGCAAGACACGCAATCTTCGAGGGGGAGCGCTACCCGGACTGGGCTCTCGCTATCGCTCATACCGTTACCGAGAAGCTGATCCAGGGCAAAAGTAGTGTTGTGGTTCTACCAGAGCAGTCACAAATAAACCTGCTACGCAGATTGCTCGAGGCTGGCCAACTGGGCCAACATCTCGCCGTCTTTGGAGCAGGTCAGAAAAAATCCGAGCGCTTTCAAAGTTACCAAAAGTGCCTATCGGACCACCCAGTCATCGCAATTGGCACCAGAACAGCAATCTATGCCCCAGTTCAGAAGCTTGGCTTGGTTGCCTTGTTTGATGACCTTGATGATTCGCTCCGAGAGCAGGGTTCGCCCTTCACCCACGCTCGGGAACTGGCGCTGATGAGAGCTGCAGAGGCGGACTTGCTGCTGGTTGCAAACTACCGATCCATAGAGGTGCAGCGCCTGGTTGAAATCGGATACCTTAGCGACCACTCACTAGTGGGGCCACCACCCAGAATTGCCTATAGCGAGCCCAGTTCACGAATGGACTCCGCAAGCTTCGAGCTGATTCGAGAGCGAGTGGAGCAGGGGCCGATTCTGGTTTTGCTTCCGAGAAAAGGTAGCTCACCGGCGGCTTTCTGCTTTGGTTGTGGGGAGCGCCTTGGTTGCCTCGGCTGCGGAGGTCCAATCTGGGAGCCAACGGCTGGAGCCTTCAGTTGCAGAGTTTGCCGACGCGGTTTCACCAGCTGCAAAAACTGTGGTTCGGGAAGGGCTAAATCGGGTCGAGCCGGAAGTAACCGAACCGTTTCCGAACTTGGAAAAGCATTTCCTCAAACTTTGATTTCTGAAGCAACAGCGGACAAACAACCATCGAAGATTCTCAGCTCTAGGCACATAGTTGTCTCGACACCGGGTTCAAGCCCAATCGCGCCCGGAGGCTATGCCGCGGTTCTGATTCTTGATTGCGATATCTGGCTCGCCTCACACTCTCTGCAGGCTGAACAGATAGCCATCAGAGATTGGATGGAGGCGATTGAACTGCTTTCCGATACCGGAAGAGCCGTGATAGCAGGTGTCCCGGCACAACTTGGCCAAGCCATCACGCTATCTCAGCATCGACAGTTGGCCAAGGTTGCGTATCGGGATTCGGTGGCACTTAGCTTGCCACCTGCTGTAAGAGTCGCCCAGCTTGAAGCCACCAGCGAAGTGATGGTGTCGTTACTAGAAGAGCTTCGAGCACTGGGCGCCCAAGAGCTCAGAACTGAGCTTGGTGAAACATCTAGGGCACTGATTCGCTTCAGCTACCAACTTGGACCTAAGGTGAGCGAAGCGCTTAGAAGGCAAGCTCTAAAGGCGAATGCGAGATTGGTGGGGGCTAATAAACGACGGGGCTTGAGAATCGCCATGGATGATTGGTCTAGTCTCTAGGAAGCCATGAAACTGATCTTTGCCGGAACCCCAGATATCGCCGCCCAGGCGCTAACTGCGCTCGCCCAAAAACATGAGATAGTGCTGGCTATTACTCGCGAGGATGCTCCAATCGGACGCAAACGAGTCATCACCCCATCCCCGGTAGCAGCCGCCGCAGCAGAGCTCGGAATTCGCGTGCTGAAGCGCAATCGAATCACCGCGTCCGATCTTGAGGCGATAGAGAGTTCTGGTGCCGAGCGGGCAATTGTGATTGCCTATGGAGCACTGATTCCGAGAGCTGCCTTGGATTTGATGCCCTGGTGGAACCTACACTTCAGCCTGTTGCCAAAGTGGCGAGGGGCGGCTCCTCTGCAGTACTCCATCATGCACCTCGGCGATGGGGCTGGAATCTCATTGTTTGAGCTGGAGGAGGGCCTCGATACCGGGCCAATAATCGCATCCGTCCCCATGGAGATCGACCAGAGCCAAACCTATGGCGAACAGCTTGCAAGATTCACCTCTGTGGGAACAGAGCTAATTGATCAAACCCTGCGAGAAACTCCAGCAGCAGTGCCTCAGCAGGGGGAGCCGACATATGCCCCAAAGATTGATAGGGGATTCGCCAAGCTCGACTTTTCGTTGCCGGCTCAGCTAGTGGCGGCCAAAGTGATGGCTCTAAACCCAGAGCCGGTGGCTTATGGCTTGCTGGATGATGAGCCGTTTCGAATCTTGCGGGCAACCTCGCTGGGCAGCACAAACTGGGCCGAGCTTGACAAGCTCGAGCCGGTTCCTGGAAGGGTCAGCTTTGCGTCGGGAAGAGTGCTGCTGGAGTGTGGGTCTGGGACAAGGATTGAGATCCAGCAGGTACAGCCTGCGGGGAAAAAAGCCATGGCAGCGGGGGATTGGTATCGGGGGCTCAACAAAGAGGTGATTCTTGACTAACCCGCGCGAGGTAGCGCTTGATCTTTTGGTTCGCGTCGAACAATCGGATAGCTACATAAACCTTCTCCTTCCCAAAGTGCTGGGAAAGATAAACCCCTCTGATGCCGATCGAGGGTTGATCCAAGAACTCAGCTACGGAACTCTGCGGTGGCGAGCTCAATATGACGCATTTATTGACTCCTTCACCTCAGGGAAAACCCTTAGCCCGCGACTTAGGCTTGCGCTCCAACTTGGACTGCACCAACTGTTTCGGATGAGGGTGCCATCCCATGCCGCGATTCACGAGAGTGTCGAGCTAGTTAAGAGTTTCGAGAAGAATGCCGCCGGTCTAGCAAACGCGGTGCTGCGAAATGCCGACCGAGCTGGATTTGATGCCCTGCTTGAAAAGGTGCTCAGAGGAAAATCCGGAGTAGACATTCTCGCTATCAAATACTCCCACCCTGCCTGGGTAATCACTGCACTCAAAACCGCGCTCGAGTTAGATGGCCGAGGCCAAGAACTTGAGAGTCTCCTAGAGGCAAACAACGAAACTCCGCTGGTAAACCTCGCTGGACTAAATCAGAGTGCTCGTGACTATTTGGCGAAGCAAGAGCTCGAGCCCGGTGGCGCATCGCCGATTGGCTTTATTGCTCGCGGTAATCCAGAGCCACTTTTAGCAACCCCGGGCGTGAGGGTTCAGGATCAGGGATCTCAGCTTGTTGCCCTGACGCTTCTGGCAGTTGGAAATAAGTCTGGTCGCTGGCTCGACATGTGCTCCGGTCCGGGTGGGAAATCTGCCGTAATCCAGGCAGGTATCAGGGATAAGGGTGGGCAACTCGATTGCCTAGAACCGAATCCGCAGCGTGCTGAACTGGTTCGTGAGGCTCTGGACCCCAACGGTCCAGGCGAGGTAATAGTTGCCTATGGACAGGATGCCAAGGCGAATAGCTATGACGCCATATTGCTTGACGCTCCTTGTTCAGGACTCGGTTCAGTTAGACGCAAGCCGGAATCTCGTTGGCGCAAGAAACCTGAGCAGCTGCCCCAACTGGTGAAGATCCAGGGAGAACTCTTGGACGCAGGTATTGCGGCCTTGAAATCCGGAGGGTATTTGCTCTACTCAACCTGTTCACCTCTAGTGCAAGAAACCAATGGACAGATAAAGGCAGTTTTGGACAGGCACAAGGATCTTGAACTGGTAAACGCGAACCAGGTGCTATCGAAGCTTTCACCCGAGTTGAAACTAAATCCTGATCGCAAGACGGTTCAGCTTTGGACTCACCTGCATGGGACCGATGCCATGTTTATGGCCATTTTGAGAAAGCAATAGGCTGATGGCTATGCACATTCACCCGTCGATTCTGAGTGCTGACTTCGTCAATCTGGAGTCGGAGCTGGGTAGCATCCTCAATGCCGATGCCTACCACGTGGATGTGATGGACAACCACTTTGTGCCGAACCTTACCTTTGGCACCCAGATGGTTGAGGGCCTGCAGCGCGTCACAAAGAGGGACCTTGACGTCCACCTGATGATTACCGATGTTGACACCCACGGCCCAAAGTATGCAGAGCTCGGGGTGGCTTCGGTCACATTTCACATTGAGGCAAGCACCAATCCGCTATCTCTGATTCGCGATATTCGCACCCGAGGATCCAAGGTGGCAGCGGCGGTAAAGCCCAGTACACCGGTTGCTGAGCTTGCAGAGTTGATGCCGGAACTCGATATGGTCTTGGTAATGACGGTGGAGCCTGGGTTTGGCGGTCAAAAACTTATTGAGTCAACCATCGCGAAGGTCACCCAAGCGCGGGAGATATCCAGGAGTAAGGGCCTCGAAATCGCTATACAAGTGGACGGCGGTGTAACCGAGGAAAACATCGCGAGCCTTGCGCGAGCTGGGGCAGATACCTTTGTTGCGGGATCGTCTGTTTTCAAGGCTGTTGATCGCAACAGACAGATTGACCTACTCAGAACCTTGGCTCAACAGGCGGCACGCGGGTAACCTAGTCCGCATGAAATCCTTTGACCAGCTTTACGGTGAGCTATTAGCCAAGGCGCAGGAGAAACCTCAGGGTTCCCGCACCGCAGAACTGCTGGAGCAGGGTGTGCATGCGATCGGAAAAAAGATTGTCGAGGAAGCTGCTGAAGTTTGGATGGCGGCTGAGCACGAATCTGACGAACAGCTTGCTCTCGAGGTATCGCAACTTGTTTACCACCTACAACTGATTCTGATTGCTAGGGATGTCCCGCTATCGATGGTCGAGGAGAAGCTTTGATGCTCAGAGTTGCTGTGCCTAACAAGGGAATCCTTTCCGATTCCGCAATTTCGATGCTCAAGGAAGCTGGCTACGCCGTAAGGCGAGACTCCCAAGAGCTCCACATTGTTGACGATCAGAACCAGATCGAGTTCTTCTACCTGCGCCCAAGAGACATTGCCACCTATGTTGGCGAGGGATCCCTTGATGCGGGACTGACAGGACTTGACCTATTGCGCGATGCGGAGTCCAAAGCTGAAGAAGTTGCAGACCTAGGGTTTGGGGGTTCAACTTTTCGCTTTGCAGCGCCTAAGGATGCAGGCTTTGAGTCTGTCAAAGACCTCCAGGGCAAGCGCCTTGCAACTGCCTATCCAAAGTTGATTGAGAACTACCTCGCGGATCAGGGTGTTACCGCTCAGATCGTAAAACTTGATGGGGCCGTCGAGTCTGCTGTCCGATTGGGTGTGGCAGATGCGGTAGCCGATGTGGTTTCTACCGGAAACACACTTCGCAAAGCCGGGTTGAGCATATTTGGACCGGTGATCCTTTCCTCGACTGCACGCCTTATCGCGGCCCCCGGCAAGGCGGCTCTGACTGAGAAGTTGCTGCGTCGCATCCAAGGCGTGATTGTGGCACGAGAGTATGTCATCTTTGACTATGACTGCCCAAAGGACTTGGTGGGCAGGGCAACCGCAATTACGCCGGGCATCGAATCGCCAACTATTTCTCCGCTCGCTGATGAGGACTGGGTTGCGGTGCGCGCACTGGTAAAGACTGCCGAGACCAACCAGGTGATGGATGCTCTCTATGAGCTCGGTGCCAGGGCAATTCTCGTGAGCGCTATTCACGCAGCAAGGATCTAAGTGCCCGCAATCAGAATCATTCCCTGCCTCGACGTTGCCGATGGTCGAGTCGTGAAGGGAGTGCGTTTTGAGAACCTGAGGGACTCTGGTGACCCGGTCGAACTGGCCTCCAATTACTATCGCCAAGGTGCTGATGAGGTTACCTTTTTGGACGTTGCTGCCACCAATGAGAATCGCGGCACGATGCTCAATTTGGTCACCCAGTGCGCAGAACAGGTTTTTATCCCGCTGACAGTGGGGGGTGGAATCCGAAGCGTTGATGATGTTTCGCGGCTACTGAAATCAGGAGCAGACAAGATTTCCGTGGGTTCGGCAGGAATCGCAAGACCAGAGCTGCTTCGAGAAATTGCCGATGAATTCGGTTCTCAGGTATTGGTGATCTCGCTTGATCTAAAGCGGGCAGCTACTGCGTCTGGGTTTGGTGTTACCTCCCACGGCGGCAGACAGCTGACCGAGCTGGATGCCATGGAGTGGGTGCGCGAGGTTCAGGATCTAGGTGCTGGTGAGTTGCTCATCAACAGCATCGACGCAGATGGCACCCGAGATGGCTTTGATATCGAATTGATTGAGCAAATCAGAGCGATTTCTCGGGTGCCAATCATTGCTTCCGGTGGTGCTGGAAAGATTGAGCACTTTGTTGAGGCAGCTCTTGCCGGGGCAGATGCTTTGCTCGCAGCAAGCGTCTTCCACGAGGGCACTATTTCGATCACTGATGTAAAGTCGGCACTCAACGCAAGGGGAGTCGAGGTTAGATGAGGTCGCTAGAGATTTCCGCCGTGCGCTTCAACGATGCCGGCCTGGTCCCGGTGGTGGTTCAAGATGCAGGCACAAGCGAAGTGCTCATGCTTGCGTGGAGCAACGCTGCGACACTCGCCGAGAGCCAGGAGCTCGGCAAGCTCGTATTTTGGTCAAGATCAAGAGACTCTCGATGGCTCAAGGGTGAAACCAGCGGTAACTTTCTGAACCTGGTTGAGCTGGCAGTGGACTGTGATGGTGACACCGTTTTGGCGAAAGTGAATCCAGTTGGACCTGCTTGTCACAACGGCACGAAGACCTGTTTTGAGGACCACGATGATTAGCTATCAGGAACTGGTTGAACTCTCCAAGCACTACAACGTTGTGCCGATTGCGAAGCGACTTTTTGCGTCCAGCGAGACAGCACTTGGGCTTTACCAAAAGCTATGTGGAAATAGGCCAAACACCTTCTTACTTGAGTCAGCCGAGCAGGGAGTATGGGGTAGGTACTCCTTCATCGGAGTGAATTCCCGCGGACAGCTGATTACCGAAGGTGAAACTGCAAGGTTCCTCGGTGCCGAGCCACTGCCAAGCGGCACGCTATCGAATTCAGCGCTGGACGCTTTGGAGCAGCTGCAAAGCGCTTGGCGTTCTGCCCCGACTGATATTCCACTCACCAGCGGTTTGGTCGGGTTTGTCTCATGGCGTGCGGTGAACCTGCTCGAGGATTTGCCAGAGCCGAAGGGTTCTGACTACGAGGTTCCGCTGCTTGGTTTCAATCAGTTCTCGGAGCTGATTGTGATGGATCACAAAACCTCAGAGTTGCTTGTTGTCAGCGTGATCTTTGTAACGGACTCAGATCTTGAATCCAAGTACGATGCGGCGGTCGCAGCGATTGATGAATTGGTCCAGCGCATCAAGGAACCGACCGATGCTCAAGTATCCGAACCACACTGGCCAGACCCTGAATTCTCAAAGCGTGTGAGTCAGGAAGAGTTTTTGGCACAGGTAGAAAAAGCAAAGCACCACGTCAGACTCGGGGACGTATTCCAGGTGGTCATTTCACAGCGTTTCGACCAGAAGATCGAGGCCGATGCCCTAGATGTCTATCGAGCGATGCGCGCTCTCAACCCAAGCCCATACATGTATTTGACCCGCTGGGAAGATCAGAGTGGCCCCTTCGCGATTGTTGGTTCGTCACCAGAGGCTTTGGTCAAAGTCTCTGGCAAGCGGGCCATCACGCATCCAATCGCCGGTTCCAGACCGCGCTCTCAGGATGCCGCTGCGGATCTCGCACTCGGCGAGGAGCTTTTGGCTGATGCCAAGGAGCAGAGCGAGCACCTGATGCTGGTTGACCTTGCTCGTAATGACCTTTTGAAAGTTTGTAAACCGGATTCGCTTCAGGTGAGCGAATTCATGCAGATTCACCGCTTCTCACACGTGATGCACCTTGTCTCTACGGTGGAGGGTGAGTTAGTCGACGGTAAGGGTCCGGTTGCCGCGCTGCGTGCGACTTTCCCAGCGGGCACCCTGTCGGGGGCACCAAAACCAAGGGCACTAGAAATCATTCACGATCTTGAACCGGTGGATCGGGGTCTTTTTGGGGGAGTTGTTGGCTATTTTGACTTCTCCGGCAACGCCGATCTGGCCATTGCAATTAGGACTGCTTTGGTTCGAGATGGTGTGGCTCGAGTGCAAGCGGGGGCCGGCATCGTGCTTGATTCGGTGCCACAGAGCGAATATGACGAGACACTTGCCAAAGCTGCTGTCGTGCTCAGGGCGGTCGCCGCAGCAAATGGAATGAGAAATGCGTAGTTTCAAATCGCTAGCGATCTTGACCATCGCAATCAGCTGGATATTGGCCAATACTGCGTGGCTGACCATCGCTGAAGAGGCACTTGTTGGAACCGAGTTGATTCAACTTCTGAATCTGCTGCCCGCGATTGCTCTGTTGCTGATTTTCATTGCCTCGTATCGCAAACTACAGAAAACTTTGCTTCTCCTGGCAGCGGCCGCGATGACGAGCTTCGCACTTTTGGCGGTGTTTTCCGACCTAACAAGTACCGCCGCAGCGATTAAGGTCTACGAGGCTCTCTCTGGGATTCAGGGAGCTGGAGCATCAGACGTTGACGTGCCGTCGGTCACTAGCTTGATGCCCTGGGCTTCTGCTGGGGCATCGATTATTGCGATTGTTTTCCTATTGCTGAGCGCGTTCAAGCCTGGTTTACGATCTGAAATCAAGCGGCAAGAAGTAGAAGACAATCGTGCCCTCTGGGATGAGCAGGGCGATTGATTGCTAGGATTTTCCAAGTTAGGAAAGAGGATTCATGTCTCACAACTCTGAAGATCCAGGTCACGGCAACTCGGTAGCAGCTTGGACCAGCGTGACAATCATTTTGGTCGCATTCAGCGTTGGCACTTTCTTCTTCTTCCTTGAGAACGAGCCATTGGTTTGGGCCTCGGTCGCCCTCGTGCTTATTGGTGTGGCGGCAGGTCCAGTACTGAAGAAAATGGGCTACGGCGTCGGCGGAAAGCACTCCAAGAGCCACTAGTGCTTGACGGACTCTTTCAACAAGCGCTGCTCTCTTCTCAACGCCGACAAGAGTCAATCTCAATCTCAGATCTAGAATCCTCGGTTCATTTTGCACGCCAGCCGATCGATGTCTATTCCGCCTTGGCACCTGCGTCAAACATCAAGTTAATCGCCGAGATAAAAAGAGCCTCGCCTTCAAAAGGACACCTGGCAGCAATCCCAAATGCCGGCGAACAAGCTCACCGCTATCAAATGTCGGGTGCGCACGCGATTTCCGTTCTGACGGAAGAAACCGGCTTTCTTGGACGACTCGAAGATTTGAGCCAGGCGAGGGCAGAGGTAGCAATTCCGCTCTTGAGAAAAGACTTCATCTCAACCGAGTATCAAATTCTTGAGGCCAAAGCCGCGGGGGCAGACTTCGTGCTGTTGATTTTGTCGTGGCTGCCCGCTGCTGAGTACGCAAAGTTGGCGAAGTTTGCTGCAAGTCTTGACTTGGGTGTGTTAACGGAAACACACACCTTGAAAGAGATTCAAGTCGCGAATGATTTGGGAGCTCGACTTCTTGGAATCAACACAAGGAACCTGATTGATTTCAAGACAGACATTGGACTTTTCGAACAGATGGCTTCCGCTCTGAACCAGGAAGCAATCAAAGTCGCAGAATCCTCCGTAAAGACTGTCGCCGACGTCAAGCGCTACCGGGATGCTGGAGCAGATGTGGTGCTGGTCGGTGAGGCGCTGGTTACTGGAAATCCAGAAACGTTAATTCCCGAGTTTGTTTCGATTTAGGATTCTTCGATGGATGTCAAGCTTTCAGAGCAGGTAGGGCCTTACTTCGGTGAGTTTGGTGGCCGATTTGTGCCAGAGCCGCTGATTGCCGCTCTTGATGAGCTCGAGGCTACGTACAACCACGCTCGCAAAGATCCCAGTTTTCTGGCCGAACTGGAAGAGTTACACAGAACCTACACCGGACGCCCATCGATCATTACCGAAGCCAAAAGGTTTGCGGCTGAGTTTGGCGATGTTCGAGTTTTCCTAAAGCGTGAGGATCTGAACCACACCGGCAGTCACAAGATCAACAACGTGATGGGTCAAGCCCTTTTGGCAAAGCGCATGGGTAAGAAGCGCATCATCGCCGAGACCGGAGCAGGTCAGCACGGCGTCGCAAGCGCAACCGCTGCAGCATTCTTCGGTCTCGAGTGCGTGGTTTACATGGGTGAGGTTGATACTGAACGTCAAGCCTTGAATGTGGCGCGCATGAAATTGCTCGGTGCTCAGGTGGTGCCGGTCAAGACTGGCTCCCGAACCCTCAAAGACGCCATCAACGAGGCCCTGCGAGACTGGGTTGCCAACGTTGAGACCACCCACTACCTATTGGGAACCGTAGCCGGACCACACCCGTTTCCAACCATGGTGCGCGATTTCCACTCCGTAATCGGTAATGAAGCCAGGGCACAAATGCTTGAGCTAACTGGAAAGCTTCCAGATGCAGTTGCAGCTTGCGTGGGCGGGGGATCGAACGCAATCGGTATCTTCCACGCGTTCCTTGACGATCCAGGTGTTCAACTCTGGGGCTTTGAAGCTGCAGGAGACGGAGTCGACACCCCGTTCCATGCCGCAACCCTCTCTAGGGGTGTGCCTGGCGTGCTGCACGGTGCCAAGAGTTACATGCTTCAGGACGAAGATGGTCAGACCATGGAGTCGCACTCGATTTCTGCGGGACTTGACTATCCAGGGGTTGGCCCCGAACACTCCTGGCTCAAGGACCTTGGCAGGGCAAACTACTTTGGGATCACCGACGCTCAGGCAATGAACGCGATGAAACTACTGAGCCAGACCGAGGGGATTATCCCTGCCATCGAGACCGCCCATGCTCTTGCCGGCGTGAAGAAGTTGGTTGAAGTCCTACCCGCTGGCTCCAGCATCCTGATTAATCTCTCAGGTAGGGGAGACAAAGACATGGAGACCGCTGGTCGCTACTTTGGTTTGTTGGGGGATAAATGAGCAAGGTAGCCGAAGTTCTAAACAAAAATCGCGAAAGCGGTCGCGGCACATTGGTTGGCTATTTCCCCGCTGGTTTCCCAACCGTCGATGCCTCAGCTGAGGCCTTGATTGCGATGGCAAAAAATGGCTGCGACATCCTGGAGGTTGGGGTGCCATACTCTGACCCGGTGATGGACGGTTTGGTGATCCAACAGGCAACTGAAACGGCACTTGAGAACGGATTCAAACTGGGCCAGGTTTTCGATGTGATTCGCAAGGTTCGTGAGCAGATCGATACCCCTGTCCTGGTGATGAGCTACTGGAACCCAGTGCTTCGATACGGTGTGGCGAAGTTTGCCTCTGATTTGAAGTCATCAGGTGCGCAAGGGATGATCACTCCAGATCTGATTCCAGACGAGGGTTCCGATTGGATTGAAGCGTCAAACAATGAAGCTTTGGACCGGGTTTTCCTGGTTGCTCCATCTAGCTCGGATAGTCGAGTAAAGGCTAATGCGGACCTGTCCTCCGGTTTTGTCTACTCGGTCTCAACCATGGGTATCACGGGGGAGCGAGCCGAGCTGGATAAGCTCGCGCGAAATCTCACCGCAAGGGTGAAGAGTTCTTCTAGCACTCCAACCTGTGTTGGAGTTGGCATCTCGACCGCAGACCAGGTTCGCGAGGTAAACAGCTACGCAGACGGTGCAATCGTCGGAACGGCTTTTGTAAAGGCATATCAATCGGGTGGTATCGATGCCCTGGAGGCAAAGACTCGTGAACTCGCTCTCGGCTTAGGATAGGCATCGTGAACTTTCTCGTCAGCATCCCATCACCTGAAATTAGCTACCTGGATCTTGGTCCGGTCCGCATTCACTTCTACGCGCTCTTCATCCTCACCGGTATTGCGCTCGCAACCTTCATGGCAGACCGCACGCTCACCAAGCGCGGGGCAGAAAAGGGAGTTTTTCTTGACATCGCTCTGTGGGCGGTGCCAGCCGGAATCCTAGGTGGTCGCGCCTTCCACGTCATCACTCACCCGAGAGATTACTTTTACGAGGGTGCTGACCTGCTAGCTATCTTCCGAATCTGGGAGGGTGGCCTTGCGATTTTTGGAGCCATCACACTTGGCGCTGTTGGTGCTTGGTGGGGAGCTAGACAGGCCGGTATTCGCTTCAGCGCGGTAGCCGACGCGGTAGCTCCTTGGGTTTTGGTAGCTCAGGGAATTGGTCGCTTGGGTAACTACTTCAACCAGGAGCTGTTTGGCATTCCAACCACGCTGCCCTGGGGTCTTGAGATTCCAAGCACCAATCCGGCTTATCCAAATGGATTACCCGATGGCCTGACCTTCCACCCGACTTTTCTGTACGAGATGATCTGGAACTTTGCTGGAGCAGCACTAATCCTTTATCTCGCTTCTAAGCTTCAGCTGCAGTGGGGCAAGGTTTTCGGACTTTATCTTGTGGTCTATTCACTTGGAAGAATTTGGATTGAAAGTATCCGAATCGACCCCAGTGAGGTTATTCTTGGTCTTCGCATCAACATCTGGTCGGCGCTGATCGGTGTTGTGATAGGTATCATCATCATTTGGGTTCAGTCTCGCCGCCACCCCGGCCTTGAACCCTCGGTATATGCAGCCGGCAGAGAACCTGCCGAGCCAATGACCGAAGCAGATTCCGCTGACAACAACGCGGAGCAAAAGAACTAATTTCCCACTGACTCGGGCCAAAGATGTCCTGATTGATTAACTTCGATTGGAGACTGCATGGCGCAACTAAGCCCATTCCAGCGATTCAACGCTGGTCCGAAGGCGCAGGGTCTGTATGACCCGAGCGCTGAAAAGGACGCGTGTGGGCTTGCCATGGTTGCCACCCTCCGGGGAACCCCAGGTCACGACATCGTTGACATGGCACTGCGTTCCCTGCGCAACCTAGAACACCGTGGAGCGGTTGGCTCTGATGCCGGTACAGGAGACGGTGCTGGAATCCTTACCCAGATTCCGGATGAGTTCTTCAGGGTTGCATCTGGCTTTGAACTGCCGGCGCTTGGGAGCTACGGTGCGGGTCTAGTTTTTCTGGATGAGGCGCAAGCCGCAAAAGACAAAGAATCATTCGCTGCGATTGCAAAATCAGAAGGCCTCGAGGTTATCGGGTGGCGCTTGGTGCCGACTCGCCCTGAGGTGCTGGGTGACATGGCGAAAGAAGCCATGCCGCTAATTGAGCAAGTATTTGTCAAAGGTAAGGCTGGGGAGTCTGGCCTTGAGCTCGAGCGCATGCTCTTTAGGCTGCGCAAGCGCTCAGAGCGAGAAATCGGCATTTACCACCCCAGCCTTTCCATGCGGACCATCGTCTATAAGGGAATGGTTACCACGCTGCAGCTGGAGCCTTTCTACCCAGATTTATCGGACCAGCGCTTTAGTTCAACCCTCGCTCTAGTTCACTCCAGATTCTCGACCAACACCTTCCCGTCTTGGCCGCTGGCTCATCCGTTCAGGTTTATCGCCCACAACGGTGAAATCAACACCGTCAAAGGCAATGCCAACTGGATGAAGGCACGTGAGTCGCAGCTTGACTCCGACCTGCTGGGAAACATCGACCAGCTCAAGCCGATCGTTACCCCTGGTGCGTCTGACTCAGCAACCCTTGATGAGGTCCTTGAGCTTCTGGTGCTATCGGGGAGATCCCTGCCTCACGCCATGATGATGATGATTCCTGGGGCGTGGGAGAAGCAGTTGGATCTTGATCCAAAGCTACGCGCCTTCTACGAGTACCACTCAATGATCATGGAGCCTTGGGATGGCCCTGCAGCGGTTGTCTTCACGGATGGTTCGCTGGTTGGCGCGACCCTCGACAGAAACGGTCTTCGTCCCGGTCGCTTCCTAGTGACCGAGGATGGCTTTGTAATCCTCGCCTCGGAGATTGGGGTATCGGACATCCCCGCGGATCGAATCGTGCGCAAGGGTCGCCTGCAGCCAGGCAAGATGTTTTTGATCGACACCGTCGCCGGGCAAATCATTGAGGACGAGCAGATCAAGTCCGAGGTGGCCTCCTTGGAGCCATGGCAAAGCTGGCTCGAGGACTACATGATCAACCTTCGCGATCTCCCAGAGCGCGAGCACATCCGCTACTCCAGCGCATCGGTAAATCGCCGCCAGCGGGTTTTTGGCTACACCGAAGAGGACCTAAAAGAGTTCATCGCCCCAATGGCAAGAACTGGTCAGGAGCCGATTGGTGCGATGGGTACTGATACCCCGATCGCAGCCATCTCAGACCGCCCAAGGCACCTTTTTGACTACTTTGTGCAGCAGTTCGCGCAGGTTACCAACCCACCGTTGGATGCAATTCGTGAAGAGGTGGTCACCTCACTGACCGCGAGCATCGGACCGGTTCTGAACCTGCTGGCTGCAACCCCTGAGCATGCCAAGCAGCTTGTGATGGATTTCCCAATTTTGAGTAACGATGAATTGGCGCGAATCAAGCACATCGACAAGGCCAACAACATCGGCAAAGCAGTGACGATTTCCTGTCTCTATCGCGTTGACGATGGCCCAGCCGCGTTGGAAGCGCGCCTTCAGGAGATAACCCAAGAGGTCGATGAGGCGATTGATGCTGGCGTCACTTTTGTGATCCTGTCGGACCGTGACTCAAACCGTGAGCTTGCCCCAATTCCTTCACTGCTGTCACTCGGTGCAGTGCATCACCACCTGATTCGCCATGGCAGGAGAACCCGTGCCGGCCTCTTGGTGGAGTGCGGCGATGCTCGGGATGTGCATCACATGGCCACCTTGATTGGCTACGGAGCATCGGCGGTAAACCCATACCTAGCGCTCGAAACCGCTGAGGACATGGTGGTTCGAGGTTTGATCACCGGCATCACCCCAGAGCGCTCCAGCAAGAACATGATCAAGGCGCTGGGTAAAGGTGTGCTCAAGATCATGTCGAAGATGGGAATTTCGACAATCGCTTCCTACGCGGGAGCACAGTGTTTTGAGGCAATTGGTTTGGCTCAGGATTTTGTTGACCGCTATTTCTCCGGAACCATAACCAAGCTCGGTGGAGTGGGGCTTGAGATCCTGCACCAGGAGATCCAGAAGCGTCACACCGCCGCCTATCCAATCGAGGGTGCGACCAAGGTTCACCTGCCGCTAGAGGTCGGCGGCGAGATGAAGTGGCGTCGCGAGGGTCCACCGCACCTGTTCAACCCAGACACAATCTTCAAGCTTCAGCACTCGACGAAGCAGAAGCGCTACGACATCTTCAAGCAGTACACCCAGGCGGTTGACGATCAATCCGAGCGCTTGATGACGCTTCGTGGTTTGTTCAAATTCCGCACCGACCTGCGAACTGCGATTCCAATCGAAGAGGTTGAACCAATCTCCGAGATTGTGAAGCGCTTTTCGACCGGCGCAATGAGCATGGGTGCCATTTCACCAGAAGCTCACGAAACCCTAGCCATCGCCATGAACCGCCTGGGTGCGAAAAGCAATACCGGTGAGGGTGGCGAGTCGGTAGAGCGTTTGCTGAACCGCGAAACTAGATCCGCCGTGAAGCAGGTGGCATCGGGTCGCTTCGGTGTTACCTCGATGTATCTAACCCACGCTGACGACATTCAGATCAAGATGGCACAGGGTGCGAAACCTGGCGAGGGTGGACAGCTACCTCCTCATAAGGTTTACCCCTGGATTGCAGATCTTCGCCACTCAACTCCAGGTGTTGGGCTGATCTCCCCACCACCGCATCACGACATTTACTCCATCGAAGATCTCAAGCAGCTGATCTACGACCTGAAGCGTGCCAACCGATCGGCCCGAGTCCACGTGAAGCTGGTGTCTCAGTTTGGTGTCGGTACCGTGGCGGCTGGAGTGGCGAAGGCCAAGGCAGATGTGGTGCTGATCTCCGGACACGATGGTGGTACCGGTGCCAGCCCGCTGAACTCGCTAAAGCACGCTGGAACACCTTGGGAGCTTGGCCTTGCCGAGGCCCAGCAGACGCTGCTTTTGAATGGCCTGCGCGATCGCATCACGGTTCAGGTGGACGGCTCCATGAAGACTGGTCGCGATGTTGTCATTGCCGCTTTACTGGGAGCAGAGGAGTACGGCTTCGCCACTGCACCACTGGTGGTTGAGGGCTGTATCTTGATGCGCGTCTGCCACCTGGACACCTGTCCAGTTGGCGTGGCGACTCAGAACCCGGATTTGCGAGCGAGATTCCAGGGTCAAGCCGATCACGTCGTGAACTTCTTTGAGTTCTTGGCTCAGGAGGTTCGCGAATACCTCTCAGAGCTTGGGTTTAGAAGCCTCGACGAGGCGATTGGTCACGTTGAACTTCTCGACACCAACGCAGCCATCAAGCACTGGAAGGCAGATGGCCTTGATCTAGCACCGATTTTTGCAGCCAAGGATTTGGGAACCAACCAGAACCTGAGACGCTTTACAGAGCAGGACCACGAGCTGGAAAACCACTTCGATTACCAGCTTTTGGAGATTGCTGCGCCGGCACTCAAAGAGGGCAAGCCGGTGCTGATTGAGCGAGAAATCAACAACACCCACCAGGCCATCGGAACCATGCTCGGTAATGAGCTGACCAAGCGCTGGGGCGAGCAAGGTCTAGAGCCGGGCACCCTAAAGCTGACACTAAAGGGTTCAGCCGGACAGTCACTGGGCGCATTTGTGCCTAGGGGCATCTCGATTGATGTTGAGGGTGACTGCAATGACTACGTCGGTAAGGGTCTTTCCGGCGGAACCATTTCCGTCCGACCGCCCGCTGGCGCTGGATTTGTTGCCTCAGAGAACGTGATTGCTGGAAACGTGATTGGTTACGGAGCGACCTCCGGGAAGATTTTCCTGAACGGAGTCGTAGGGGAGCGCTTCCTGGTTCGAAACTCTGGTGCTACTGCGGTCGCCGAAGGCGTGGGAGACCACGCACTCGAGTACATGACCGGTGGGCGCGCGGTTATTTTGGGTCGAACTGGTATCAACCTTGGAGCTGGTATGTCGGGTGGAATTGCCTACGTCTACAAGCTCTCCGAGGCCAAGGTAAACCGTGAGGCGCTGCAGAGTGGTGAGATTTCGCTAGCTACACCTGAGGCGCATGAACTCGAGGAGCTGCGGGGAATTCTGGAGCAACATGTTGCCGCCACCGATTCGGTCAAGGGACGTGAAATTCTCGAGAACTTCGCTACTGAGGCTAAGAACTTTGTGCGGGTCCTTCCACGAGATTTCGCCAGAGTGCTAGAGATTCAGAAAAACGCCCAGGAGCAAGGTTTCGAGCTCGATGGCGAAGAGGTTTGGACTCAGATTCTGGAGGTGACTCGTGGCTGACCCTAGAGGCTTTATCAAGGTTACCGAGCGTGAAACGGCAACCAGGAGACCGGTTGCGGTCAGAATCAAGGACTGGAAAGAGGTCTATGCCGAGCGAAATGGCGAGACCGTAAAACGGCAAGCCAGTCGCTGCATGGATTGCGGAATTCCGTTCTGTCACCAGGGGTGCCCGCTTGGAAATCTAATTCCGGAGTGGAACGACTTGACCCACCGCGGTCGAAACCGCGAGGCGATTGATCGTCTACACGCGACCAACAACTTCCCAGAATTCACCGGGCGACTCTGCCCTGCACCATGCGAATCAGCCTGTGTGCTCGGGATCAACCAGCCTGCAGTTACCATCAAGGAGATCGAGGTTTCAATCATCGACGATGCCTTTGATGCTGGCTTCGTGATGCCGAATATTCCAGATCGCCTAACGGGTAAAACCATTGCCGTAGTTGGTTCCGGTCCCGCTGGACTCGCTGCCGCACAGCAGCTGACCAGAGCCGGGCACACCGTTGCCGTTTATGAGCGCGACGATCGTATCGGTGGCCTATTGCGCTACGGAATTCCAGATTTCAAGATGGAAAAGCACCACATCGACAGGCGAATCTTCCAAATGGAAGCCGAGGGAACTCGATTCCGCACCGGTGTGAATGTTGGCGTGGACATCACTTGGGAAGAGCTTCGCAAGCGATACGACGCCGTTTTGATTGCAACCGGCGCCATGCTTCCGAGAGACATTCAGGTTCCCGGCCGAGAGCTGGATGGTGTGCACTTTGCTATGGAATACCTAACCCAGGCAAACAAGGTTGTGGCTGGTGACAAGCTATCCGAGCAAATCTCCGCCGAAGGAAAGCATGTTGTCATTCTCGGTGGCGGTGACACCGGAGCGGACTGCCTAGGAACCGCGACACGCCAGGGCGCACTCAGTGTCACAACTTTGGCAATCGGTAAGCAGCCTCCTAGCGAGCGTCCAGCTGATCAGCCTTGGCCAATGGTGCCTAACGTCTTTGAGGTTGCAAGTGCCCACGAGGAGTTCGGTGAGCGACTGTATCTTCATTCCACAGTTGAGTTTGTGGGGGAGAACGGCAAGCTAGTCGGCGTCAAGGTTGCAGACACAGAGTTCGTTGACGGCAAGCGAGTTCCAAAGCCGGGCACCGAGCGCGTAATTCCGGCCGACCTTGTTTTCCTCGCGCTTGGGTTTGCAGGACCGGAAACCGAAAACTTAACCGACCAGTTACAAACTCCACTCGATTCGAGGGGTAATGTTGCTCGAGGAAATCGGTACGAAGTTGCCGATGGTTTGTTTGTCGCTGGTGACGCTGGCCGAGGCCAGAGCCTAATTGTTTGGGCAATTGCCGAGGGCCGTGCTGCTGCTAGTGCGATAGACGAGTATCTCGAAGGTGAGACAGAGCTTCCATTCCCTGTGAAGCCAACTGATAGACCAATTTCGGTCTACAGCTAGTCCAAAGAAGGTAGTAATTACTAAATGAGACGCG